>Ga0315554_1000140_pt1 | contig 38285 bp, 33 predicted proteins | sample SalMarSW160370MG_FD_202114 | JGI IMG/M metagenome (GOLD analysis project Ga0315554, IMG submission 202114) | Salt marsh sediment microbial communities from the Plum Island Ecosystem LTER, Massachusetts, United States - Salt Marsh Sediment SW1603-70 ...
CAAAAAAGCCGGCTTTGTGAAGCGTGGTTGATTTAGTACATCGCATTATTTTACAATAGTGCTAACGCTCGTGGGTTCGTAGCTCAGTTGGTCAGAGCATCGTCCTGATAAGACGGGGGTCGTTGGTTCGAGTCCAACCGAACCCACCAGATTGACACAGAGGCTAGTGAGAGGAAATCAGAAAGTCATGGCCGGCAACCGTTACTAGTCAGCTAGAGAAGTTAGCGTCAGTGTAATTAGGCTGGGGATACACGGTCCCCAGCCTATTTTTGTGCCTAATTTCACATTATAAGCTATTAGTATATAGAATAACAGGAGGAGATGGCTCCAGTTACAATAAGAAGGTACGGGTAAGTACACAAATCTATAGTAAGAAGGAGCCATCCCAGAATGAAGAATACCGCAGCCAGGAAACTCAGGCAAGTACCAGAAGGATATCTAGTCATAGGAGTTGATCCTCACAAGAAGAAGCACGCCGCGGTGGCCATTACCCAGGACCTTGCAATTCATGACAGGTTCAAATTTGATAACACCAGTGAAGGACTGGAATTCCTGCTTCTGCGAGTAAAAGCAGAGATGGTTAAATCAGATTGCCGGGGAATTATGTTCGCAATAGAAACCGGAGGTCACTACTGGCGAAATATAGCCTATTATCTTGATGAAAAGGGTATTCCTTTCCGCTTCATCAACCAGTATACTCTGAAGCGGCGGCGTGAGGGGAAGGATCTCAATAAGAGAAAGAATGACTACCGGGACAGCGAAGTAGCTGCGCAGCTACTGTGCACCGGTGAATTTGTCGAGAGTGTAATACCGCAGGGAGTTTACGCAGAGCTTCGGACGGCCCACAATGCCTATCGCCGGCTGGTCAAGGAAAGGACCAGAATAACAAACCTTCTCAAAGGGCTTTTAGACGCGCTCTTCCCTGAGTTTGTCCGGATCTTTAAAGACCCCTGCGGACTGACGTCTCTCAGTGTACTATCTACCTGTTCTATTCCCAGGGTAATAGCCGGGATGACAGAGGATGAATTTATAGTTATCATTGAGGCGCAACATAATGGGAGACGCCTTATGAGAAGGAGGCTTGGTGAGCTTCGTAACGCAGCTAAAACATCAATCGGTATTGAAGCAGGAGCTCGGTCTTTATCTGCTGAAGTTTCATTCCTGGTAGAGAAACTCGAGCTGATCAGGCGGCATATCACTACCATTGAGAAATCGCTGATAACTCTTGTTGATGAAACAGAGGAAGGCAAGTACTTGCTCTCGATAAGGGGCCTCAACTATATCGCTGTAGCCGGGTTACTGGCAGAACTGGGCTGTTTCAAGGCATACCGTAGTGCCAAGCAAATGATAAAGATGGCTGGCACTAATCCTACCGAATCAGAATCAGCCGGAAAGAAGAAATCACGAACACCGATGAGTAAGCAAGGTCGCCCGGTACTGAGATACTGCGCCTGGACGTCGGTCATCCCGATGCTACGGTTCAACCCTGATTTCCGTGCCTGGGCGAAGCAAAGACGAGAGCGCCCGGTTCATGCTAATCCTCTCGGGGGAAGGGAAGTAGTCGGGGCAGCACTTAACAGGCTGCTGCGTTTAGCCTTTGCTCTGGTTAAGAACCAGACCTATTATCAGGATGTAAAACCGACATTGACACCGGTAGCCATCTAAAATATTGGAGGTGTTATAATTGCATCAGGGTGGGCAGGGAGATGCCGTATAAGCTTTTGGGACCCTGTATCAAGTACGGGTGAACCCGTGTACACAACATGGTGCCCCTGCCCTCCTGGCTAAACCCGTATGAGGTATGATGGGACTCCGCCCTGGTGGATGATCCCGTATCTAACCGCTAAGTTGGGAGCCAGGTAAACAGAGGCTGGGGTCTGCCCACCGGTGTGAGATAAGAATAAAGATATTCAGCTGGAGCTATTGACCTTTAGGAATATAGTATGTTGTTAGTCTACATATTACTAGAAAGTAACATACCAGACCATTGCAACCCGAATTTCTTCGTCACAACTCTTGGAATAGTCGAAATACCACCCTACTTTTTCAAATAGTTGATATTATACTGAAGGGATTTTCACCTTTTTGATAATATATTCCTCAATTTCAGTTAGAACAGAGGGGTCATCTATGGTCGGTGGTATCTGGTACTTCTCACCATTGGCAATCTTCCTTATTGTACTTCTTATTATCTTGCCCGACCTCGTCCTTGGTAACCGCTCGACAATGATTGCTTCCCTGAAATAGGCAAAGGCACCTATCTGCTCCCTTATCATCAGTACCAGTTGCTCCGCAATGGCTTCTGGTCTCCTTTCTACCCCCGTCTTCAACACGACAAAACCCATCGGAACCTGTCCTCTTATATCGTCATTGACACCGATAACGGCACACTCAGCCACATCAGGGTGACTGGCAATGATTTCTTCCATGGCCCCGGTTGACAATCGGTGCCCCGCAACGTTTATTATATCGTCAGTCCTGCCCATAATATAGAGGTAGCCTTCACTATCAACATAACCTCCGTCTCCTGTAAGGTAATATCCCGGAAACGTATCCAGATATTCCTGCCGATATTTCCGGCCATTCTGCCAAAGTGTCATTAGTGCACCCGGCGGAAGAGGAAGTTTGACGGCTATATTACCTTCTTTCCCTGATGGAAGAACATGACCCTCTTCGTCCAATACATCGACTCGGTATCCCGGCATTGCCTTGCCGGCTGACCCAGCTTTTGTTGATAGATATTCCAGCCCAACGCATTTACCTGAAATCGCCCATCCTGTCTCGGTCTGCCACCAGTGGTCAATAACCGGTACTTTCAGAAGGTCCTTCGCCCAGTAGTACGTATCAGGGTCCAGTCGTTCACCGGCTATAAAGAGGCACTTAAAATGAGAAAGGTCATATCCCTCAAGGTATTTCCCATCGGGGTCTTCTTTTTTAATCGTTCGGAAAGTCGTGGGTGCAGCAAACAGTGCTTTGACTTTATGCTCAGATATCACCCTCCAGAAGGCACTAGCGTCTGGTGTACTCACTGGTTTTCCCTCGTACATTACGGTTGTGCAGCCATAAAGAAGCGGACCGTAGACAATATAGGAGTGTCCCACTACCCAACCTATGTCCGAGGCAGCCCAGTAAACCTCACCCGGTTCCATTCCATAGATGTATTTCATGCTCCATTTAAGAGCAACAGCGTGGCCACCATTGTCTCTGACAATTCCCTTGGGCATTCCGGTAGTCCCGGATGTATATAAAATATAAAGGGGAGCAGTAGACTGCACAGCAACACATCCAACAGGTCTGGCCAGTTCCATAAGCTTTCCCCAGTCCAGGTCCCGACCATTTGTTACACTGGCCCTTGCCTGCGGGCGTTGATAGATAATACACTTCTCAGGTTTATGGTCAGCCAGTTCGATAGCCCTGTCCAGTAAAGGCTTATATTCAATAATCCTGCTGCCTTCAATGCCACATGACGCTGAAATAACAAGCCTGGGCCGGGAATCGTTGATACGTACAGCTAATTCGTGGGGAGCAAAGCCTCCGAAGACCACGGAGTGTATCGCCCCAATCCGGGCGCAGGCCAGCATGGCCACCGCGGCCTCGGGTATCATCGGCATATAGATTATCACCCGGTCGCCCCGAGAAACACCCTGGGCAGCCAGAACCCCGGCAAATCTCGATACCTGGTCGAGCAGCTCCTCATAAGTAAAAGTCCTGATGGTATTGGTGACTGGACTATCGTAAATGAGGGCAGGTTGATTTGCTCGACCATTTTCTACGTGAAAATCGAGGGCATTATAGCAGGTGTTGAGTTCGCCATCTGGGAACCAGCGATAGAAGGGCGGGTTAGAATCGTCAAGAACTTTTGAGTACTTACGGTACCACTGAACGCTATTAGCAGCCTCATCCCAGAAATCCTCAGCACACTCGATAGAACGTCGGTACATTCTATCATACTCTCCGGTCATGGTTACCCTCCTTCCAATATGTAAAGGATAGCGGCAACTACTATAAAACCGTTTACAGGCGTTCAATAGCGATTCGTAAAGCTGTCCTCACATGTTCATGCACTGCATTCTCAACCAACCGCGGGTTTCGCCCGCGCACTGCATCGAGTAATTTCTGGTGCTGCTTGGGCATACTACGCCAATCATTAACGTTGAATACACGTACCAGACGTCTATCGAAAAACTGGTCACGGTAGGTCTGCAGAAGTGTCCATAACTGCTCGTTCCCACAAGCTGAGAGCAATGCATTGTGAAAGGCGCTATTCAGTTCAATGAACTGCTCAACATCCCGCTTGCGGATAACCTCATGCATTCGTTCATGCAACTCAACTGCCTGGTCAACTTGTTCCTGAGTACCCCGCTGACAGGCGAGTTTCAAGGCCATAATCTCGAGAGCTTCACGTATTTCGTAAAGGTTACGTATCTGACTTGGCGAATGGTCAGTAACTATCAGCCCACCGCTGGGAAGGCGACTCAGATACCCTTGCATTTCAAGATACTTTAGCGCCTCTCGTACTGGTGTCCGGCTCATGTTCATTTTCCGGGCAATGTTTGATTCAACCAGGCGTTCGTTGGGACGTAGACGTCCTGTAACGATATCTTCACGCAACTTGGCCGCTACTTCCTCGGCATAATTACTCCTGTTGTTGATGGTTGTATTGGTAACGTCAGGCATATCTTATTAGTCCTTAATAGTATACTGGTCGATATTCTATAAAAAATACCTTTTAGTATACCAAGCAGTATACTATTACACAGATTTTCTGTCAAGCGCTGGCATACCCATTGCCCCTCCTCCAATAGGAATATGGGTCTTAACGATACCCGCAATTGACAGTAAAACAGAACCACTGTATTGTATCTGAAATACAAGTTTGGGGGGGAGATATGGTATATTCTGATAGCCACTGTCATCTTGACAGGTACCAACCTGAGTTGTTGGCGGAGACACTGCAACAGGCCAAAACCAGTCATATTGATTTTATTATCAGCCAGGGGATGAGCCTGGAGTCTTCAGCAGACACTATCCGCTTAGCTCAATCTCATCACGAGGTGTATGCCGCTATAGGAATTCATCCCTGGAATGCTATCCCACCGACAGAGGAGGTGCAGCAACAACTCCAGCAACTCACCAGACAAGAAAAGGTCGTTGCCATTGGTGAGATAGGTCTTGACTACGTGCGAGCTCCCGAGACCAAAGAGATTCAGAGAGAGTTGTTGAAATACGAGCTGTTGCTAGCCCGGGAAACCAGTCTAGCAGCTAATATTCATTGCCGTGAAGCCCATCAAGACATTATGGACATTCTGCGCGCGGAAAAAGGTTCAGGTCTGAATGGAATCATCCATGGTTTTACTGGTAATCTCTCAACCTTGAAAGACTGGCTCGACCTAGGTTTTTATATCTCAATAGGTAGAAGAATACTCAGCGACGACGAAACGGCCTCGCTGGAGGAAGCAATACGTGAGATTCCATCAGACCGTCTTATTACCGAAACAGATGGTAATCCCATTGACGTGGTCCAGGTAGTACGGAAACTAGCCTTGATTAGGGGAACCAGCGAAGAGCAAATATCTAGTACAGCCACTATTAACTTGAAGCGCCTTCACGGAATAGACTAATTTATAGTCTTCTATTTTCTGTTTGATTGTAACTCTGCCTATTCTGCCATGTCCTGAGCAGTTACCTTAGTTCACTATCTATTAGGACAGTCATCTCATATATGATAGTTTACGGTCCAATTTAAAGTTCTGTTATCTGTAACACTTATGTCTATCCCGCTATTATAAGAAATACCACGGACTACGCAGTCAGCGGCACTCTTTCATTCCTTCCCTCTTCTGAACTATAATATCTTGGTGAAGAATCAGTTAGCCAGTGCTCTACTAAGTAAGTGAGATGAGTTCTACAAAGGTAGAAGGCATTCTGTCCGTACTAAAACTTACTGAATCGAGGGAGAGTAATTGCAGGAAAAGCGAAGACCACCCAGCAGAAGAACATTAAAAAGAACGCCGGCACATAAACCTGAGCAGAAAAAGCCGTCAGGCAGAAGAGCTACAATTACTGTTGCTCTATTGTTTACTGTCGGCGTCACTATAAGCATCGTCGTGAGCCTCTACTTCTTAGTATGGAAAGATTTATGGCGCCCTATCATCACGGTAAATGATGAAACTATTAACATGGACTATTTCATCCGCAGGATGAAGTACGTAAATAAGACAGATGACGTCCTAACAATGCTATATGAAATCATCCCTCAAGAGATACTTGTCAGGCAGGGAGCGCCTCGTTACGGCATTGAGGTTACCCCTGACGAAGTAGACGAATTGCTCCGAGAAATGGCCCGGGGCGAGAATGAGACCATCTCCGAGAGTGAGTTCAAGACATGGTACCGGAATGCACTCAATGAAACCAAGCTTTCCGACACTGAATACCGCGAACTGGTGCGCACCAATGTACTGGCAGAACGTCTCAATGAGTACCTGGTAATGAATGTACCTACGGTGGCTGAGCAGGTCCACCTTTATATCATTGTTTTGCCTTCTTATGACGAGGCGGAGGCTGCTATAATCAGAATCGAAGCAGGTGAAGATTTTTCGGAACTTGCCCGGGAGTTATCAATTGATGAAGAGACCGGTGAGCGGGGTGGTGATGCAGGCTGGTGGCCTGAGGGAGCAGGCCTCGAAGCCAACCTCGAATGGGTAGTCTTTAACTCCCTCGAAGTTGGTGAAATCAACAACATCCCGATACTGGTAGACGATGAAACAGGAATCTACGCCGTGTGCCTGGTTGTGGAAAGGCAGCCTGCCCGTGAGATAGAAGAAGATAAGCTTGAAGCGCTGAAAATTGGAGCACTCGAGGATTGGTTACTTGCCGAAAGGCAAAACAGCACGATTTCCTTTAGCGGAATGGACTGGAGTGAGCAGGAACAGAGGTATGTCTTTGGTTCAGATACTATGGCTTGGATAAACCTGCAGCTGGCTAAATAATAGCCTAGTCTCTTCCCCTGATTGTAAGTGAATATTTGTGGTAAGTAGCAGACATCAATGCCATTTTCCTATAATTGTAATCGGGAAGTATATATTGTTGCTGCTGTGCTGACCTAAGGATATGGTCACTCTTCCTAGCCCTTTCTCTATGAGATATATTTTGACCAGCAATATACTTAGCTAAGCCTCAATCATAAGTCAAGATTTTATTTGCATTTGGCTGTTCCGTCATTGCGAGTGACCCGCCTGCCGTAGTCCTCGCCTGCCGAAGTCGTACGGCCTGCTTGCGCTAAAGCTTCAGCGAAGGCAAGCGGGCAGGAACGAAGCAATCTCGTAGGGTATAGAAGTGAGACTGCCACGGGGGCTTTAGCCCCCTCGCAATCACACACTACTACCGTTCTCTACTTGGTAGCAACCAAAACCAAACAGAAACAAGTCAACTAGAGGGTTGACAAAAAGATATATAATTTGATAATGTATGTACCGAGCACTCGGTACATACCAAGTGCTCGGTATAAAATATAGTCAACTATTATGGCTAAGAAATACGGTTAGGAAATATGGCTAAGAAAAGGGTGCGTACTTTCAGTTCTAACGAGGTCCTTGTGGGCGAGCGCAGGCAACAAATAGTCAAGAGTGCCACTAATGTCTTTGTAAAGAAAGGGTTTCACCGGGCGAATGTTCGTGAACTTGCCAAAGCATTGGGTATGAGCCAGGGAGGCTTATATCATTACATTGGTTCAAAGGATGATATTCTGTATCTGGTTATTGACTTCGTCTCCTCTAATCAGGCTAGACGTAATGAGATATATCGTAATGCTGTAGCTAATCTTAGTCCGACAGAGGCTCTTCCAGTGGCTATCAAGATGTATCTGGAAGGCGTCGATGACATCCAGGATATCTTTAATTTTGTTAACCATATAATGGTGGACCTGACAAAAAGTGACAGACAAATAATATTCGATAGTGAAAACAGTATCATTGACATTTATGAGTCCTTGTTGATTAAAGGGGTTGAAGCAGGCGAATTCAAGTTAAACAACCCTGCGGTTGTGGCTAACTGCATCTTGGTTATGGCTCAGGCGTGGGCACACAGACGATGGTTTCTCAGAAAACGATGCACTCTTGAAGAGTATACGAGCGAAGTTACGGAACTAATTATGGGGACAATAATGGTAGATAAGAACCCACCCATCACTAAACAGCAGAAGATAGAAAAGAGCATAATTTCAACCGAATAATGGAATCGTAGAAGAAAGCGGGAACAATTGTAGATTGAGACTTTAGTGAAAATCTAAACGAAATAGAAAAGGGTAGGCCTTGCCGGAGACCTACCCTACCCAAGTAAGAGAGAGTATCATGCCAACGTCAGTTACGCATAGCACTACCTCTACTCTCTTCATAAGCATAGTACGTAGGAGTACTTTGTGTCAATACGCAAGGGCGTAATTAGTGATTAAGCAAGTCTTGGCTGGGCCCTGCCGGGGGAAACCGGAGTATCGGGGTGATGCCGGTCACACCCCTATTAGCTTCATAAAGCTTCTTCTTCTTCTTCCCCCTCCCGTGTCCGAAGCTCCGGGGGTAATCGGGCTTAGCGGCAGGGCCCGCCGAGAAAGGTAGAAAGACCAAACAAGGAGATAGGGAAAGGGAATGCAAGCCTATATCATAAGGAGATTACTCCTAATGATACCCACCCTATTCATAGCGAGTCTAATAGTCTTCTTCATGATTCGCCTTATTCCCGGCGACATAGTGGACCAGATGGTAAGTGAGCAAGGATTTGCTACAGAGCAGGACGCTGAGGCTATTAGACATGCTCTGGGGCTCGACGTACCCCTCCATATCCAGTACGCCCGCTGGCTTGGAGTATTACCAATCCCCGATGAGTTGACTGACGAGTCCCAATTCAAAGGACTTTTTCAAGGCACACTTGGGGACTCTCTATGGAAAAAGATACCCGTCACCGGGATAATCCTCAATAGATTGCCAGTAACCCTTGAGCTTGGTATTTTGGCTCTAATAGTATCGCAGCTAGTAGCCCTCCCTATAGGTATCTATTCAGCGATACGACAGGACACCATTGGCGACTACATCGGACGCAGCTTTGCCATTCTCTTAATCGCCGTACCCAGCTTCTGGATAGGGACGATGGTAGTAGTCTTCCCCTCAATCTGGTGGGGCTGGTCTCCTCCGGTGATGCTTATCCATTTCACTGAAGACCCACTGGGAAACCTGGGACAGTTCATAATTCCTGCTATCGTTTTAGGCACGGTTATGTCGGGGATGACCATGAGAATGATGCGCACCATGATGCTGGAAGTGATGAGACAAGATTATATAAGGACAGCCTGGTCAAAGGGACTCAAGGAGAGGGTGGTAATCTACCGGCATGCCCTTAAAAACGCCCTCATCCCGGTAATCACCATAATAGGTTATCAGTTACCTATCTTGATTGGGGGTGCAGTTGTCACGGAGTCGATATTCGGCTTACCCGGCCTAGGTACTCTAATGCTAGATGCAATTAAAACGAGAGACTATCCCGTAGTCTCCGGAATAATGTTGTTTATGGCAATCTTTGTGTTGATAGTAAACCTAGGTGTTGACCTGACCTACGGCTTTCTCGACCCCAGAACCCGAGTTCAATACAGGTGAAAAATAGCTGAGAAGAATGAGTGACGCAACCGTTACTGCCTTAATGAAAGAGGATTCAAAAAAGCGCTCCCGGCTGCTTGATTTCCTTATCAGGCTGGTCAAGGAGAAACCACTGGGCACCGTTGGTGGGATTATAGTGGTGCTCCTGCTTTTTACCGGCATTTTTGCCAATGTTCTCGCCCCTTACGGAATGAATGAAGTTCACCCTATCGATGCTCTGACTCCACCGTCAGCCAGTTATCTCCTCGGTACAGATAACCTGGGGCGAGACATCCTGAGCCGTGTTATTTTTGGGGCTCGTATCTCAATGATTGTAGGTTTAGCTGCTGCTGCTTTATCCATGCTTGTTGCCTTACTGATTGGTGTTACTTCCGGGTACATAGGCGGCAGGTTCGATCTTGTGATGCAGCGGTTTGTCGATGGCTTTATGTGCTTCCCACCGTTAGTTTTTCTGTTAGCGGCAGTGTCCATAGTGAGTCCGGGTCTGGTACAGATAATTGTCATTTTAGGATTGTTATATGGCATCAGCAGTTCAAGGGTATTGAGAAGTGCCGTTATCGGTGTCAAACAGAATATGTATGTAGAGGCGGCGGTAGCTATTGGTAGTCCAACCATAAAAATACTCGTTCGGCATATTCTTCCCAATATCATGGCTCCTTTGATTATCGTATTTTCGACACAGGTGCCGACTATAATAATAACTGAGGCCACGCTCAGCTTCCTCGGCTTCGGTATTCCCCCACCAACACCCAGCTGGGGAGGTATGCTCAGCGGCTCCGGACGTAGTTATATGTTCCTAGCTCCCTGGATGGCTATATGGCCTGGTCTTGCTCTAAGTATCACAGTCTACGGTATCAATATGTTTGGCGATGCGGTCAGAGACCTGCTAGACCCGAGGTTGAGAGGTGGTCTCGGGCGCTACTCCAGAAGAGGGAAAAAACTGCCCAAGCAGATAGCCAGGCGCGTGGAAGCATATAAAAAGCGCTCAACTCAATAGAAGTCTCGGTCTAAGGTAAAGGAGGTGCGAGATGTGAAATCTATAGAGGGCTTAGAAGAGCATTGCTTATCTAAGAGTAATGGAGGTATACAAGAAGTGAAAAGCAAGTTTCTATGGTTGTTTTTATGTTGTGTTATGGCAATGACCCTGGTTGCATGGTCCTGCGGCGGAACACAACCTAGTGAGCAGGAGGAGGAGGAAGAAGAAGAGGAGGAGGAAGAAGAGGAGGAAGAGGTGGTGGAAGAGCCGCAGTACGGTGGGACTCTTAAAGTGCTGGGTGTGTATGCCCACAGGTACCCACCTACAGCGTGGGACCACGGTGACATGGTCTGGACAACGGGTGTTTGGACTAATCCGTATCAAGAGTCCCTTCTGACTGGAGACTTCTTATCGAAGGGGCCACGCGGAACAAATGAGTATTCGTTCCAAATTAACGTAGGTGTTCCCGATAGTGTGGTAACAGGTCAGCTGGCTGAAAGCTGGGAGATGCCCGACGATAAGACAATTATTTTTAACATACGTCATGGGGTCATGTGGCAGAGTAAGCCAGGAGTAATGGAAGCAAGGGAGCTTACAGCGAGTGATGTAGCTTATTGCTTTAATCGTCTATTAGACAGCGGCATATATTCGCTGTTAAACGACAATATTGAGTCGGTAACCGTTCCAGACAAGTACACGGTTGTCTTCAAAATGAAGAACTTTTTAGCTAACTGGAGGAGAACGCTAGGATACCACCAGAACATGTTCATATATCCTCCAGAGCTGGTGGAGGCAGGAGCAGATGACTGGAGGAATGCCGTTGGGACGGGTCCATTTATGCTCGAGGACTTCGTGGAAGGCAGCTCGATAACTTACGTAAGGAACCCCAATTACTGGGACACTGCGACCATCAACGGCAAGGAATACGAGATACCGTTTGTGGACGAACTAGTGCAACTTCTAATAACAGATGAGTCCACACGGATCGCCGCGTTACGGACAGGTCAGTGTGACATTGAGGAGCTTGTCGATTTTAAATACACGGCGACGCTGGCACAACACAATCCCGAAATCGTACAGGTGAAAATTTTATCTGACACCACCAAATTAATCGGCATGAGGATGGACACAGAGCCCTTCGACGATATCGCGGTGCGGAAAGCACTAAGCATGGCCATAGATAGACAGGCCCTTATTAACACAATATTCGGCGGCCAGGGAGAGATTCTAAGCTTTCCCTACACTATGACCTGGCCATTGACTCTCTATACCCCTGTAGAAGACCTCCCCGAATCGGTTCAGGAGCAGTTTGAGTATGACCCTGTACGTGCCAGAGAGCTGCTAGACGAAGCGGGGGTGCCAACCGGTTTCCAGACAGAACTGGTTATATCGGCCGAGGACCAAGATTTGGGTGCCTTGTTGGTATCTTTCTGGGATGCTGTTGGGGTCAACTGCTCACTTAAGCAGTATGATTCTAGTACCTGGTTGTCCATATCGCAGTCGAAAGGGCATGAGCAAATGATCCTGACTCGTAAGGCAATAGGTGACCCGTTTGAGCCTATATACGTCACCTCCGTGGACCCCAATGGGACCTATAATGCGTCCATTGTTAACGACCCTACCTTGAACCAAATGTACAACGAGGCAATAAGTACAGTGGACCTGACTGAGCAGCAGAGGCTGTGTAAGGAGATGGTCAATTACTACGTGGCGCAGAACTATTTTGTGATTTTACCAACCCCCTACAATTATCTCTACTACTGGCCTTGGGTAAAGAACTACTACGGTGAAACCTGTGTAGGGTCGGCAAGTCGCACAGGACCGGTATTCGCGCGTGTCTGGATTGACAGCGCTCTGAAAACAGAACTACTGGGGCAGTAACAGGACACCGGAAGAGATAGTTCTCCACCGGCTGGCCCGGGAGGAGGGTAACCTCTTCCCGGGTGGCCGGGCGGGAGGCTGAGTGTGGGGAATGGTGGGACAGAAATAATCAACAGGAGGAAACAGAGATGGAAACGCTTAAAGACAAGTGCGCCATAGTCGGTATTGGCCAAACCCCGTTCATCATCGACTCCGGTCGGACTGAACTATCGTTTGCCCTGGAAGCTGTTAAGCTCGCAATCGAAGATGCAGGACTAACGCCAAAGGACATCGACGGTTTTGTCAGTTATACATGCGACAACTCAGCATCTGACACTGTAATCGCTACCAATTTTGGAATGCCAAATATCACGTACGCCGGGCAAATCCCGCACTGGGGTGGGTCTGGATGTGCCATGGTAGCCCATGCCTGCGCGGCTATCGTGGCGGGCCTGGCTAAATATGTGGTATGCTGGCGCGCCCTGACAGTAGGAGCTTTTCGCAGCAATTTGTGGAATCCAACGGAGGAGCGCCCATTCTTTGATAATGCCGAGGATTTTCTTCGTCCTTTCGGCTGGACGCGTACTGCCAAGGACGCGATGGGCATGTACTGGATGAGGCATATGCATGAATATGGGTCTACCTACGAGCAACTAGCAGCGATACCGATTGCCGCCAGAAAGCATGCAGCGAGGAACCCGCGAGCCCTTATCAGGACCCCGCTGACTGTCCAGGAGTATCTGGACTCGCCATTCGAGCTGGAGCCGTTTAGGGCACTTGATAATAATGTCAAAGGTGATGTCGGCGCTGCGTGTATAGTCACCTCAGCCGAACGGGCCAAGGATTGTCGCCGTCGTCCCGTATACGTCATGGCCGCCGGGCAGGCTTCAGGTCCCCTACCTGGATATAGCTACGAGATGTGGAATCATAGACCTGTCGTCACTGAAACTGCAGCTAAATACCTGGCATCATATCTCTATGGCATGGCGGGTGTCTATCCGGAGGACATTGACGTGGCTGAGCTGTATGACTGCTTTCCAATTGCCTGCATAGCTATGATCGAAGACTATGGGTTCTGCAAGAAGGGTGAAGTTGGTCCGTTTGTGCAGGACGGCCGAATCGAGCTGGGAGGGCAGCTTCCTGTAAATACCCATGGTGGTCATCTGGCTGAGGGTTATATCCATGGCTTCTCCCACGTCTTGGAAGGTGCGAGGCAGATGAGGGGCACCTCAACAGCACAGGTGAAGGATGCGGAGTTGGCGCTGGTCGGGAGTGCCTGGACTTGTCCTACCAGCGGACTAATATTAAGGAGGTAAGTTTAACATGGCTGATACAACCGGGTATGACAAGGCTCTCCCCCAAATTCGTCCTGACACTGCTCCATTCTGGGAGGGGTGCAAAAGACACGAGCTTCTGGTTCAAAGATGCAGCGACTGCGGAACATTTAGATATCCCCCTCGCCCCATGTGTCATGAATGCAATTCGTTGAACACTGAGTGGGTTAAGGTAACGAAGGGAACCGTGTACAGCTATGAAGTGATTCGCGCCAGTACTCCGGCTACTCCAGCTACCGCCGGCTTTGAAAAAGACCTTCCACTGGCTGTAGTCCTGATTGAGTTACCTGAGGCGGGAAAAGTCCGCATGGTAAGCAATATCGTGGGCTGTGACGTAGACAGCATAAAGATAGGAATGCCCGTGGAGGTCGTTTTTGACGACGTAACTGAGGAGATAACACTACCAAAGTTCAAGCCGGTAGTTCAGTAGTTCAATAGCGATGGGTGAGTGGTCTTATTGAGAATATGGCCGGCCGAACACGCCCTACTGGCCACATTCATTGAGTATGGTGAGCTAATCAGGTATAAGGAGGCCAGACGATGAAGGAAGAGAGACTGGTTGAAGCTAGATGCATTGGGAAGAATTGGCGTGAGGAATACCAGAGGAAACTGGTCTCTGCCGAAGAGGCAGTGAAAGTAGTCAAGTCGGGTGACCGAGTTGTCGCCCCGTGGTGCAAGGCCCCTCTTCTGGGAGAGGCACTTGCGGCCAGGAAGGGCGAATTACACAACGTGGAAATTCACTCAAGTAACCCACAACAAGCCCATATGGGTGCGTTCTTTCAAGAAGGCATGGACGAGACATTCTATAACAGCATATTCATATTCATCAGTGATTTCGCCCGCATGGCACCGGCTGGAACCGATGCCAAGCGGACTCAATTTTGCCCAGGTACGTTTTCCCTGATGATGAAACCCTTTGATGAGAGGCCGGACCAGTGCCCCTACACAATAGATGTTGTCATGGCAGTGGTCTCGCCCCCGGACAAAGATGGCTTCTGCAGTTTTGGTGCGGACCTGTGGAACAAGAGGAGCTTCTGTAAAAGAGCTAGGAACGTCATTGTTGAGGTAGATGAGAACCAGATCAGGACTGGGGGTACGAACTTTATCCATGTCTCAGAGATTGACTACTTCGTAGAGAATACCACTCCTCGGTTGACCGAGGAACTCAAAGAGGAGTTTCTCTCGGAAGCTACTCCTGAGGTACGTGAATTGCTGGAACCAATCATATTTCAAATTGCGGGGACGTGGGGAGTAACCACAGCACAATATTTCACGACGCTTGATGAGGCTGCGGTTAGAGGATGGATGTCGTCACTTGCTTTCGGTGAGCCATCGCCAGAGATAAAAAACATAGCACAGTACGTGTCTCAGCTAATTAAGGATGGTGATACCTTTCAGATTGGTTTCGGCATGCCTTCGGTGTGGATGATTCCGCTGGGTGTCTTCGACGATAAGCACGACCTCGGTATTTACAGTGAAATGGGTGGCCCAGGATTTGCCACTCTGGTTGAGAGAGGGATAGTTACCGGGAAATACAAGACATTTCACCCAGGAAAGGTAACGTGTTGTACCTTCAATGGCTGCAGCGGCGAAGACCTCGAGATTATCAACAATAATCCCATCTTTGAGTGCTATGATGCCGAGTATATTCTGGACATCAGAAATATTTCCCAAAATGATAACTTCGTTGCTATAAACAATGCCATATCAGTAGACCTCACCGGCCAAATTAACGCTGAGACTGGTTTTGGAGCGCGGATGATAGGTGGCCATGGTGGACAGCCTGAGATGCACATTGGGAGTGTAATGTCTAAAGGTGGCAGGGCTCTGACTCTACTGCCCTCCACTGCCCTTAATGGTGCTGTTTCACGCATTGTACCCCATCTTGACGAGGGGGCGGTGGTAACCATACCCCGCTACTTCGCTGATTATGTGGTGACCGAATACGGCATTGCCAGTCTCATGGGCAAAGACTGTCGCCAACGAGCTGAGGAACTCATTGCTGTTGCCCACCCTGATTTTAGAGCAGAGCTTAAGCAGGCAGCGAATAAGCTGTTTTACCCTTAGGAAGTATAGTTCAAGAGGCATTAGAGTAAAAAATATGACGTGAAAAAGGAGGTAAACAAGGATGGAAACGCTTAAAGACAAGTGCGCCATAGTCGGTATCGGGCAAACCCCGTTCCTGCTCGACTCCGGTCGGACCGAGCTATCATTTGCCCTGGAAGCTATTAAGCTTGCAATTGAAGATGCAGGACTAACTTCAAAGGACATTGATGGTTTCGTCAGCTATACACTTGATACATCGGCTTCCGATGCCATACTCGCCAACAATCTGGGAACGCCGGACATTGCTTATGCCGGGCAACTTCCGCACGCCGGTGGCTCCGGATGTGGCATGGTTGCTCATGCGTGCGCCGCTGTCATGGCAGGACTGGCCGACTATGTGGTATGCTGGCGTGCGTTAACCGATTCAAATTTCACTAGTAACCGTATGCAAAGACTGGCAGTCCACCAGCCCTTCTCCAGAGATGCGGATGATTTTCTTCGTCCTTTCGGTTGGACACTCAGTACAATGGAAGCATTCGCTATGGCCTGCAGAAGGCACATGTACGAATATGGTACTACCATTGAGCAAATAGCCACAATTCCGATTACCGCAAGGAAATATGCTGCCAGAAATCCGCGGGCTCTCAGACGAGACCCTCTTACGGTCGAGGAGTATATGAGTTGGCCAATAGCTGTAGACCCCATCAGACAGTTTGAGCGCTCGGCCATAGCTGACGTGGGTGGTGCCTGCGTAGTCACGTCGGCTGAACGAGCGAAGGCCTGCCGTCACCGTCCCGTATATGTCATGGCCGCCGGGCAGGGTTCCGGACCTCTACCCGGAGCCACATATGAGATGTGGAACCACAGGCCGGTTATAACTGAGACCGCAGCCAAATATCTGGCACCGCGTCTTTACAACATGGCAGGTGTTCGACCCGAAGACATCGACGTGGCTGAGTTGTATGACTGTTTCCCCTTTACCTGTCTGGCTTTAATTGAGGACTACGGGTTCTGCGCAAAAGGTGAGGGAGGAGCTTTTATTCAGGATGGCCGGATTGAGTTGGGAGGGCAGCTTCCTTTAAATACGCATGGTGGCCATCAGGCCGAGGGCTATATTCACGGGTTTAGCCACGTCCTGGAAGGCGTAAGGCAGTTGAGAGGCACGTCAACAGCACAGGTGGAGGACGCAGAGTTGGTACTGGTCGGCAGTGCGTGGACATGTCCTACCAGCGGGTTAATATTGAGGAGGTAAATGAAACATGGAGAAAACGACTAACTACGAGAAACCCCTCCCCCAAATTCGTCCTGACACTGCTCCATTCTGGGAGGGATGTAAAAGACACGAGCTTCTGATTCAGAGATGCAGCGATTGTGGAACATTTCGGCATCCTCCTCGCCCGATGTGTCCTGAATGTAATTCATTGAACTCTGAGTGGGTTAAGGTAACGAAGGGAACTGTGTATAGCTACACAGTAGTCCACGACAGGCCTATGCCTGTATTATATTTGCCCGGGTTTGCGAATGACCGCCCCCTTGCCATAGTGCTGGTTGAGTTACCTGAAGCAGGAAACATACGTATGGTAAGCAATATTGTTGACTGCAGATCGGAAGACCTAAAGATAGGTACGCCTGTGGAAGTAGTTTTCGATGATGTTACTGAAGAGATAACGCTTCCAAAGTTCAAACCGACTGCCTGACAAACCAGGTTGGTCGCATACGGATTACGAAGATTATGATTGGGGTGCTTCACTACCATGGCTGTGTGAAAGACCGTTTCTGCGGATGTGGAAGAACAGATAACACTCCGCAAAACTTTTATCTAGATTTATCGAAGTTCGGCAGTCATAATCACAGGCAATGTTAATATGGACGGTATAGCGTTCTCGTATTCCGTTAGTTCCGAGCAATTGATAGAACTGACGGTGATGGGCAGCTAAGCTTGAGGGCAGGACGACCTAGTCATGTGTGCTACCTTTTAAACGGTTTGTAAATACTACCAAAGGCAACCACGGCGATTTTTTCTACACAGAGCATGCTTTACTGAGATGTCATCCTCCGGTTCGGGAGCCTATCATGCTGCCAAGATGTAGCGAGACCGAACCACAAAAGGATAGCAACGTGACAATATCATTATTCATGCAATTACAAGAGGTGATTTGAATGGAACTTGAGGATAAGGTAGCCATAGTCACCGGCGGAGGCACCGGCATCGGACTGGCTATTGCCACCGAAATGGCAAGAGCGGGCGCCAACATCGTAGTGGCTAGCCGGAATATAGAACACCTGGACAATGCGATTTCTCAAGTCACGAATCTTGGCAGACAGTGCCTAGCCGTTGTTACGAATGTGAGCAAGACCGAAGAAGTAGATAATATGGTTAGGCAGGCGATGGAAAGATTCGGCCAAATTGATATTTTGGTCAATAACGCTGGAGGGAGCGCTCGCGAAAAGGGGGCACCATTTCATGAATCGACAGAGGAGGTCTGGGATTACGTAATAGACCTAAATCTGAAAGGAACACGTAATTGTATTCGTGCGGTAATTAACCACATGATTAGCAGGCATAGTGGCAGGATAATAAATATCTCTTCTGTCTCCGGGATGGTGGGCACTGCCAGAGCAAGCGAGTATTCTGCAGCCAAGGCCGGTGTCATTGGCTTCAGCAAAGCACTGGCAAAAGAGTTGGTTCACTACGGGATAAGTGTCAACTGTGTTTCTCCTAATTACATTGAAACAGGTGCACACTATTATATGGATTCTGCCAGACGGGAGTCGACCAAAAAAATGACTGGCTTTGATATTCCCGGAAAGGCATTGGATGTTGCTCATATGGTGTTGTTCCTGGTCTCGGATAAGGCTGATTTTATTACCGGTCAGAACTTTGTTGTAGGTGGCCTGCATAATTTGGGGGGAGCTTAACGTAAAAGCAGTGTGACTACAATAAAATCTTGTGCGAAAATTACTGTCGCAGTCAGAATATCACTCTAGCAAAATGGACCAACAACAATGATTTATGATAGGGGGAACAAAGAGTGCCCGACTACCGCTATCATGTTTATACGAGTGAGCAGAGCAGTCAATTGAATGGGCTGAAACCTGAATTACTACAGAGCTTCGGGGCCTTCAACGCCAAAGCTTTCGAAGAAGGCGCATTATCGCAGAAAGTCAAGGAATTGATTGCTGTGACCGCCGCCCACGTCACCCGTGTCCGTACTGCATTTTTGGACATACGAAGCGCGAGCAGTTTGGTGTAACCGATAAGGAAGTAGCAGAGGCGATTTTCGTGGCCACGAATTAGACAGTCTGTTAGCAAACTCGTGTTTGTATAAAGCAACTAGACTAGTGCTGAAAGAACTTCAGTGAAAAATACGCGGGTAGGTAACCTACCACGACAGCTTCCCATCGTTAATTAGCCTTTGAAGAATTCGTCTACCCCCAGGACCAGCCTCTCTTTAGGGAGGCTTTTTTCTTTCATTTTATTTATGCTATTTATGATTTATGTCCCGCCCCTCTAGGGAGGGACGATAATACAGCGCGTTCTTGATATATAACTTTGTGACTTTTTGTTGTCTGCATCTAGATTAAGCAGCACTTTAGAAAGTGAATTCATATTTATCATTTTTGAGTACAAAAACACAAATCATCGTTTTGTATAAGTACTACACTCACCGCTTCTCTTCTTCACCCTGGCCCCTTTGCAGGACGACTCGAGGCAGATAAATAGGCGAGGTGAAAATACCATTTATGGTAGTCAATTCGAAGCGAAAAGGGAGGGGTACAAAATACTTTTTATCAATGCAGAATTGTGAGAATATATTCCGCTTCCTCGTTCGCCCATCTTAACCTCATTCCTTAGTCACGATATTGAGAACGGAAGAACTGAGACTAAAATGTCTCCCTTTTTCCCTAGCTAAATCTAGAGCAATAACCTTCAATTCTTCTTCTCTTCCTCGTCTCTGGTTTCTGCGGTAGCCAATTCGAAGCGGCAAGGGGGAATCCTCGGGTCAGGACTCTGAGGAAGGAAGTCTAGGAGAGTCTTCCCTGGGTAGATCTCCAGGGAATCCGCCGGGGAAGTCTCTGGGACAGCCTTTCGAGAGCAGCTGTAGAGTCTTCTGGTGAAGCCGTTTCGAAGGTGTTGAGCACAATTTTCGTCGAAGCTCGTTGTAAAGCTACTGTAGTTATCTCTGTTGTAGCCATTTTGATAACAACTGTAGATGTCTACAGCAGTTTTTACAAAGATATTTGAGGAGACCTTGAAGCGGTCACTCTGCAGGGGTAATTAGAGAGATGAAGAAGGCGTTACCTGCAGAGATGTTTCATCGGAACCCCTTTTAGATAATACGGTTTTTACCTTCAACAATTAGAATCTTTGAGACTGCAGAGAGTTTATTACCTTCAATCATTCCTGAATTGTATCCAAGGTGAATCGTCTCATGCTTACAGAAGTATTTCTGCGGAGATAATCTCACGGCATAAGTGGAGCCGTGTTGTATCTAAATTAACTCACTTAAACAAACGTAAATTAGGGGTGAATACAACGCCTGTACAAAACGATGGATTGTTGTGTGTTGAACCCAAAACTGACAAATGTGAATTCACCTTCTGGCTTTTAGTGACATTTCGTGACTTAACAAAACCGACTTCTATGAAACCCTACTTCATCCAACAAAAAGTCAGAAAGTGATGTGCCGCCCTGCTGAAATCAAATCACACTTTACAAAATAGGGGTACTACCGCTTTTTATTACATAAGTTTACGAATTGTGTTCCTCCTAGTGGCCATGCTGGTGGTATTCTTGATCATCCTCACCAGAGGGCTCTTCGCTAGAATCTTCAGGAGAATCTGAATAGGATCGGGATTGCTGTATGAATTCCACAGAGACCTCTTCTCTATAAACACCACCTAGTTCACTTAGATCCGCTCCGGGATTATCCCTTGAGATAAATTCCCGCAATTCTTCTTCCGAGTCAGCTACAGGAGTAAAAGCTATGTTTCCCGATGGCCCCTCTAAACGCTCGAACCAACCCATTTTGGTCCAGACGAATATCCTTCCGTTCTCTGGAGACGCCGGATTAGTGCCCAAGATTTGGATTTGAGCTCCACGGAACTCTTCCCGTTCCGACTGTCCCCCATTGTCAGCCATGTCACACCTCCCCTGATGACTTAGACACGCACATTTCTTGATTTCATTATACCTCTAACATAGGGTAAGCTTGTAGTCCTTACTAGGCTTGATCAGCGTTATAGAACGCTCGGAGAATACTGTTTGCTGGGCCGAGGATGAAGAAGAGTAGTTTTAATGTCTGATGCACTTGATTGTATTGCTACACGGATAAACAATATGACGTTTGTCGGTAATCGGGTAACATTCAAGTAGATTGCGACTAAACAATCAGATGTTTTGTTACGCCCGAGTTGAAAATGAGAGCACACCATGCGCTTTGGTATCTAAAGCCATGTAAACTCCTCGTTCACCTAGAAAGACTCTGCCGGTGACACAGACTACCAAAACGATGGCTGCTCTCGACCGCTACTATCCGAATGAAGCATAAGGCCCCTGCCCCTGTTGCCCAATTAGAGCAGTTTCACACTCACCTGCGCCCGACTTTTTCGGGGGGCACTGCTTTAACCACCGAGATGTTCCTTAATCGTTGTGAATAGGTGAGGAGTCTCTTCCTCAGGCGGATACTCTTGGGTGTCACTTCCAGTAGTTCGTCCCTATTGATAAAATCCATTGCCTGCTCCAGGCTCATCTTCAGTGGTGGCGTCAGCTTGATGGCAACGTCGGAGGTAGACGAACGGATATTGGTTTTCTTCTTTTCCTTGCAGACGTTAACCGGTATGTCCTGCGACCGCGAATTCAACCCTACAATCATCCCCTCGTAGACCTGGGTGCCGGGCTCGATGAAGGTAAGGCCCCGCTCCTGGGCATTGTTGAGACCGTAGGTAATGGCCACGCCCTGCTCCGAAGCTACCAGCACCCCGTCGCGCGTCGAGACGATTTCCCCCAGACAGGGTTCGTAGCTGAGAAACATGGTATTCATGATGCCCTCTCCACGGGTGGACGTAAGAAAGGAGCTGCGGAAACCGAGCAGACCCTTGGTGGGGATATAAAATACCAGGCGCACATTATCCTCATAGTTACGCATATCCATCATCTTGCCCTGCCGTTTGCTCAGCATCTCGGTCAAGACGCCGATGTACTTGTTCTTGGTATCAATAGTAAGAACCTCTACAGGCTCCATGAGTTTGCCGTTGATGACCTTGGTAATCGCCTCCGGTCGGGATATTTCGAATTCATAGCCATCACGACGCATGGTTTCAATTAGGATAGCCAGGTGCAACTCGCCCCTCCCCCTGAGCAGAAAGGTGTCCGGGCTTTCGGTATCCTGCACCCGTAGGCTGAGATTGGTGTCCAGCTCCTTGTCAAGGCGTTCCCGCAACTGGCGCGTGGTGCTGAACCGTCCCTCGCGGCCGGCAAAAGGTGAGGTGTTGACACCCATGGTCATTTCAACCGTCGGTTCACCGATTTGGATACGCGGCAGGGCTTGGGGCATATCCGGGCTGGCTAAGGTATCCCCGATGCTGACCCTTTCGATACCAGTCACCGCAACGATATCTCCCGCCTCGGCCTCTTCAACCTTGAGACGTTTGAGACCAAGATAGGTAAAGACCTCGGCCACTTCATGTTCTTCTGCATTTCCGTCGGCGCGCACAGTAACGACGGTATCATGAGAGGCGACCTTGCCACGCCAGATGCGACCGATAGCGATTCTGCCCTTGTGGCTGTCATAATCCAGGTTGGAAACCAGCATCTGGAACGGCCCGTTTTCAATCTGCGGAGGCGGCACGTTTTTCAGAATGCATTCGAAGATGGGTGAGATATCCGTGCCTCTCTCGCCCAGTTCGGTGACGGCAATACCATCCTTGGCGCTGGCGTACAGTATGGGGAAATCAAGCTGGTCATCATTGACAGCCAGGTCCAGGAAGAGGTCCTGGGTGAGCCTGACGACCTCGGGTATCCGTGTATTCAGCCGGTCTATCTTGTTGATAGTCACGATAGTTTTCAGTCCCCTTTGCAGAGCATGACGCAGCACAAACCTGGTCTGTGGCATAGGTCCTTCAACGGCATCCACCAGCAGCAGGCAGCCGTCAGCCATGTTGATAACGCGCTCCACCTCTCCACTGAAATCGGCATGGCCTGGCGTATCGATGATATTGATTTTGACACCCCGGTAAACTACAGCCGTATTCTTAGCCATGATGGTGATGCCCTTTTCCCGCTCCAGGGTGTTACTATCCATAATCAGTTCGCCCACTTCTTGGTTGTCCCGGAAAATCCTGCTCTGCTTAAGCATAGCATCCACCAGCGTGGTCTTGCCGTGATCGACGTGGGCAACAATGGCGATATTTCTAATGTCGTTGCGGTAATTCATATACGGTTATGCCTAACCATCATTTGTTCATACTTGCCGTCGTTATTACATCAGGACCCACAATACTGGCCTCGCTATATCTGCAAAGGGCAAACGTAATCAAAGAAACTGGTGTGGTGAATGAAGACACGCGGTCTGTTTTGCTCCGCTTCGGTTAGCTGGAATCACAGGCCAAATTTGACGGGAATACCTCCAGTCGTCGGCTACTGAAGCACCATGAGCCTGACTAGTAGATGGCCCCTGTTCGGAAGCGGTGAAGGTGATAATATCTCAAAACGGAATACATTAGACTTCAAAGTTTGATATTCTAACTCTTATTATACAGCAACGGAGCCATTCTTAGGAATAGGCAAGACAACAGTGGAGTAATGGAACGATGACTCTCCCGAGATTGTACGTCGCATTGGAATCATTCCGAACTTTTCTTCGGGAAAAAGGAATTGATTCCAAATTTGCAGCAGCTTCTCATAATCTGTTTATAAGTCTGATTATTCGTTTGGTTCGAGTCCCCTTAGCTACACTACATGCGACAGTTCCCGAACTCCTGCTTGAGAAGAAACAGTTGATTCCAGCTATTCAACAATTTCTAATCTCACATTGTACTTGAAGTTATTTGGTAGAAGTTATATTTTAGCTGATTTTTAAAACGAGACATATACATTAAAAGTACTATTTCCCCCTTTTTTCTATGCCATCCAGCCTGAAAAACCGCTGGCGGTCTGTTCTCGCTGGTTGAGGAGGGATTATATGGGACAGCAAGGGTTCAGTGACAAAGACCATTAACCCCCATAATAGAGGCGGGTATATGGTTCGGTATTAGACAAAAGGGGCTCAACATGGTAATCTACACATAGTAATTCTAAGAGGAGGCTTAGCCATGACGAATAGAATTACAAAGTGGGGCGAATATTTCCCGCGCCTAACATTTTTCATATATCATTCAATATTTGAGTGAGTGAACCCTTCACGACCCTCGGAGCTAGTCAGGAAGTATCTTCCGCTGGAATCCACCCCCTGACTAAGTGCCCAAACACCTGTCATGTACATTCCATAGCTCTTTTCATGCTTTTCCCCAATAAATCTGGCAGATACTTCGAGACCTAGCTCATTCCAAGTGACCGACAAAACGTCGACGTAGACGTATGTGGAGCGGAATTTCTTGTTAAAAACAATAGCACATATGAATATGAGTCTGGAGCGAAGGAAGAAGTAGAAGTAGTATGACAACTTTAAGTAATCAGATTCCCATAAACATAAACGAGAGACAGGTCTGGCGTGATATTGGTTACTGTAGTACTTGTAAACCACCAGCTCGCGTAACAGCACTAACCCATGACTATGCAGAGAACGTAAACCAATTAATCAATCCCGCTTTTTCATACGTCATCAAAGATGTCGACTTCATTATTAACTCAAGTGTTTTTATTGAAGGCGGAGTTATTTTTCAAAGTCGAGTAATTTCTGAGCTACTGAAAAAGTGCGAGAAAGTGGCTGTATTTGCCCTGACTATAGATAGTTATCTTGAGGAAACAGTGGCTCAACTTGCCGAGGACGGGCTCATCGTACAGGCCAGGGTGCTCGATGCCATCGGCTCGCATGCAGTTGAGCAGGTGGCTGACCATGTGCAGGATATAATCAAACAGATGGTGGGGGCTCGAGGGTTGTATATCAGTCGGCGATTCAGCCCGGGTTATTGTGACTGGGAAGTGAGTCAACAGCAGATGCTTTTCCACGCTATGAATGGGAGTAACAGCAGTATCCAATTGACTGACGATAACCTGATGGTACCTCGTAAATCAATATCAGGTGTAATTGGTATTGGAACCTGCAAAAGCGAAATAGAGAACTACAATCCTTGCGCATCCTGCCAAGAGCATAATTGCCCCGGCAGGAGATAGATATTAATGAAACATATTCGTAAAGGCGTTATTGGAGGTAGCTACAAACCGCTTTCCGAAGAGTCAGTAAAAAAAGTCCATGAAACCGCCATGCGGTTGATTGAGGAAGTAGGCTTTCAGGTAAACTCAGAGACAGCCTTGGGGCTTTTTCAGAAAGCCGGAGGCCAGGTGGACAGGGAAAGGCGGCTGGTACATCTACCTCGTGAGAAAGCAATAGAACTGATAAATATGGCCCCCTCCGAGGTCCGGCTTTGTGGGCAGGAAGACAAGCATGACATTCTCCTCGGAGGGAGTCGCGTATATGCCGGCACCGGTGGAACCGCCCTCAACATCTATGAACCAGATACCGACCAAAGACGTCTCGCCATCCTAGAAGACGTGAGGCAAATCGCCAAACTGGTTGACCGCCTAGATAATATCCATCTATTGATGCTTTCCACCTATCCCAACGAACTGCCTGTGGAGCAGGTGGATGTAAACCGCTTCTTTGCCGGGCTGGACAACAGCACCAAACACATCATGGGTGGCGTCTACACGGCCGAGGGGGTGAAACAGGTGATACGCATGGCCGAGATTGTGGCTGGCTCCGCGGTAGCTCTCAGAGAACGACCAATTATCTCCATGATAGCCTGTAGCATGAGCCCCATGAAGCTGGACGCTCACTACGGAGACCTGGTGGTTATTATTGCCGAGAGCGGTATCCCGCTGGTGTGTCCTGCCGAGCCTCTATGTGGGGCCACTTCACCGGTTACGCTGGGCGGGAATCTGGTAATACAGACAGTCGACTCACTGATGGGTGTTATGCTCGCTCAGATAGTAAACCCGGGGACACCGGTTATCTTCGGCTCAGTGGCCACCAGCACGGACTTATCTAACCTTGGCTATCTGGCCGGTTCGATTGAGATGGGCTTGATTAATGCCGCCGGGGCCCAGATGGCGCAATTCTATAAGCTCCCATTCTATGCCACCGGCGGTATGACAGACTCCAAGGTACTGGATGCCCAGAGCGGTTACGAATCAGCCCTGACCGGTTTGCTCTGTGCACTGGCAGGGTCCAACTTCATCCATGATGCCGCCGGGCTCATGGAGTTCGCTATGACAGTATGTTACGAGAAGCTCGTTATCGATAATGAGATACTGGGTATGGTGATGAGGGCAGTCGAAGGTATCAGGGTAGATGACGAGACGCTGGCATTCGACCTCATCAAAGAGGTGGGGCCAGGGGGTAATTTTGCCACCGCCAAGCACACCAGGCGTTTCATGCGCACTGAGCACTATCTGCCTACCCTGAGTGATAGAGACAGCCGGGCAGACTGGGAAAGTAAGGGAAGTAAGATTACCTGGCAGAGAGCAGGAGAAATTGCACGGCAGCTTATAGCTGAGAGTAACCACCACCTTCCAGAGACAGTCAGGCAGCAGATACTCACGGAAATAAAAGGCATAGTGGACTGAAATATATGCTGGTAATCGGAGAAAAAATTAACGCTTCCAGCAAGCCCGTTGCTGAAGCTATCATAGGCAGGAACGAAGGGTACATCACGGGATTGGCAAAGGCCCAGGCTGACGCCGGTGCTGACTTCATTGACGTGAATGTTGGCACGGCCAAACAGACTAGACAGGAACAAATGGCAACCATGGAATGGGCGGTAGAAACTGTCCAAGCAGCCACCGACAAGCCACTGGCAATTGACAGTGATATCCCTGAAGTCATAGAAGCAGGCATGCAAAAGTATGGCAAGGAAGAACTGGTAATTAACTCCGTCAATGCCGAACCAGAAAAGCTGGAGGCAATAGGCCACCTTAAAATCGGGCATCAGGTACGGCTGGTGGCACTGGCGATGAGTGCCGAAGGAATACCCCGCGGCGTGGAAGCGAGACTGGCTGCCTGCGAGGTAATAATGACACACCTGGCGCGGTTCGGCATCAATGAAGAGCAGGTCTATTTCGACCCGCTGGTGCTTCCCGTAGGTGTTGATTCCGGACAGGCATTAACAACACTGAAGACCATTGAGCGGATTAAGTCACAGTATCCAAAAGCAAAAACGGTGATGGGCCTGAGCAATATTTCCTATGGATTACCCGGCAGAAAGCTGGTAAACCGGGCATTTTTGCTAATGGCAGCCTATGCCGGGCTGGATGCTGTTATCCTCGACCCGCTCGATACCAGAGCAATGAGCCTTATTAAAGCTGCCGACATTCTCACTGAAAAGGACCCGCAATGCCGGCGGTACATCAGGGCCTACCGGCAAGGTACTCTGATAACTTAGGAGAGAATTATGGCTAGAAATGGCGTGCTTGTAGAACCATACCGACGCCTGACTGAAGAGCAGATAGAGAAGATACATCAGGCTTCGCTGAGCATCCTGCTTGACCCGGGTATTATCTGTTTTAACAGAGATGCGGCTCAGGTCTTTGGCGATAACGGCGCTGAGGTTGAGCCAGGCGCTCAGGAAGACAGCTGGCTAGTCAGGATACCCGAAAAAATAGTATCAGGAGCGGTATCAGCAACACCGAAGGTAGTGAAACTGGGAGCCCGCGACGAAGAAAACTGCCTCGTCCTTGACGGGAGTGAGCCCAGGATACACTTTGCTTCTGGCTCCGAGGCCAATAACTGGCTCGACCTGGATATAGAGCCTTTTATCAGCAAACGAGATTCCAGTAAGGAAATGCTTTTTCCTACGTTCACCATCCAGAAAGGTACCGTGGCCAGACTGGCACAGGCAGCACATCTCTGTGAGCACCTCGACTCATGGGACAGCTTCCTACGCACAGTAAATATTCAGGATGACGATATTAACGACACCAACAAGGATGTCAACAAGTTCTTTGCCTCCCTGAACAACACTACCAAACATGTGATGTCCGGTCTTACCGAGCTCAGTCAGCTCGAAAACGTCCTCAAGATGGCAGAGATTATTGCCGGGGGGCAGGAAAAGCTAAGCGAAAATCCCATTATTTCTTTTATCACCTGTACAATTAAGAGTCCTCTTCAGCTTGTGGACGATACTTCTCAGAAAGCCATAGAAATAGCCAGGAGAAAGATTCCGCTGGTAATTTCGAGTTCCCCGCAGGGTGGCTCGACTGCTCCGATTACGGAAGAGGGTATGGTATCCCAGATAAACGCCGAAATTCTGGTGGGAATAGCTCTGGCCCAGCTGGTAAGCAAAGGGGCACCGGTGCTATATGGTAGCGTGCCTGTTAGAACCCGCCTAGATGACCTTAATGACTCCTACGGAGTCCCCGAGTTCAGTCAGTACAACATAGATTGTGTTCAAATGGCCCGTTACTATGGCCTGCCATGCTATTCTACCGCCGGTGTTTCTGATGTGGAGGTGCCCGGCGTACAGGCCCTAGTAGAGAGGCTATTCTCACATATCCTGGTGGCGCTGTCAGGAGCACAATACATCCACTATGCCTTTGGTCTGCTAGAACGGACCAATACCTTTTGCCCAGTGCAAGCCATACTCGACAATACACACATAGAAATGGTCAAGAGATTTGTTCAGAAGGCAGATTTTACAGACGATTCAATCACGGAATGCCTGGAGCAAGTAAGAAGAGTCATGGGTACGTCACACAAGCTTTACATGCGCTTTGTCCGTAAGGCCCTGCGCTCCGGCGAGATAGCCCCCCCGTATCCCTTCGAAAGTAAGGGTATGACAGACGAGACTCTACTTCGTGCCAGGGAACGGATGGACGAAATACTATCGTTGCCACCATGCCACATAGACAAAGCAACGGTGGACATCATATATCAGCAAGTGCCTGGCCTCTTGCCCAGGCTGCGTGGCTAAGGAACCAACCAGAGAGGAAAAGCGAAATGAGTGAAGATATTATCCAACTAATCAAGGAAAACGTTATCCAAGGAAGGGTAACGGCGGATGACGAAGGCATGGACGAAGGATGGGTAGGTAAACCGGGAGTTACCGAGCTGGTGGAACGCGCCCTTGCCGAGAATGTCAACGTGGCGGATATTATCAACAAGGGCCTTACCGAGGGCATGAGCGTGGTCGGTGAGAAATTCGAGGCCAAAGAGTACTTTATTCCCGATATGCTCGCTTCGGCAGAGGCAGTGGGCAGCGCCATGGAAATATTAGAGCCACACCTGAGCAAGAGCGGTATCGAAGCCAAAGCCAAAATTGTTGTGGCCACCGTCAAAGGTGACCTACACGATATTGGCAAGAATATCGTGTCGATACTACTTCGGGGTTCCGGTTACATAGTAAAGGACCTCGGGAACGATGTTGAGCCTCAGGCTATTGTGGAGGCGGTGAAAAAAGAAAATCCACAGTTCGTGGGCCTCTCAGCGCTACTTACCAGTACCATGGTAAATATGGGCGAGACGATACAGGCCCTCAAGGACAGTGGACTGAGAGACAAGGTGAAAGTAATCATCGGCGGGGCTCCGGTCTCGGAAGAGTTTGCCCAGAGCATTGGTGCTGACGGCTACGGTGCCGACGGATTTCAGGCAGTAGCCATCGTTGAATCTCTGGCCTCGAGCGGGGGTGGGAATAGCTAATGGCTCAGGAAATAGACGCATATAATGAGGCACTGAGTAGTGGCCAGTATGAGAAGCCCGGCGGCCTCATGGGGAAATACGACAACGTTCGCCGTTTCTGGGAGGACGAGCAACTCGGCCTTTACTTACGCCCTTACCTGGAACGGGTGGTAACCCGGAAACAGAGCCGCCAGAAAAAGCTACGCATCATGGATATCGGTTGCGGCAGTGGTGACGGATTTGAGTTTATAACAAGCATCAATAAAAGCCAGGCCCCGATATCCCAGCATGCCAGTCGACTCATCCTGCCGTCCATCTTGGAGCGCTATACAGGGATTGACATCAATGAGGGGCTAGTAAGGCAAGCACAAGAAGTATACGGGAACCGGGATAGCATGGAATTCGTTGTCTCGGACTTTAATGAGTACCCGTTTACTGAAGGACCATCCTATGATGTATACCTTGCCAACTACGGCACCTTTTCCCACAACACAGACGAACAAACGATAGAAATTCTGAGTAAACTTGCCAGACACTCCGATAACGGTTCCATCATCGCTATCGACTGGTTGGGACGCTACTCATACGAGTGGCAGACACTGTGGACCAGCGACATGAAGAACAACCAGTGGATGGACTATGTCATCTCTTACATCTATGCTGAAGACGAGAGGGAGACACAAGACCTGACCGCCTTTCCTTTAAGAATAGTCGGGCGGGCAGAGGTGCAGTACATCTACCATCAGGCGAAAAAGAAAGCAGGGGGTGCTCTCACTTTACGCAAGCTGGCCGACCGCTCTTCGTTTGTCGGTCGGCACATGGACACGGCCCAATATAATCCACATGCCCAACCACTGCGCGGGTTGGTAAACTCGCTCTTCGAACCCAACGTGTCCACCAACCTGGGCGAATTAGCAATAAACTATGTTCCTATGGAAGGCTTTGATGAAGTAAACGCCTACCACCGTGAACTCACCACGTGGTGGAACTACCTTATAGCCTGCACCAAGGCACTACTGGAGAAAAGGGCTACCCCGGGAGCCCCGGCAAGGATGCCCGGTGTTGTCACCAGGGCCCTCAGCGCCATGAAGAAAACAATTAGAAGTGCTGGCAGAATCAAAATTGGCAACCCAAGGAGCAGCCTGATCGAGCCGCAGTTTGGCTACTGTCTCAGAGAGCTTGAGATAGGGCTACAAAAGGGACTCGGCTGCGGGCACGGGCTGGTGGCCATCTTCGAGATTGTTAAATAGGTTCTGCACTAACCTACACTCAAGGAGGACTCCACTAGATGAGCGGACTAGCTGTTGCCTTTGGCGATTCAAACCTGAATGAAATAGATTCTATCATGCAAAAGATTGCCCACCGAGGTCCGTATGTCTCAGGGACATACGAAAACGGCCGCATTATCATGGCCCAGAATTACCTCGAGGCGGACGGTACCACTGCTGATGGTAGCAATGTCCCCGTCCGGAGCAGTAGTAATCCCGACCTCGCAATCTGTTACGATGGCCAAATTGGCAACTGGCCCGAACTGGCCCGCCGCTATGGCATACCAGACGGAGCTTATAAAGAGGAGCGATTACTGCTGGCCCTTTATGAAAAACACGGTCGGGAAATGCTCCGCCATCTGAGCGATGCCATCTTTGCCTTTGTTATCTACGATGGAAAAGACCTATTTGCCGCTCGTGACCTGCTTGGCATAAAGACCCTGTTCTATGGCCGTAAAGATGATACCCTGTACCTTGCCTCGGAACTTAAGGCAATATTAGCTGTAACCGACGAAGTCTACGAATTCCCCAACGGGCACTACATGGACCAGAGCGGACAGTTTACCCGGTTCGTTGAGCTACCACAAAGCCCGCCTAAACCATGGAACTACGACGTCAAGAAGATGACGGTCGACATCCGTGAAATCATTGAGTGCAGCTTTCGAAACCGAATTGATTTCTCAGTGCCCACCGGCGGGCTGCTCAGTGGAGGCATGGACAGCAGTGTCATCAATTATCTTGGTAGCAAGGCTTACAAAGAGAAGTATGGCCAGGCAGCCAGACTCAAGACATTTGCCCTCGGCGTCGGAGAGAGTAGCGACATCCTGTCTGCCCGCATCATGGCCGAACAGATAGATTCAGAGCACCACGAATTCCTTGTCGACCTTGAGCAGATATTGGACGTCCTTCCGGAGGTAATCTACTACCTGGAGAGTTTCGACCCGTCGCTGGTCAGAAGCGCCGCTTCCAACTACCTTATCTCACGATATGCCAGGCACCAGGGTATCCAGATACTTCTATCCGGAGAGGGCGGTGACGAGATATTCTGCGGCTATAAGTACCTGGAACACTGCCCCACCGATGAACTGTTTGCCAAGCAGATGGAATGCATCGGTTTCCTGCACAACAACGCTTCACTGCGGCTGGATCGCATGAATATGTGCAACTCTGTCCGCGTGGTTGCCCCCTTGATATCGGGAGAGCTGCTGCAGTACGCCATGGCAATACCTCCCCAGTACAAGCAGAAGCCTGAAGGAAGCGGGAAGGTGGAGAAATGGATTTTCCGCAAAGCCTACGAGAAGTTGCTGCCCGAATCCATCGTATGGCGGGGCAAGCAGGAATTCTCCCAGGGCTCGGGCTCTGCCGGTGTCCTGCCAGCACACTTTGAAAAACAGTTCTCCGACCAGGAATTAACCGAAGCAGAGGACAGATATCCCATAATCCGCAGCAAGGAAGAACTCTATTATTTTAAGGTCTTCACCGGGCACTTTGGGACAGACCATGCCGTGGCAACCGTCGGACAGTGGATATCTCTCTAATGTCGATGCCGTGACCTGCTCTATATATATATTGGTTGTGTAGTATGCCACCAAAATATAAGAATGCTTTATTTTGAACTTATCAACGACAGTTCTTGACTACAAAACAAACTAGCTTAGGAAAGCTAAGTTCACACACGAATCGATAATATCAACAAGAGGAGGCCGAGCATTATGTTTAAACGAATTCTTGTTCCTCTTGACGGCTCACGCTTTAGTAGTTCCGCGGTGAAATATGCTGTGGAGGTTTCTAAACACTTCAAAGCAGATATTATCTTCATGCAAGCTGTCACACCAGCCACTCCATATGTAGCTACTCCTATTACTCCAATAGGAACCATAAGTTCAACTGCTGCGAATCTGGCTGCTGAAGCAACACGCTTAACAGACAGGGAGAATGTCTCAAAGGCCAAACGCTACCTTCAACGTAAATTTCGTGAGACAACAAGCAAAGGACTGAAATGCTCTTACAAAGTGACGATAGGTGATCCGACTGAGTCTATTATGTCATTGTGCCATAATGAAGGTGTTGATTTAGTAGTCATGTCCAGCCATGGTAAGGGTAGATTAAAAAGGGCGATAGCGGGAAGTGTTGCGGACAAGTTAACCCGTGAATCTAGAGTGCCAATTTTACTCATTCGTCCGACAAGGAAATGAGCATCTAGGGATATGGCATGACCACCAAACCACTTAACGTGCACCACAGTCACCGGGCTGTCTGCAATAACCCCTTCAATTGTCACGCCTTCTGTTATCTCTTCTAACGTACCCATCACTATTCACATAGAGTGATCTCTTTAGACCCGATGTTGTGTCTTCTCCTTGGTGATTCTATTCGAAGGTCTTCCTCTATGCCCTTCATATTTCTGGGCGAATGACCGAATTTCATCGATATGGATAAGCCATCCATTGTGGACCTTGTGTGCTAACAACCTATGCTCCCGACAAAGCCGCTTGACAGTGCCAAAGGGTAAATAGTAGAAACTTGTCATTTCTATTTGTGTGTCAGCGTAATGAGTTTTCCAGGCTGGTTACGTCACCAAGTAAAACAAAACCACCGTCAACGGTGTAGGTTTCCTGACCATAAAACAGGCGATTGGGTTTTCCTTCACTCATGCCCCATTGAATACCTACCCACTTTGCCTGAGCTAGCAACTCGCCGTCCGTATTCCGTAGCTCAATTGGTCGCACGTAGACTACAGTTAGTAAGGTACCATCTGCAGAACCTGGCATGGGCCAGGCAAGACTGCGGTAACTCTGCGGCAGGTCATCATCTGCCAGCGGCTCACCCATTGTTCCCAACAACTCCTGGATAGCCAAAGTCATCTTCTCATAACTGGATAATGATGATAATACACCTCTGGATAATGATGATAATACGCCAGAGGCATAACCACGCGCACCGTCCCTGTCAGTGATAGTAGATATTACCGGACCATTGGCCCACGGCTGTTGAGCGAAATCTGGTGAAAGCAATTCAAGGGCACCGTCAATCCTGACTACAGGTGGTACCCAACCAGGAAAACCAAGCACCGGAATTAGCTTACTGTAGGAGGTGCCTACTAATCCAAGGACTCTGCCTTTATTGTCGGTGACTAAGGCCCCTTGCTCACTAATCCATCCACCACTCTCCAGTTCCTCCCAAGTTATATACACATTGAAGCAGAGCGGTATGGTACACTCACTTGAAACTATCGCCGGTATCTTCTTGAAAGTGTGCTCGGGACCGGACCAGCCCTGGATAAACACACGCTGGCCCGGTTTTATTGCGCTGGTATCACCTATAGTGGCCACCGGCAAATTGGCTCCCTCGAGTTTGAGCAGGGTGGCGCTGGTCCTGGGGTCAATGGCCTGTACCGAGGCATTGAATCGACCGTATCCGGGCAGAACTACCTCCAGATTACCGGGCGTGTAGTCTTCGTAGTTCAATACGGTCAACACCTGGCTGCCATCGCCTACGGACACCCCGAACGCCACCAGCGTCGCCGGTTCTCCGGTCGTCGGTGACGGTCGCCATACCTGCACCATGGTCTCCTCCGTCTTATTAGTGCAGGATCCTATGAACAGGACCACTGATAATAATACTAGTAATGTTATACCTTTCATTTTTCACCACATTCTATGTTCTATATTGGATAGGTGCGCAGCGGATGCATCCGATGTTGGTAAAGCCGTATATTATCTCACACAACATTATTGTTCCGTCAACGAGGAAGTTCAACATCACGATACTATCTGCAGCCATAGTTCACTATGGCTCAATAGTGACTCGAATCCATCCTCCAGACCAGAATCTGCTTTCAAAATTCTGCTCAAAACGAAGGAAATACTCACCGGGAGTAAGTTCTGGAGTTGTTGTTATGCTTATCGTTATGTGATATGTAGTATTGGGATATACGGTAAAGCAAGAAGGCTCAATACTGACCTCCAGGCCCACCGGCATAGGGACTTCTTCCTCGCTATATTCTGCTTCCACCATGTAAATATCACAACTTAATTCTCCTGGCTCAGCAATATCCTTTCTGATGTCTGCAGATACATCTATTATAATTTCTGTCTCACCTGCTTCAATTACAACTGCATGCTCATAAGAGAATCTTGATGTATATTCCAGTCCTTGTCCCGGTGGGAATAATATGTCTCCTTCTTCAACCCCGATTATATAACGATAGGTGTCATCCTCGTCATCCAGCACGGCTTCCACTCTAACAATATTATTGCCCTCTTGCAGTTGCACTTGAGAAGAGAAGCTCCCATCTTCATCGACCTGTACTTGATTCTCACCCACCCTGACCGATGCATTAGGCGGAAAGACATAGCCAGTGACGGTTATGGGAACTTCCAGGAATGGTTTATCGTATTCTGAGGATTCAGGAAGACGCAAATAAACCGCCAATGATGGATAGAATATCACGTTTACAGATGTCTCAACTGATTCTCTCCCCAGTCTGGCGACTGCTTCGACAGTATTATCTCCTTCTGATAATTCTACATACGCGTAAAAAGAGCCATCATTAGCCACGTGAGCTTCCTGTTCATTTATCATAACCGTTGCCTCTGGATTTGAGACGGTACCAGTTACCCTAATAAGGTTTGTTTTCAGAATACTACCGTCTGTAGGGTCATTTATATCCAGTGATAAAGGGGTAGTTTCACAGCTGCTATACAACAAACATGGTGCCATGAGTATAAGCAAAAATAATATAGCTCTGAACCTATTAAATCTCATATATGACCTCACCAGCCTAAGGTACACAATAATGGCGTTAAGCAAGTGGTATTAGGGTTGAACAATCTTGACCTTGAACGTCTTTTGATCCTGTACTACATCGCTTTGATGAGTGAATAGTTTTATTGTTATCTCGGTATCGCCTTCTTTTATTGCTTGAAACAAGTACCACTTAATCCCATTCCCATCTGTCGGTCCTGATGTGCTTTCCCACGATTTTTTCAGAAGCCTAACACTGTTTGGGTCGTAAGTCTCTTCAAAAATCGGAAAAAGATTGTGGTAGTAATCATATCTGATAATGAATTCATCCCGAAGGTTAATGTTTATTACTGTAGTTTCGTCATAAAACACCTCGGCATCCGGCCAAGGCGGTATTAACACTGAGTTAGCATCTTGTGGCGTAGTGCTATTATTACAGCCACCAAGGATAATAAGAGAGCAAATTATTAGATATACGCCTAGTCTTCTCATTATCAATCTCCTCATTCTTCAGCCATTTTACTCTCTTCTGTCTTTATTGGATGAGCATAGTGGGTATTAATTAAATTGCTGGAATTCACGAAAAGAATAAGAACACAACCAAAGCCACTACCAACAGACAGTAGAGCATGATGGGAGTCGTTGCCCATCTGCTGCTGGTTTTTTTAAGAAAACCAAATGTGGCGAGGATGAGCCCTACTATAGCAATAGCAGATGTTGCCACTGTGTTCACAGGTACATTTGTAATATAGAACCAGGGATGGTTTAGGGGAAAAAATATCAACTCACAACCGAAAAGAGCCGTGCTACTGATTAGTACCGCACTTATGGCGGTTAACGTCCGCGCCAGTTCGCTTCCCCGGTAAAAGCCGAAGATTATTAGTGAAGTAAATATAATTACCAGGGCAGCTATTATCAATAATAGGGGAGATGAACCAATATATTGTACTTCTAAGCCTCCTTCTCCCCATAAGCGGTTGCCTGTGGCGTCTATTCGCTGGGCGTAAACCGAATACGTCTGCGCCAAGCTCCTACCCTCGCCAGCTCTTGAAGCCACGATTACCCCTCCCATGCCATCATCAATAGCACGGGAATAGCCCAAGGTATCAAAGGATGGGTTTTTATAGATGACGACTACCCGTGCTCCGGAGACAGATATGGCTTTTACATCATGGCTTAATTGCCAGCCGGAGCTGGTTGGAATCGAAGCATACTCAGGGGGAACATCATCTAAAGGCATGCCACCCTTATCCCACAGAATATCGCCAGAGGAGCCTATATGCTGGGCATAGTATGCATGCCTGTATTGCCAGTATATGACGGCTCCGCCTCCCCCATCGTTGGCTATGTACGGAAGTCCATCTATATCACAGCGTATCAGTGTACCGTCACCCCAGAGCAAATTGCCCTCTGCATCTATATGCTGGGCATAAATCCCCCTGCCGTATAGTTCATCTATCCAGGCCAGTATAGCCCCGCCGTAACTATCGCTAATAATTGAGGGGGGATCTACTTTCCGCGCTCCGAAACCAAGACCTGGGATGATAAAGAGACTAATTGTAAGGACGGCCACTATCAGGATAGAAAGGGGTACTACTGGCCATGCCAGGCCGTGTCTGGGGTAAAATGCCTGCTTGTCTCTGGCTTTAATGCCTGCCTTTTCAGCTATTATTTGCCATGACCCGGAAGGGGGGTCGACCCGCGATGCCGCAAGCTTCATGGCATTGCCGAGGCTTTTCTTCGTTATTCTTAATAACTCGATTTCCCTGCGGCAGTGCGGGCAGGAATTCAGGTGGTTGATAACCTCCGCCTGCTCTTCGGACGTAACGTTGCCATCAAGGTATGCCATTAGTAATTCTTCTATATCATCGCAGTTCATGAGCCACCTTCTTCAGCAAAAAGGGTTTGACGTAGGGATTTCAGAGCATAGTGCAGTCTGGATTTAACCGTTCCCAGGGGAATACCGGTAATACTGGCGACCTCGTTACAGGACAAATCGTTAAAGTAACGCAGCACCACCACCGTGCGGTGCTTGCTGTCCAGTTCATTCAAGGCGTGTAAAAAGTTATCATATTCCACCCTGCTTATCATTGCCTCTTCAACGGAGGCAGGGTTCTCATTCGGTTGCAGATTTTTTCCCTTCACTTCCTCTAGAGAGAGAAAGGATATGTTTTTCTTCCTGCGGATTCTGGAACACTTGTTAACCGTGATGCGGTGAAGCCAGGTGGTAAATTTGGCTAACTCAGGGTTAAAGCTGCGTCGAGACTTCCATACGGACAGGAATACCTCCTGCAAGACGTCTTTCGCAGCCTCACTGTCACCAGTAATGAGATAGGCTGTTCTATAGACCATCTTCTCATACTGGCGGAATAGCGAGGCGAAAGCTTCAGTATCACCAGACTGCCATTCCCTAATCAAGTCCTGCATAATGCTCTCTTAAATAATGATAGTCCTGCAGAGAGGAAAAGGTTCACTTCGATGAATTAATTGTTGACCGATAGATAACCACCATCACAAGTTGGACAATCCCGAGTAACGATACCGCAAGACCGGGAATCAGAAGCAGGTATACAACATAATAA
>Ga0315554_1000141_pt1 | contig 38175 bp, 31 predicted proteins | sample SalMarSW160370MG_FD_202114 | JGI IMG/M metagenome (GOLD analysis project Ga0315554, IMG submission 202114) | Salt marsh sediment microbial communities from the Plum Island Ecosystem LTER, Massachusetts, United States - Salt Marsh Sediment SW1603-70 ...
AGCTTACTTTGAAACGTACTTTGGTTCGGATGATTACTCGGAGTATGAGGAATATTACGGTATGCCGTACCTCAAGCTGGTCACGCTTAATCAGATGGTTATGGATTATCTAGAGGATAACGCCGTTTTGAAATAACATGAACGTCTGAGCCACGCGCCGGAAGGATATCCGCTTTGACGTCTTAAGTAAGGTCCCCCAGACTTCCGAAACCAAGCCTACGGGGATTATCAATAGCCCCGGTGGACGCACCGCAGAATAATTGAGTCGTTCGAGTTTGGCTTAATTTTTGAGTGTTGCTCCCACCCAGGGCGTGGTAGTCCGTGGTGTAACTGCAGCATCGCAGGTTCGAGATCTGCACGGCCTACTGAATTTCTGTTGGTACAATTCCTCAAGTCACACAGGCAGGGTATATCTCCACGCACAACTGAACTCTACAAGGCACTGCTAAGCCCATTCGTTCGTAACTGTGAATTGACACCAGAAAGCATCAATACTTTCTTATCCAGGTTAACATGTGCCAACGGGAAAAACGCTTACTACCGGGCCATTAGGGCGTTCTGTAACTGGTTATACCAGCAAGGTTACATCAAAGACAATCCAATCACACGGGTTGACCCACCTAAGATGAAGAAAATTATCTTACCTGGCTTGGACACAGTCTTCGATACCATTAACGTTTTGCAGGGCATTGCACCTTATTACGGGTTGTAATTAATGATGAGTTGCCTATGGTTCAGTCTTCGATGTGACCAAGTTCTCTGATTATCTTTATGAAACGAAAATCGTTCATCTCTGGCAGGACTGAATAAGCGGGTTCCTCACAGAAAAAGTCTCTGACAGCTTATTGCTCCAGACCTGGTACGCTTAGTGTCTCGAACATCTGGTAATAGAGTCCCTGTTTAGACATAAGTTCCTGGTGTGTCCCTGCCTCGATGATTCTTCCGTGTTCCATGACAATGATACGGTCAGCGTGGGTTACGGTGGATAGCCTGTGGGCAATGATGATGCAGGTACGCCCCTTAGACAGGTGACGGAGTGAGGCCTGCATAATGCGCTCAGTGTTGGTATCTACATTTGAGGTGGCTTCATCTAATATCAGGACGGGTGGGTCAGTCAAGATTGCCCGGGCAAGACAGATAAGCTGGCGTTGCCCGGCGCTGAGGTTGCCGCCCCTTTCCCCGACATCCGTGTCGTAGCCATACTGCAGTCGGGTAATAAAGTCGTCAGCGCCAGCCGCTTTGGCTGCCTCAACGATTTCTTCGTGGCTTGCCTCAGGACGGCCATGTCGAATATTGTCTTCCACGGTGCCTGAAAAGAGGAAGGGGTCCTGAGGCACGATACCTATCTGGTGCCTCAACGACTTCTGGGTAACCAGACCCACATTGTATCCATCCACGAGCACTTCACCGCTATTCACGTCATAGAAGCGGGCGATTAGATTGGTCAGGCTGCTCTTCCCGGCGCCGGTTCGCCCGGCTATAGCCACTGTCTCTCCAGGATTCACGTTAAGGTCGATATCGTGTAACACCTCCACACCCGGTTCATAGCCAAAGCTGACTTGGTTAAACTTAACCTCTCCCTTGATTTTGGGCAGCTCAACGGCCTGGGGACTATCCTTTATCTCAGGTTGAACATCAAGCAGTTCGAAGACACGTGCACCAGAAGCCATAGCCCGCTGGAGGTCGGTATACAGCATGGTCAGTTCTTGAACAGGAGCAAAAAAGCGCTGAATGTAGAGTAGAAAGGCCAGAAGAACACCGGGAGTCGTCAGGCCTGACAAGACCTGAAAACCACCGAAGACAAGAACCAGAGCAAAGGCACTATTAGTCAGGATATCGACTGTGGGCATCATCACTGCCTGCAGTCTTGCTGCCTCTACATTAGCATTCAGGTGTGCCTGGTTGGCTGTATCAAATTGCCTGAAGTTTACCGCTTCGCGGGACGCGCTCTGAGTCACCCGTACCCCAGATATGCCCTCCTGAAGCTGGTCGTTGACCACAGCAATCCTCCGTCTCACTGTGATAAAGGCACGGCGTGCGTATCTCTGCCATATGACCAAGATTATAGCCAAAACTGGCACTACGGTTAGCGTAATCAGGGCTAGCCGGGCATTCATGGAAATCATGATTGCGGCTATGACCATCAATGTTACAGCATCAGCGGTCAGGTTAATTATATCCTGAGTGAGCAGTGTCTGCAGTTGGTCGACATCGTTTTGTACCCGGGACATGATTTTCCCCGCCTTGTTATGGTGAAAGAAACTCAAAGAGAGATTGACGAGGTGGTTAAACACCTCAGCACGCATCCTGAACAGAATACCCTGTCCGGCGAAGGACAGATTAAGGGTTTGCGTGAACTGACCCACCCACATCATCAGTGCTGCCCCCACGTAGAGCAGGGCAACAATAGTAAGGCCATTTATATTTTTAGTTTGTATATACTTATCAGTAGCCACCGCCACCAGATATGGCATAGCCAGGGAAGTAAGACTGGTGACGAGCGTGCCAGTCGTAGCCAGGGCCAGTGGTAGCTTTACCCCGCCTAGGTACTTGACCACCCGCCCCATAACGCGGGAATCATATACCTTACCGAGTATTGTATCTTCATCGGCATCAAGGGCGCTAGTCAGCCGCCCCATGCCCATACCCATACCACCTCCACCCCAGTGACCACCACCACCATGGAACATGACTATGCCTCCCTCAAGCTTTCGGCAACATCCTCAGTCGCCGCAAGTTGCAATAGATACGTCTGTCGGTAAAGGCTGTTCTTAGCCATAAGCTCATCATGCTTGCCCTGCTCGAACAGTTGCCCATCTTTTAGCATCAGAATAATATCCGCATTCCTGATGATGGGCAGACGATGGGTAATAATAAAGGTGGTTCGTCCCTTGATGACCTTATCCAGTGCCAGGCGGATGAGGTGCTCGGTCTCAGCATCCACACTGGAGGTAGAGTCATCCAGTATCAGGATAGCGGGGTCCAGAAGTAGTGCTCTAGCTATGACCAGCCGCTGTCTCTCACCTCCTGATAGAGTAACGCCCCGTTCCCCTATCCAGGTGTTATAGCCATCAGGCAGGCTCTCAATGAAATCATGAATATTGGCCGCCTTGGCAGCAGCGACTATCTGCTCCATATCAGCATCGGGAACACCATAAGCAATGTTATCCCGGATGCTGGAGGAAAACAGGAATACGTCCTGTTGCGCTATCGCCACGTTTTTACGCAGCGAGGCCAGAGTTACATCACGGATATCGATGCCATCAATGGTGATACGTCCACTGCTGACATCATAAAATCTCGGGATGAGGTTGATGATGGTGCTCTTACCGCTGCCTGAGCCACCTACCAGAGCTGCCAGCTGCCCCGGTTGCACGCTGAAGCTGACATTGCTAAGCGCTGGATACAGCGAATTGTAGCTGAAACCGACATTTTCGAAACAGACCTGGCCTTCTATTCTGCCCAGCTCGATGGCATCGGGTTTTTCTTTAACCACTGACTCAGTATCAAGTATCTCCAGGATACGCTGGCCGGCTGATGCCGTGCGCGAAAACATATTGGCGACAAATCCTAGACGCCGGACCGGCATAGCGAGCATACCCAGATAGAGAATAAACTGGGTCACTCCACCTATGGTCAGACTTCCAGCAATGACCTGGCGTCCGCCGTACCACAATACCAGAGCCGAAGGCAAACTCAGCAAGAACACCATGAGTGGCATGTTCAGGGCATTTATACGGGCGGCGTTAACCTGCTCATTGTAGAGTTTCTTAGCGTCGGCCTGAAACTTTACCTCTTCTTCCTCCTCGCGGGAAAAGCCTTTTATCACCCCGATTCCCATCAGGCTCTCCTGCAATCTGATGCCTAATGTGGCTATCAGCTGTTGGACCCTGAGCCAGATGGGCCGAAGGCGACCACTAACGGTGATGGCACGCCAGGCAATAACAGGCATAAAAGCCAGAGTCATTAACGCCAGCCTCCAGTCCATCGAGATTAAAAGATAAGCGATACCGAGCGTGAGGAATGTTGTCTGAAGCAGGGTCAGCAGACCCACGCTGAGAAACGTGCGTACAGCCTCAACATCCACCGTAGCCCGGGACATGAGCTGAGCGGTCTGGGCTTTATCGTAAAAAGCAAAGCTCAGCTTTTGCAGATGGTCGTAGAAGGCGTCTCTGATATCATAGGCAACTCGTTGTGAGACGACCTCGTTAAGATACCGGTTGCCATAGTTACTCAAGCCTCTTAAGACGCTGGCGCCGACTATGATAACCGCTGCCACGATAATAGTGCTACGCTGCCCGGAACTGAGCACGGTATCAATTCCCTGACCAAGCATTCTGGGCACAACCAAGCCAGCGACGGTACTGACGGTCAGGCATATAAAAGACAGGACCAACATCACCCAGTACTTTTTAGCGAATTTCATTAACCGTAATACAGTTCTCATCCCGGCTTAACTCACTCTTTCCGCTAGTACATACTCCAGTCTTTCAAAGTGTACTGAAAGGCGTATAAAAAACTCCGGCGCATATCCAAGCCTCTAAGCATCTGTGTGACATGCTTGCCGGATTAGGATTCTACGGAGCCTATTGACATTATAATTAAGCTAAAGTAAAATGTCAATATAAATATAACTATTGAGGTGATGATAAATAATGAATCACCAAGAGCGAGTGAGACAGATTGTGGAACTCGAACGTAGAGCAAGCCGGCTTCTGAGACAGCACCCATTTGATGCCTGGATGAACTTAAATATCACTACTGCCCAGCTTAGGAGCTTGTTTTTCATTGACAACGAGGGGATAACCAACTTCACGAAGCTGGCGACAGCCCTGGGGGTTACTTCCTCCAATGTTACCGGCATTGTTGACCACCTGGTTGAGCAGGAACTGGTGAGTCGCACGGAGAACCCTGAAGACCGCCGTGTACTGCTGCTGAGCGTCACGGAGAAAGGAAAAGCCCTCCTGAATAGTCTCAGAGAAAGTAGAACAAAACAGATGTCCGAGGTACTGTCTCACCTGAGCGCAGAAGAGCTTTCTATTCTGGCCCGTGGGTTCACAATACTTGTCAAGGCAGCCGAGGCCCACCAGCAAGAAGCTGCGCGCAACAGTGCAGAGAAGACTGACCAGTGATTAACTTCATCAGGCGGAACGAGACTCTCACCATCCTTTGCATTCAGGTTGCGCTGGTGATGCTGGGCTTGGGACTGGTCAGCCCCATATTACCCCAATACGGTCAGAGCTTCGGCGTCAGCATCACCATGGTAGGCTTTATCATTACCATCTATGGTATAGCTCGGATTATTGTTGACATACCCACAGCCAATTTGACAGAGAAGTTTGGGCGCCGTCCTGTCTTAATTGCTGGCCCGCTGATACAGGCTTTGGGTTCTTTTGCCTGTGGCATGGCAGGTAGTTACTGGCAGCTAATTATCTTCCGTTTCATTCAGGGTGTGGGCTCAGCAACGCTGACTACATCAGCGATGATTATGCTCGCCGACATCAGTTCGTCCGAAAACCGTGGACGGATAATGAGTTTTTACCAGGGCAGCATGCTGCTGGGGAGCGGACTGGGGCCAACTCTGGGGGGATTCGTGGCCCAATATTTTGGCCTGCGGGCCCCGTTTTTCGCACTGGCCATCCTTTCTCTCGTGGCCACCGTGTGGGCTTACCTGCGCATTCCCGAAACATGCCCTGTGCTGGAACAGCAGGCGACTCCACAAGACAAAAATGATATTACCCCACCTTCAGGAACTTCGGCTACCGGACTCAAGGCCCTGCTGCAGAACGTTAACTTTATGACGATTTCTATCGTGAGCTTTGGCCTGTTTTTCATGCGCACGGGGGCTCGTAGTGAGCTCCTTCCTCTGCTGGCAAGTGACCGGCTGGGGCTGAGCCCCAGTGAGATAGGTATCGCCATGACCCTTATATCTGTTTTCAACTTTTTAATCCTGTTTGTGTGCGGCACACTGTCAGACCGCTTTGGGCGAAAAATACTCATCACGCCCGGTGTTATCCTGTCGGCGGCTTCCATTGCAATGTTATCCCTGACTGGCAGTTATTGGTTTCTGATTTTGACCTGTATCATCTGGGGAATAGGCACCGGAATCTCTGGCCCTCTACCGGCGGCATACGTAGTTGACGTTATCCCAAGAGGGAGTTACAGCTATGGTATGGGTATATACCGTGCTATCGGCGATCTCGGTTTTGTTACAGGGCCAATTCTCCTGGGATGGATGGCCGATACGAAGGGATACGGATTTGCGCTCTGGTTCAACAGCCTGTTCTTGCTGGCGACAATCATCGTATTTCAGCTCCTTGCAAAGGAACCGCCTAGAATACTTAGGCGGCCTACTGAAATAGTCAGTACTTAGTTCTCTTAAAACTGGTCGCGATAGCGCTTATCCCGTATAGTCTCATATTGTATAACGGCAACGGCTCCTGAAGATACAGGAAGTCCAGACAGAGCTGATGGAGGAACTCGCCAGCAAACGGACGTAACAACTTAGTATTAAGTGACATAACAAAATAGCTAGAAGTATAATTGCGCAAACTCCGCTGGTTCCATAACGGCCACAATTATCACCTCCGTGGGTAAGGGGCCAGGCCATATATTTAACTTGAGAAGGTGGAGTGAGTGGGCTATGATTCAATTAGCAACTTACCTGATGAGAGGGAGCAGCAGGATATGAAAGCGATGGTCTTGAACGAAATTTGTGAGATTAAAGTAGAAGGGAGACCCACGCAGGCGAATCATCTTGCATCGAAAGCGGAGCCACTCCAATTGGTTGATGTGCCGGTTCCGGTCCTCGGGCCGAAAGATATCTTAATAAAAGTTTTGGCCTGCGGTGTTTGTCGTACTGAACTGGACCAAATAGAAGGCAGGATTGTGCCACCCAAATTACCGATAATTCTGGGACATCAGCCGGTAGGCACAGTTAGTGCTTTAGGCCCAGGAGCAAACAAATTCAAAATAGGGGACCCGGTAGGAGCCGCTTGGATATATTCCAGTTGTGGACGATGCAAGTTTTGCCGGAGAGGAGCGGAGAATCTGTGCGACCAATTCCAGGGAACGGGTTGTCACGCTGATGGGGGTTATGCTGAGTATATGGCAATTTCCGAGGAGTTTGCCTATCGAATTCCTGGAGGGTTTACCGATATCATTAAGGCCGCTCCACTTATGTGCTCAGGGGTAGTCGGCTACCGCTCTTTAAAACTTACCGGTATGGAGGATGGGGAGACCATAGGCCTTTATGGCTTTGGGTCTGCCCACCATCTGGTAATACAGATGGTAAACTACCAATTTCCCAATTCCAAGAAGTTTGTTATCAGCCGTAATCCTGTGGAAAGGGAATTGGCCAGGGGATTAGGGGCTGATTGGGTAGGAGATATTGACGACAGGACTCCCGAAAAGCTGGATTGTGCTATTGATACCACGCCGGTTTGGAAGCCAGTAGTCTATGCTTTGGAAAACCTGGAAAAAGGGGGGAGACTGGTCATTAATCTCATCAGGAAAGAGGCGGCAGACAAGGGATTTCTTCTAAAGCTGGACTACACGCAGCATCTCTGGCTGGAAAAGGAGATAAAAACGGTAGCTAATGTGACGAGGGCCGATGCTAAGGAGTTTCTGGAATTGGCCGCCAAGATGAAAATTCAACCAGAGATACAAGAATTCCGGCTGGAAGAAGCAAACCAGGCCTTGGTAGAGTTGAAGAGTGGTAAGATACGGGGTTCGAAGGTCCTGGTAATGTAAGGTCAACAAAGGGGCGGATTGTAGCTTCAAATGTGCCCTGTAAATCTGAAAAAAGACAGGATGACTTTTTATCAGGCAGTGCAGGTTCGAGGTCTGCACTGCCTAGTTCACTCTCAGTCCACTTTGATTATAACAAAGTTGTCTAGCCGTTAACTATTGGTGTCGGAAGTTGTCCCTTATAGTTTATTATTTCTGCCGCTTTTCACCGGTTTGTATGGCCAATGGTTAAACCGTAGACGGCTGTCCAGCTACCCTACAAGTTTTAGAAGACCTTTCACATTCATTCTTCCACAACTTCAATAGTGCATGTGACAGTACCATAATCAGTGTCATTAATCTCTAATCCAATTTCCAGTTGATATCGGTCAGGTGCAACACTTGGGGAGATTTTAATCATCAACACTGCTCCGAGCGAACCGGGTGGTCCTGCTCCTCCGCTATTTGTAAGCTCGATTCCTGTTGGAACATCCACAGAATAGAGAGCCAGTCTGTTGTCAAGAAACGGACTTCCTTTCCTTGTGATAATGATGATGTTATTTCTAGTTTCTCCTGCTTTTGTCTCAATAGAGTCTCTGTACTGGACATTTACAGTATTATCACCACTGTTCAAGACCGTAATAGTGGATTCTATAGGCGGCCAAGGATTCTCCACTCCATATTCGTTGACATTGGCTCGGTAAGACCCACCGCCAGGTGTAGGGATGAAATCGTCGGGTGCTTCTTCTCCTGCTGAAGGTGTTCCCATCTCACTGAACGGTATTAGAATATGAGTCTCACTTATATCGGATCGGCAATTGGCACTAATCAACGAGATTCCAATTAATACTAAACCAAGAATACTTAGTTTGTAATATGCTGAATTTTTCATCCCCGAATCTCTTTTTCAGCATTTTACATCAGTCTATTCGAGCTTTCAAATCCACTAACTACTGACTGAGGCAAACGTCTTGGAGAATAATTTTGTTCTATCTTTTGATACGCACGGCCTACCAGCTTCGTTTGAGGACTTCCAGATGTCTATCCGGCCTGACCCAATGCCATTAATTTCCCGCCCGGTGCCGCAACCACCATCTTGATTAATTCCTCCGTGACCTTTGGCTCATACCCTTCCGTGTGCCCTTTGTCGAGACGGACCACGTCCGCAATAACCCGGCCGCCACGCGCATTCGGAAAGACATAGACCTCTGCCGTACCGGGTCGTGCTTCTCTGCCCCAGCTCGGACCACGTCCCGGCGTTTCACCCGTCACTTGACCTTTCTCGGTGTCAACAATATCCGGCATGCGCACTCGGGGCCCGGCGTTGTACTTTTCGGCCCAGGGAGAGGTCTCAGGTAGTTTTACTATTTCAAGGCCGCCGGTCGAAAAGATAAAGGATATATCGCAATCGGGCATGACGGCGCGACCCGGGGCAGGACCGCCAGGTTCAAAAGCTGGCATCCGGCGCTCGCTCCCTTCAAAAAAGGACGCTGGTATCTCAGCCGGCCCAATGCGCCCACCCGAAAGGCTGAGCCATCCGTCAACGCGGCTCGCAAAAAATTCGGTCTGCAGCAGGCGGTTAGATGTCATCCCCCCCTGGCTATGGCCAACGAGCCAGAACGATTTGATGCGGCCTTTGCCATACTTATCGCAGACGAACTCGACGATATCCTTCAGCCACTCGTCGTCGGCTTCAGCAACCCAGCGGCGCGACGGCTCTTTGGTTTTAGCAGTAGGGGTCGCGACGACGAGGCGGTATTTGTTTTTGTAATCATGCGCCGGGAAATAGAGGTGTTGCCATATGCCGTGGGAACCGCCGCCGTGTAAATTGAGGAGAAACGTAACCTTTTCATCCGCTTTCAAATCGTCAGGTTCATCGAGAAAAAATTTTCGCTGCGACTCCTGGTCCACATAAAGTCCCGACTTCTCATCCAGTGCAATATTACTCATATTCCTTTCTCCCTCGTTTAATGATTAAATCATCCAGCATGTCTGATCCGCTGCTTTGGCAAATTTATCACACGGCACTGACAAATTCAACCTGGTTATCAGTGACTGCGCTCCTGCTCAGATTGTGCCATTAAGTTGTCCAGGTTTAATTTGTTCTGTTCCCTCAGGACTACTACCTCATCGTATAACGCCCTTACTTCCTCCAGGTGCTGAGCACACTGTGCCTCATCCCCTGCCTGCTTCTCTGACCACGCCAGGTTTAGTCTGGAATAACAGCTTCCGATTAAACGCCCCTCCCGTACTAGGGACTCAAAGAGTTCCAGTGAATCAGTAGTAGGAGACAACCAGTTGAACTGGTCCCTGTATCCTCTTGCAGATAACATCCCCTGCTGAATCGACGCTTCGATTTCTGAGGAATTATCTGATGACTCATGAGCGATTACTTCGGTTAGAGTCGCGATATCCTCGAGCAGGCCAGTACCCTCTATCTTCTCATGAAATCTCTTCGCTGCAGTAGCAAAGTTGTAGAGTTCCTCTGGTCCATCGTGGAGATGAGATGATACCAGTTGAAGGACTCCCGTAATGGTTACAACAATGGCGATGATTATGGCTGCCACTACGACTGTGGATTTTGCTGCATGTCTTATCGTATCACTAAACATGTCTCGCCATTCTTATATCTTGATAGTTAATGCAGTACAGGTGTCTTTAGTGGGAGCGGAATGCCTTGCCTTCAAAGGTAACACCCGCTTCCAGTCTAAAAACCCTACTTACCAACTGTTCTATTATATATCGTATAGTTCCCTCCGACCATAATGTCTTGTTCCCGGCAGTGCTGCGTAATATAGTGAGATATTACCTGCTTGAGGTCTTCCATACATTGATGGTGGCGTTTAACTTTTTTAGCATAGACTTGTCTTGTGTCCTTATATAAAATGAGGTGTGTCCAGAATTCGTGTCCTTTGTCAATAATGGAGGGATTAGCATGAAAAGAAAGAAAATAGAGACGATGGGTGAGCAGTTTGGCCGGCGTTCCTGGGCGGAACCCTGGAAAATTAAGATGGTTGAGCCAATAAAGCTGACCAGCCGGGAAGAACGTGAACGGGCAATCAAAGAGGCCAGCTACAATACCTTTCTGTTGCGCTCCGAGGATGTTTATATAGACCTGCTTACCGATAGCGGAACCAGCGCTATGAGCGACAGGCAATGGGCCGGGATTATGCTTGGCGATGAAGCCTATGCTGGCAGCCGTAACTTCTACCATCTGGAAGAGGCCGTTCGGGAGTATTACGGTTACAAATATGTGGTGCCAGTCCATCAGGGCCGTGGTGCCGAGCACCTAATCAGCCAGGCGCTAATAAAACCGGGGGACTATATTCCTGGTAATATGTATTTTACTACCACAAGGCTGCATCAAGAACTGGCAGGCGGAACCTTTATAGACGTTATTATTGATGAGGCCCATGACCCACCGAATCTCCATCCATTTAAGGGGAATGTAGATTTTAGTAAACTGGAGGCCCTGATAAAACGCGTTGGTGCCGGGAATATTCCCTTTGTCAGTCTTGCCGGAACGGTTAATATGGCCGGGGGGCAGCCGGTAAGCATGGCTAATCTGCAAGCACTGCGTGAACTCTGTAATTTCTACAGGATTCCTGTCTATCTGGACGCCACTCGGATGGCCGAGAACTGCTTTTTTATCCAGGAGCGTGAGGAGGGCTACCAGCATAAGACCATTGCCGAAATCCTGAGGGAGTTCTGCAGCTATACAGATGGCGCCTGGATGAGTTCGAAGAAGGACCACCTGGTAAACATCGGCGGCTGGTTGGCAGTTAACGATAAGGAGCTTTTCGATAAACTGTGTAACCTGGTTGTTGTCTATGAAGGGCTTCATACCTATGGCGGAATGGCCGGGCGTGATATGGAGGCGCTGGCCATCGGTATTTCTGAGAGTGTACAGGACGACCACATTCGTTCCCGAATAGAACAGATACGCTACTTGGGGAACCTGCTGATGAACTGGAACATTCCTATTGTGAGGCCGGTAGGTGGCCATGCTGTATTTCTGGATGCCAGGTCATTCTACTCCCACCTGCCGCAGGATAAATTCCCGGCCCAGACTCTGGCTGCCGAGCTTTATCTTGATTCGGGCGTACGGAGCATGGAGAGGGGCATTGTTAGCGCCGGGCGTGATCCTGAGACGGGTAATCACCGCTACCCTGCCCTTGAACTCACGCGACTGGCAATTCCGCGGAGGGTCTATACGCAAGCGCACATGGATGTTGTCGCCGAGGCGGTCAGGGCTGTTTACCAGGCCCGTAAGGAAACGAAGGGACTTATTATGGTATACGAGCCTGATTACCTGCGTTTCTTTCAGGCGCGTTTTGAGAAGATAACATAGCCTATTAGATTGGCTTATGAAGTGCTATCAGGTTAACCGACACCTCCCCTTATCAAGCAATCGAGGTAATATAAATACAAGCTCCAACTCGATTTTCTCATTGGTGCTGTGAGAGTAAGACACTTAGATTCCGCGGTATCAATTCCAGGTCATCTAACAGGTAAATACTCTCCAGTTTTCCAATGGCGGTCTGAGGTAGCTGATTACAGGGAATCCCTCTCAATATCGACTCGGTCTCCTCATCAGTGAATTGTGCAGTTTGCTCATACCAGTCTAAGAGCTCTCTGTTCGCAGGGCAGCAAAGCTGGCATTCCATACAACCAATCAGGCAATTATGCCACGCCGGGTTTATCCAATCAGGGAAATCGGCATTTCTTTCGTTGTGAAAGGTGAGACATTGCTCTGCCCGAATCAAGAATCGGTCCGGAGTAATTGCTCCGGTCGGGCATTTCTTGATACATGCAACGCATTGGTGGCAAGGCTCCATTAATTGCGGTTCAAGCCAGGTATCTTCTACGGCGGGGAGGTCTGAGAGAAAGGCTTTAAGCCTGTGGAAACTTCCTGCGGTCTCGGCATAGGTAACATTATTCCGGCCATACTTGACCAGTCCACTACGAGCTGCCAGTATCTTTACCGGCAATAAAGCCGGATAAAGTCGATATCCCTCTTGGTCAAGTATTTTCGAGAGCATGTTCTCAACTTTTTTATCGGTATCAAGTGAGTAAGTTGGCGGTATCACCAGATGATACGCCTTCCCCTCTTTATTGAAGGTCACCTTTTTCTGAGTTTGTGGTGCCGATGTTATTATTATGGATTTAACATGGGGAGAACCCTCGGATATTCTGAATACAAAATAATTGAGGCGCTCTTCGTAGAATGTATCATCAAATAGTCCCTGGTTATGGCCTTCATTAATCTCATTCTCCAGGTCAGCAAGGTGGTTTATGGGAACGATACGTCCCGTATATCCTTTCTGCGTGAGGCTTGAGCGGATTTGTCTTGTTATTTGCAGAGCGCTCATTTATTTACCTGTGTATATACTGTTAGGTCAACCGGCATAGCTATCAATGAAGTCAGTGTTTGTATTGTGGTGTTTGGTTTATCAGTTAAGAGGATGCCAGCAGGCAACCCAGTGCTCTCCATCTTGTGATGCGGTGAGTTGCGGTTCCGATTGCCGGCACTCGTCCGTCGAGCGTGTGCACCTGGGGTGAAAACGACAGCCTGGTGGGGGATTAGCCGGGCTCGGTACTTCACCGGGCAGAATAAGTCGCCCCCGCCTTCTTTTGGGGTCGGGGATTGGGGTTGTTAGTACCAGTGCCTGAGAATATGGGTGGCGGGGTGTGTAGAAAATGTCTGCAGGTTTGCCTATCTCTACGAATTTCCCCAGATACATGACAGTAATGCGGTCGCAAACGCTCTCGGCGACTGTCAAATTGTGGGTAATATAGAGGTATGTCAGGTCATAGTCGGACTTTAGCCGCTCAAGCAGGAGCAAAATCTGTGCTTGCACCGAGACATCAAGGGCTGAGGTTGGTTCGTCAAATACGATGAAGTGAGGGTTCGTGGCTAATGCACGGGCAATCGCTATCCTTTGTCGCTGACCGCCACTGAATTCGTGCGGGTAGCGATTCCCCTGTCGCTCGGTTAGTCCTACCATTTGCAGGATTTCGGCAACTCTGTCCCTGGCCTCTTTCCCCCTCATTAGCTTATGCACTGCCAGCGGTTCACCGACAATATCTCTGACCTTCATCCTGGGATTCAGGGATGTATATGGGTCCTGATGTACCAGCTGCATCTCTCTTCTTAGAGACTTGAGCTGCCTGCCGGTGAATGCCGCTATATCATAGCGCTGCCTGAGTTCACGCAATCTACCACGATTATCCGTTGACTGCTCTAAGGACTCAATCTCGTCCTTAACATCTGGTGGAGTGTGGTAATAAATGTGCCCGGAGGTGGGCCGCAGCAAGCGGAGTATTGTCTTACCCAGTGTCGTCTTGCCACAGCCTGACTCACCAACAAGTCCCATCCATTGTCCTGTAGTAACGGTCAGGTTTACGTTGTCAACCGCACGTACAGCGCCTACCGGTCGACGGAGGAAGCCCTTTAATATCGGGAAATAGGTCTGCAGGTTTTTCGTCTCAACTAGAGCTTCCACCTTCTTCTCCCAAACAGTTATGGCAAGCGACGAAGTGTCCCGGTGCGAGTTCCTGCATTTCAGGTAGTTCTTTAGTGCATATTTCAATGCTACTGTGACACCTCGGGTGAAACCGGCAGCCTGGAGGTGGATTTATCGGGTCGGCGATAAATCCACTAATCCCTTCAGGTTTTTTACCCGGCCTGGGTACTGCTGCCATCAGAGCTCTGGTATAGGGATGTAGTGGATTTGAAAAGATGTCATCTACACTGGCTACTTCACACAGGGTTCCCGCATACATGACACCCACGCGGTCACAGAGCTCCGCGGCCACAGCCAAGTCATGCGTAATGTAGAGTACAGAAGATTGCCATTCCGCTTTCAACCGCCGGATTAACTCCATAATCTGTGCCTGAATGGTGACATCGAGTGAAGTTGTTGGTTCATCGGCGATAAGGAATTTTGGCGAGCACGCTAAAGCTGCGGCAATCATGGCACGTTGTTTCATACCGCCACTTAGCTGGTGTGGGTATTGCTGGACAACTCTGTCGGCGTCAGGTATCTCCACCTCTTTTAACGAAGCTATGGCCATTCTATCCGCCTCATCGCGTAGTCGCCACAACAGCCTCCTGGCAATGGGAATGCGGCGGACGATTCTAGGCCAGATTGAATCCGGATTGTTTTGTAGTCTTCTAAAAAGGAGCTGCTCGACTGACCATATCGGATTCGCCAATTGTGCCCTGATACCTTGTCGTGTCAATTTTAATTCCTCAATCGTTTTCAGGGCTTTTTCTGCCAGCTTGTGCTTCTGATGCAGAAGAATCACTTCAGCAATCTGGTCACCAATGGTAAAAACCGGATTCAGGGCGGCACTGGGTTCCTGGAATACCATTGATATAGTCCTGCCCCTGATGTCCTGCATATCGTCCTCGGTCAGGGTGAGGAGGTCCGTAAGTCCATTATTGTCGAGGCGGAAAAGAATGCTGCCGGACTCGATTCGTCCCGGTGGTGGGATAAGACGCAGAATCGACAAAGCCGTTAATGTCTTGCCACATCCTGTTTCGCCAACCAGTCCAAATGTCTCCTGTTCATCAATATCAATATTTACATTCTCCAGGGCGTGGACAATGCCTTCATACGTATAGAACCTTACGGTTAAATCTCTGATGGATAATACCTTACCCATACCTATCTCTTTCCTAGCCTGGGGTCAAGGATGTCCCGGAAGGCATCGCCCAGAAGATTCCAGCCGAGTACGAAAAACAGAATAAACAAGCCCGGTATAGTGACCGTGTACCAGTAGGCCATCGTATTACCAGGTGGTCCCACAATCCAGTTCCTGGAAAATGATATCAGCTGCCCCCAGTCAGCGTAGCCTTCCGGTGCCCCCAATCCCAGGAAGCTCAGGGCAGCTGCAGTCAGTACTACGGCGCCAATATCGAGGGATGCCATTACCAGGGTGGGGTATATAGAATTTGGCAGTATATGCCTTGTGATTATTCTCAGGTGCGAGCTGCCGATTCCGCGGGTGGCTTCGATATAATCCTCCTCCCTGACTGCGAGAATATCTCCTCTGATAAGTCGCGTATAGGCTGGCCATGAGACGATTGCAAGCGCAAGGACAACATTGTCCAGTTCAGGGCCAACAAGGAAGGTAAAGAGAGGAAATTTGATATTGGAAATGGCAATAGCCATTGCCAGAATCAACATCGGGAATGCCATGAATATATCCGTGATACGCATGATGACTTCGTCAACCAGGCCACCGAAGTAACCGGCGATGCTACCAAGGGTAATGCCTATTACCAGCACTGTTCCAATGACGGTAAGACCTACTTTAAAAGCCGAACGAGTGCCCCAGATAACGCCATAAAGTATGTCGTATTGGCCTTCGGTAGTGCCAAACGGGTGTTCCTCGCTGGGCGGAGTGGGTGTTGGTGAATAACCACTTCGTGGTATCTGATAGGTCCTAGTATGGCCTTCCGGCGGTGGCGCTATTACCGGCGCCAGAATGGCGATGAATATGAATAGTAGTATGATTGTGATACCAATAATCGACAGCGGATTACGGCGGAGCTGGTAGAAGAAATATCTCAGGCCTCTCATTGTGCTGACGCTCCGAGTCTAACTCTGGGGTCAATCCTGGCGTAAAGCAAATCGACCACCAGGTTCGTGAGTACAAATAGAATGCCGTTAAACATGGCGAAGGCCAATACAGAGGGTATATCCAGATTGATAGCCGACTGCCATGCCCACCAGCCGATACCCTTATAATTAAAGATGGTCTCGGTAATGACCACTCCGTTTACCAGGCCAGCGAAGACGTAGCCAGAAACAGTCAGTACCGGAATCAAGGCATTGCGGCGTGCATGCTTGTTTACCACCGTGTTTTCGTCGAGGCCCTTGGCACGGGCAGTGAGAATGTAACCTTTGCCCAGTGACTCTAACATGCTGGACCGCATCAGACGCATGACGAAAGCCAACTGGACGACGGTAAGGGTTAGCACCGGAAGGATGATATGCCTGATACTATCCAGAAAGACCCGCATATTGCCATTTAAGATAGCATCAATGTAATTGATATTGGTATAGCGCGTGAATTCATTAGAATGCACCAGAACGCTGACGTTGGTGCTCAGTCGTCCTGGCGGTAGAAGGCCAGTAAAGAAGCCGTAGAATATCATTAATAGTACCAGACCGAGCCAGAAGGTGGGTAGGGACCAACCGATTATAGCGCCCAGCCGTGTTGCATGGTCGATTGCCTTATCCTTGTGTGCAGCCGCCTTACTACCCAGGAAAATACCGCCGAAGACTACCAGTGGGGTGGCAAAGATGGCAAGCTCCAGTGTCGCCGGCAGGAAATTGATGAAGGCCTCCGTAACCGGCGAGGCCACAACCCTCGACCACCCAAAGTTGCCGTGGAATATCTCGTTCATCCAGGTAACATACTGCACCCAAACTGGCTCGTCCAATCCATATCTTTCGATAACCGCATCGATATCGCCGAATTGCCTGACATCCCTCACATAAAGAGCAGCCCTCTCAACGGGTGAGAAGGTCTGCAAAAGTCCGAAAATGAGAAGGGTTACACCAAACAATACGGGAATGAGCAGCAGCACCCTGCGGACTATATAAACTCTAAGTTCCACAAACCCTAATCTCCATGAATGCGAGGAAAAGCCCCTTTGTGAGACTTTTCCTCGCCTCTAGTACAGCCCTCTTTGTATTATATGAGGACGGGTATATGGTCTTCCAATGCGACCTTAGTATTCCTTGCTCAGCGCGTACAGGTTACCGAAGTTACCCGGGAGGCAAGGATTAAAGTAGAACCCCTTGACCCAGCTGCGGAAGTAGCGCCTGCCGAGCGGCTGTGCAAGGATGAAGCTCGGGACGTCGTCATAATAAATCTGGTCCAGCTCACGGTAAACTGCTTCTCTAGCAGCCGACGTGGTCCCAGAAATCCCCTCGGCAATCAGTTCATCCACCTCAGGGTTGTTGTAGTTCTGCCACCCTGAGAAGGTGCCACCGCTACTCATGAAAGGAAGGACAAAGTTGTGAGCATCAGGGAAATCCGCTATCCATCCAATCTGGAACATCGGTAGCAACCCGGCGTACATGCCCCTGAGGACCGATGGCCACTGCATTACCTGGATGAGGACGTTGAACTTCTCGTTGATGTTGAACAGGTTCTCCTGCAATATCTCGCAGGCAATCTTCCGGGTGTCGTTACCGGCATTATAGCACAGGGTTATAGTGAACCCTTTCTCCCAGACTTCACCATCCCATGCCTGCCGCAGGTATTCTTCAGCCAGCTCCGGGTCATAGTGATACCCTGGTGCATCGGCGTCATAGTATGAAAGGCCCTCGACAATCGGTGAGCCGTTCTGCTGCGCCTCATCCTTTAATGCATCATGCAGGTAGGTCTCCCAGTCGAAGGCGTAGGCAATCCCTTTCCTGACATTGACATCGGTGAAGAAATCACGTGGAATACCGGCACCGTCAAGCTGGCCGCTGCCAATGAAGGTACTGTCCTCGCTGATGTCGAACTGGAAGAAGATGGCGTCATTCGTGAGTGTCGGCAGGTCTTTCCAGACGGTGAGTCCTGGGACGCCCTCGAGTTCGTCAATGTTGGCCCTGGGTACGTCGACGAGGTCGGCATCACCGGCTTCGAGCATCAGGCGGCGGGTTGTCCATTCCTCGACAACCTGGATAACGACACGTTCTAGGCTGGCTGGTTCGCGCCAGTAGTTATCGTTCCTGATGAGACTGGTCTCGACACCCTCTTCCCATCTTTCCAGCTCAAAGGGGCCGGTGCCATTCATAATTGACTGCAGGGGTGAACCACCGGACGGCGGGTCGTTTAGTGCCTCGTAAGATGCCTCCGTGCCATCCCAGTCACCATTCTCTATGCACCAGTCCTTATCGACAATGCTGCCCCACGTGTTGGACAGAATCTGCAGGAAAGGCTCATAAGGGGTGGCAAGGTTAAACTGTACCCAGTCACCGTCGACCTCGACCTTGCTCTCTATTTCTTCCAGAGGTATAAGGCCGTCATCTGTTCTCGAGCTGAGTGTACCTATACCGAAGAGTGGTTCAAAGAGCATCCACTGGGGTCCGGCGCCATAGTCCTGTACCATGCCACGCTCAAACGAGTACTCAACATCTTCAGGTGTCAGTTCATCGCCGTTGTGGAACTGGACCCCAGTGCGTATCTTGAAGCGGTAGGTCATTCCATCGTCAGAGACGGTCCACTCAGTGGCCAGAACAGGGTCGAACTCAGTAGTACTCTCACCTTTCCAGAAGATTAACGTTTCATAGACAGCCTGTATTATCTCGCCGCTGGCGCTGTCATAGGCGTAGGCGGGGTCGAGCGAGTCAGGCGGCCCGATAGTAGCGTAGATAAAGGTGTCCGGGTTCTTTATTTCCGGCTGCTCTCCTTCCTCTTCCTGCTCACCTGCGGAGCCCCCATTACAACCGGTCAGTACCAAAGCGGTGACGATACTCATCGTCAAGAACAACCAAACGAATTTCTTGATTCCCTTATACGCCATTTAATTCTCCTAAAATTCTATTTGTTAATATCAGGGTACATCCAAACGATACAAACATCTTAATCCCTTCTATACAACACCTCCTTCCTGTCTACATCCCGAGACAGAGCAAAATTAGGTAATATACTCAAAAGATTATATTACATATGTCAATACAATTACAAACTGGCCACCGAAATTATGGGGATTGAGATAGCTGACTCTGAAGCTCACCGCGTAGTTCCAGAGATATACCAATATCTTGACAGTGTCTGTGGTCGATAGTAATATCTGGCGCATGGTTGAATGAATGGAGTAAAATTATAACAGAAAGCCATGAGATTTCACATTCAAGTACTCAGATTGATATTGGCAGGAGTGCTGGCACCCTCAATTATGCTTTTGCTCGGCCAGCCTGCGTTAGCCAGAAGTGTTTGTAATCAAGCAGAGCAGGTAGGAATATCGATGACTCCCGTTGAGGGTCTCACGGACACCAGCGAGCTAGAGGATTTCTTTGATGAATTTATCACCAATCAACTGGATGAGGGTCATATTCCCGGGGCAGTAGTGGCGGTTGTAAAAGGAGGTGAACTATTTTTCGCCAAGGGTTATGGGTATGCCGACCTCGAAAACGGCAGGCCGGTCGACGCTGACGAAACGCTGTTCAGGATTGGCTCTGTATCGAAGTTATTTACTTGGACGGCAGTAATGCAACTTGCCGAACAAGGCAAACTGGACCTGGAAGCCGATATAAACACCTATCTGCGTGATTTTCAAATTCCAGCTACCTTTCCTGAACCAATCACACTCGCTCATCTTCTTACTCATACGCACGGTTTTGCCAATCGGCTGGTTAACACGGAGGCAAGAAGCGCCGCTGACCTGCTTCCTCTAGGTGAGTTTTTAGCTAACAACCTACCAGACCGGGTGCGCCGGCCGGGAGAGCTGGCTTCATATTCGGATTATTCAGCAGCATTGGGTGGCTACATCGTTGAGCAAGTCTCGGGTATGCCATTTCAGCAATACATCCAGCAGAACATACTGGAGCCACTTGGTATGTTATCCAGTACTTTCCAGCAGCCTGTCCCGGCTGAGTTAGCAGCGAATTTATCACTGGGGTACACATATTCCAACGACACTTTTCAAGCAGGGGAGTTCCAATATTTTCAGCTTTCCCCGGCCAATGCAATGAGTGCGACTGCCACAGATATGGCAAAATTTATGATTGCCCATCTGCAGGCCGGACTATACGGAAATATTCGAATTCTTCAGGTGTCTACGGCGAATGAAATGCACCGCCAGCAGTTCACCCATGACTCCCACTTAAGTGGAATGACCTACGGGTTTATTGAGATGAAACTTAATGATAAACGGCTGATTGGGCACACTGGTGGTATCAGACATTTCTCTACTTTGCTGGTGCTTCTTCCCGACTATAACGTGGGCTTGTTTGCATCATATAATACAGCAACATCGGCGCCTACTGAGTTACTCCACGCTTTTCTCGACCGCTTTTACCCTGCACCAAACTATCCGGTATCACAGCCACCGGCAGACTTTCTGGAAAGTGCTCAGTTAGTTCAGGGGATGTATCGACCTACGTACAGCCAGTTCACCTCTCTGGAGAAAGTTGGTGAACTCCTTAACCTCGTTAGTATTGATATATCCAGCGACGGTGCTCTGCTGCTGACACAAAATGGCTCCGGGCCACGACGCCGTCTTGAGGTGGCGCCTTTGATATTCCATCCAACCAACGGACAGAACGTACTGATCTTCCGGGAAGATAGTCAAGGGCAGGTTACTTATATGTTCAGTGATTCTGCTCCATATACTGCGTTTGTTAAGTTACACTGGTACGAGACTCCGGCATTCCACGGTAGTCTGCTGGGGATTTGTCTGTTTATTTTTCTCACTGTGGTGTTGCGACCGAATCATGCTTTGTACATCCGCCGGCGGATAAGAGTCAATTTACCACCAGATTATGTAGTGCGCTTGGCTCGCTGGATTATGATAGGAATTAGTGGCCTTGCAATCTTGTTCGTAATCGGTTTCCTTGTAATGCTGGACAACCCGCAGTCCATTCTGTACGGTCTGTCTCCGATTATATATTGCGGACTTTCTATTGCCCTGATGATAACAATTTTAACAGCCGGTGCTGTTCCACTGGCAATTCTTTTCTGGAAAAAAGGTTACTATTCTATTACAAGTCGCATACATTATACTCTGATGACATTGGCCGCAGTGGTTTTTATCTGGCAACTAAGCTATTTTCACTTGTTGGGGTTCAATTTCTAACACTGAGCTAATCTCTTACCTTAGCAGAATTAGCGTGGATACTTCTACGCCCCGATGGCCAGAGCTATTCAATTTTGGTGCGTAATACATAAGCGTCTCAAGTGTCTAACCGAACCATTATCCTGGCCTATTTCGTAGCTATTTTCTGCACTGGTAGGGGTTCGTGGTATACTTATGCCGACGGGCAACGCAGTTGCCTTAACAAAGGTAAAAGGAAAGGGCCGTAAGAGGAATGGACAGTGACTATATTGCCTTTCGAGGTAGTTTACAGCAACTACTGGAGAAGGTGGAGAGCGGTGAAATGGTCCCCAAGTTGCAGGCTTCGCACGCTCCTCCCTGCAAGTTCTGGACGGCCTTCATGGTGGTCAATGGCATTCGCCATGTAGCGCCGGTAATTCACGGCCCCACCGGTTGTACCTATGGTGTCGCCAACGCCTACAAGTTAACCAGTTGTGAATACCGCGGCGTTCCCCTAGAGCCTACCACCTGTACGGCGCTAGACGAGAGCAATGTCGTCTATGGCGGAGAGGGTAAACTGGTCGAGGCTATCAAGGAGGTGGACGACAGGTACCACCCGGAACTCATTGCTGTCCTTTCCTGCTGCTGCTCCGGCATCATCGGGGACGATGTTGAGACCATTGCCAGGGATGCAGAGAAATCGGTTAATGCCAAGGTGATTGCGATACGCAGTGAAGGGTTTGGGGGTGACTTCCGCAGTGGCTTCGAGGATGCCTTCAGGGCTGTCATGGACCTGATGGAACCCCCGAGGCAAACCAGAGAGAAAACTATCAACATTCTTGGTGCTCGGGTGGGACCAACCTACACCGAGTGGCTGGAAGACCTGGACGAGATTAAGAGGTTGGTTAGCGCCATCGGCGTCGAAATCAATGCAGTCCTCTGTGGTGGGTGTACCCTGGATGAGATACAGCGGGCTCGTGAGGTGAAGCTCAATGCGTCCTGGTGCTACGACTGGGGGCAGAAGCTGGGCGACCTCATGCAGGAGAGGTTCGGCATCCCGTATAGCCGGACCGGCCAGCCCTACGGTCTGCGAGCGACCGATGAGTGGGTTATGGGTGTGGCTGGGCCACTCGGGCTGGAGAAGTCGGCGAGAGAGCTTATTCGCAAAGAAACGGACCAGGTCAGGGCAGAACTGGAATCCCTGCGGAGGAATCTCAACGGCAAAACCGCCATTGTCGAAGTGGCCGAGTTCCCCGGTCCCATCAGGGCTCTTTCTCTGGCCAGAATGGCAGAGGAGTTCGGCGCTCGACCGGTAGTCATCAACATTCACCCGTACACCATCAAAGAACGGATGCCGAGCATCAAATTCCTTCTGGAATCGGGGCAGAATCCAGAGGTGGTGCTCACGAAAGGCCTCTTCTCTCTTGGCACTTTCCGCTCATCGCGAAGAACGGAACTTGAAATACGGCAACTCGTCACCAATTACGATAATGCCATCTTCCTTGGTACCCCAATGAGGCAGCCCGGGATACCACAGGTGAACCTGACCACCCGGACAGGCTATCCCCAGTACGGATTTCCGGGAATCCGCAACATAGCCCGGCTGGTTGAATCTGCCGTGGCTCACGCTGCCCGACCCCGCTCCAAGCTGTTCCGACAGGTCCTGTATGGAGGTTAAGGCTTATGGCCACTGAACATGAATACCTGACACGAACCGCCGAGAGGTGTCACGACCCCTATCTACGTTGTGCCCTGTACGGAGCAGCCCAGACCGTTCTTGGCATCAATGGGTGCTGCGTTTTGGCTCATGCCCCGCAGGGCTGCAATATGCTGGTCAACTCGGCCTTCGGCTGGCAGGATGCCGATTACACGGAAACACTGACACTGTGTACCAAACTCTGTGAGGATGAAATCGTCCACGGCGGTGAAGAACTGCTCACACGTACAATCCTTGAAGCCCGGGAATTCAATATACCCATAATGTTTATACTGAGTGCCTGTGGGCCGGAGATTGTGGGTGATGACATCGTGGCTGTATGTGAGGACATACAGGACCAGGTAGATTTTAAGCTAATGCCCATTCAGTGCGCCGGCTTCCGTGGTTCTCAGTACGACGGTACAGATATCGCCCTGGAAGCGCTGTTGAAGAATCTGGTGACCGATGCCGGACAGAAGACGGCTAATTCTGTCTGCCTCATTGCACCCCACGCCAATGCTAACCCAACCTGGATGGGTGACCTGGAGTGGGTGAAGAACGTGCTTGCCCAGATGGGAGTCCAGGTAACTGCTACTGTTACTCATGGAACATCCCTGAGCGATATCGAGAAGGTTTCGACAAGCGAGGCCTCGCTATTACTCAGCTTTGACTGCGGTCAGAAGGCCGTGGACTACCTGACAACAGAGTTCGGCATTGAGCAGGTATGTAAGGATATCCCTCTGCCATTCGGATTTGGTAATACACGCCGCTGGCTGACGGAGCTGGGCGAGCGTTTCGGAGCAAGGGACGTGGCCGACAGGTTGATTACCGAGGGGGAGAAAAGGGTGGTTGAGGTATGCCGACGCAAGGGACTGGAGCAGTTCTTCATGCACCGTGCTCCGGCAGCTATCGTTACCGATGCCACGATAGGCATCCCACTGGTGCGTTTCATCAGTGAAGACCTGGAAATGTTCCCGGAGCTAATCTGTCTCCGGTCGTCGCAAGAAAAGGCCAGAGAAATCCTGGAGAAAGAGCTAAAAGAGCTTGGTCTTAGTCCCCGGGTGATATATGGGGCTGACGTCTACCAATCCAAGGTAGCGCTAGCCGAGTCCATGCCGGAGGTAGTCTTTGGCAGCAACATCGAGAAACACGGTACCGAAGAGCTGGATATCCCGTTCATACTCCTGATAGCCTCCCCGACAATGCGCTTCCGCATGATTGACCGCGAGTATTTCGGCTACACAGGTATGCTTAATCTTATTGAGTTTATTCAGAATGATTGGCGAGAAAGGTATCGGTCACGGCAGTCCAGATACCAGGCAAGGTGGTAGAGAATGAAACAGATTGCGATATATGGCAAAGGTGGCATTGGTAAAAGCACGATATCATCCAATCTCTCTATGGCTCTTCGAGAGAATGGCCTGAAGGTGATGCAGGTCGGCTGTGACCCGAAGCGAGACTCCACCAGGTCCCTGACTGGTGGACGACTCATACCCACCGTCCTCGAGACCTACCGGCAGCGTTTGAGGTTAGGACAGGACCAGTACAACATCTCTCTGGAAGATATCGTCTTCCAGGGACCGGGTGGAGTGTACTGTGTTGAGTCCGGCGGACCTGAGCCAGGGGTCGGCTGTGCTGGTCGGGGGGTATTGACGGCGATTCAGATTCTCAGAGACCTTAAAGCCTACGAGACCTATGACCTGGATGTGGTTATATACGACGTCCTCGGTGATGTCGTCTGCGGCGGCTTTGCACAACCTATCCGGCAGGGATTTGCCCGGGAGATATACCTCGTCTGCTCCGGCGCCTTCATGAGTCTTTACGCTGCCAACAATATCGCCAAGGGTATTCAGCGCCTGGCAAGGCGGGGCCAGACCGGTCTGGCCGGCGTCATCTGTAACAGTAGTGGAAACGAGGGTCTTGAAAAAGAGGTGCTCTCTGATTTCGCTGAGCGTATTGGTAGCAAGCTTGTTCACTTCATTCCCCGTAGCCCCATCATCCAGGCCTGTGAGGTAGAGAGCAGGACTGTTATTGAGCTTTCACCCGACTCTGTAGAGGCCAGAGAGTTCCGGGAAATGGCACAGAAGGTTATGAGCAGTGGTACCCCCACTATCCCGACTCCACTGGAGGAACTGACCGAGCTTGAGGAACTTTACCGCCGGCACCTGGAGAACTGAGAAATGAATATAGCTAGACTACCAGCGGTGACGAGCGTATTGGAGCATCCCTGTTTCAATGACGAAGCACACGACCGCATTGGACGGATTCATCTACCGGTGGCCCCTCGTTGTAATATACAGTGCAACTACTGCGAGCACCGCATGTGTGCCGACATTCAGCACCCCGGCTGGGCAGCCAGGCTGCTATCGGAAGCCGAAGCTGTTGACCTGGTGCGGTCGGTCATAATTGAGCGGCAGGTCTGTGACTTCGTGGTAGGTGTTGCCGGGCCCGGAGATGCCCTGGCCAATGACAGGACCTTCCACGTACTTACTTCTATTCACAGGATGAATCCTCAGTTAACGACCTGCCTTTGCACCAACGGATTACTCCTCGATGACAGGTTGGAAGAGATAGTGGAGGCAGGAGTCAGAACTATCACGGTGACCGTTAATGTCACCGACAGTCGGGTGGGGAAGGATATCTACTCACTGGTACACTATCAGGGTACGACATACCGGGGGGAAGAAGCTGCTGCTATCCTTGTTGAGAAGCAATTCCTCGGTATCAGAGGAGCGGTAGCTGCCGGTCTTCACGTTAAGGCGAATACCGTGCTTGTACCCGGCGTGAATGATGTGCATCTGCTGGAACTGGCACGTCAACTGAGAGATGTTGGGGTGACTGTGATGAATATCATGCCCCTCATACCCGCGGGCAAGATGAAAAGCAACCGGGCGCCCAGCTGTGAAGAACTTCAGAGGGCGAGACAGCAATGCGCGGAAGTCATTCCTCAGTTCCATCGTTGTGAACAATGCCGGGCTGATGTCATCTTTCTGCCATCAGTCTAATCACCGTGCGTTCCCTCATATACTTCAGTGGTCACGGACATCATCAGCCCAATCATTTACGCTTCTGATGCTGGCTTAAGGAAGGAAAAAGCGGTTTCGGTCTCTTCTGGCATAGAGTAAAGGCCGCTACAGGTGGCTAATATACATATATGGCTTGATGGGTAAGAGGTTGCGTGTTTTGATTTTGCGCTAGGGTCTACTGACGCCGCCTGCCCGCTCGATTTTTATTAGCGAGAGCACAGCCGTGCAGAGGGCAGCGGAGACGCTGGTATCGATACCCAGAGCAACAGCCGGTGCTGAATCCTCATCGCTTTCTTCACGTTTTTCTTCAAGTTCGAACAGGTTAACAAACACCCCGCACTTACCGATGGTGATATCTACTCCGTATCCCTTTTTCTGCAAGGCCGGGGCTATCCAGCTAAAACAGGCGGTCTCTGAATTCATAAAATCAGGACATTGCGCATATGGGTAGCCATCGTATTCCCACCAGCTTGATTGCTGACCCGGCGTTAACCTCTCCTTGAAACCGACCCACTCAGCAATGACCTCATTGACTATCTGCTCTTTACTGTTCATCTCTTTTCTCCCTACCAGTCTTCAGAGCCAAATAACCTGTCCACCCTCACTTACTGAGTCGTGTTTAGTATCTTGATAAATTATTGACTTTTGACTATATTTTGAGTTTAAGGCTCACAGGTTAAAAAGAGATTAATCATGAGCAAACCAGGTTAAGACCTGGTTACAGTTTGGTTACAATTGCGTAAAGCAGATTACGCGTCATGGGGGGAGGTAGTATCGGAGAGGGACAACATGCGTGCAGGAAAAGTCCGAAGGCAACCTGGATTATGGAGAGCTCACAGGCACATGCTGACCAGCATGTGCCTGTATTTTAGAAAGGTACCTCATCTATCACGTGATGGGCATAATTCATACTGCCACCTAAGCGGAGTGGCAATGCTATTGCTCGGTAGTTGGCAAAATCTCTGTGTTATCGTCGCTATTTACCGGGCATGGTCTGGCTGCGTACCCACGGCATTCGCCAGTCGCCTACTGTTTGCAGTACCTCTCGAGCATTATCTTCATTATAGCTCTTGACAGGATATGCCAGGGGTAGCTTCTTGCCGAATCGCGGTCCGGTATGGGCGAATTCATTAGGTATGGTGCCAGTAGGACAGACCGAGCGACAGCCCATCTTACCGCCATCACATTTGTAGCAGAGTTCGATAGCCCGTTCGGGATAGATAACTACCTGGCGCTGTGCTCCTCTGCCTACGAAGCCCAGGCAGTCAGCCTTTTTAACCTCGGAGCAGTACCGTACGCACAGGCCGCAGAGAATGCAGAAATCAGTTTTCTCTTCAAACCGGCCTGGCTGGGCACCATACTTCTCGAGTAATTCTTTGTCCACCCACGGCCACCGGGTCTGAATTAGCTCTAGGATTGTCTTGCGGTGCTTTACGACTTTTTCTGATTCGGTCAATACCTCTATCCCGTCTTCAACCGGATACAGGCAGGATGCCACTATTCGTGACCTTCTTCCCCTTATGACCTCCACGCTGCAAAGGCGACAAGCGCCGTAGTCTGAGAGCTCTTTGTGATGGCATAGGGTGGGAATAAAGATGCCGACGCTCTGGGCTGCTTGAAGCAGGGTCATTCCCTCCCACGCTTCGACCGCTTGGCCGTTGATAGTCAGTTCAACTTGTTGGGCTGCTTCGACAGCGGGCGCGACCGGCTGAGCGGCACTCTCCAGTCTCTGGTCCCCTACAGCCCCCCTCGTCTGTCTGCTGCTGGTATCCTGTCCTTTTCTCTCTTCCGTTGACATTGCTCAGCCTCCCTACCTTACTTTTATACCGCCTGCGGCAACTTCGGGGATTTCCACTCCAGAGAGCTTGCTCACCGCGCTAAACCGTGGCGGGCAGACCTCCAGACATGTACCGCACTTGGTGCATTTTTCCTGCATGATTACGTGTACGATATTCTTGCCACCTTCTATAGCCCCCACCGGGCAGTTCCTCATGCATATCATACACGCCTGGCATTTCTCGGGGTCGATGTAATAGTTAATCAGTTCTTTACACACGCCGGCAGGACAGCGATGGTTCTTGATGTGCTCCTCATATTCTTCTCTGAAGTACTGTATCGTGCTGAGTACCGGGTTTGGTGCCGTTTGACCGAGAGCACACAGAGAACAGTCACGCATCATATCGCCGAGGTCCGTTAATATCTCCAGGTCGTCATCGGTTCCGTTGCCCTCACATATCCTGTTGAGTACTACCAGCATTTGCTGGATGCCTTCGCGGCAGGGTATGCATTTCCCGCAGGATTCGTCGGCAAGGAAGTTCAGAAAATACCGGGCGACATCGACCACACACGTGTCCTCATCCATCACAATCATACCGCCGGAGCCCATCATGGAACCTGCTTTGGAGAGCTCGTCGAAGTCCACGGGCAGGTTAAGGAGGCTTTCCGGGATTACCCCGCCTGAAGGGCCACCGGTCTGCACTGCCTTGAATTTTTTATTGTCACGAATGCCGCCGCCGATGTCGTAGATAATCTCGCGAAGGGGCATTCCCATAGGTACTTCGACAAGCCCGGTGTGTTTCACCTTGCCTACCAGCGAGAATATTTTGGTCCCTTTGCTGCCCTCGGTACCAACACCGCGGAACCAGTCAGCACCGTGTTTTATTATCAGGGGCACGTTGGCCCAGGTCTCTACATTGTTCAGGTTGCTCGGCCTTCCGTGTATACCGCTGACAGCAGTACGGACGTACTTGGGTCTTGGCTCGCCCACTCTTCCTTCGATGGCGGTCATCAGAGCACTTGACTCTCCTGAGACAAAGGCACCAGCACCACGGTGCACGATGATATCAAAATCAAAACCTGTCCCAAGGATTTTTTCACCAAGGAGTCCGAGTTCTCGCATCTGGTCTATGGCAACAGAGACATTGTCAACAGCTAGAGGGTATTCCTGGCGTACGTAGACATAGCCCTGATTAGCACCGATGGCATAGGCGCCAATTATCAGTCCTTCCAGCACACTGTGCGGATTGCCCTCCAGGAGACTTCTGTCCATATAAGCGCCGGGGTCACCTTCGTCAGCATTGACTATCACATACTTGGCATCGCCGGGAGCATTCCTGGTTGTTTCCCACTTAATCCCTGCTGGGAAACCGCCACCGCCCCGACCTCTCAGGTTGGACTTCTTGATGACTTCAATTACTTCCTCGGGTGTCATCTCGAAGAGGGCCTTAGCCAGTGCCGCATAGCCGCCGAGGGCGAGGTAGTCTTCGATGCTCTGCGGGTCTATCAGCCGGTTATCCCCGAACACGATGCGAATCTGGCTCTTATAAAATGGTATATCGTTTTCATTGGATATCGGCTTGCCGTCGTCGCCCACGTAGAGCAGACGCTCGACGATTTTTTTGTGTATTAACGTTTCGGATACAATCTCACTAACGTCTTCAGGTTTGACACTAAGGTAGCAAATCTCATCCGGGAAGATGACCACAATGGGGCCCCTCTCACAGAAGCCGTGGCACCCCGTGCGCCGCAGGTCTATTTTTCCGCTGAGCCCTCGCTGCTCAATTTCCGAAGAGAAGGCTTCAGCCACTTTTTCACTTGCATAGGCGTGGCAGCCTGTCCCCGAGCATATCGTAATGCATAGCTTGGAAGGGTCTCTGGCTGCTACTATGCTTTTCCGCAGTTCCTCAAGGTCAAGAAGTGATTTTAGTTTAGCCATGCTATCCTCCTTCTCCGGCTAATCGGCACCCGCTACGATTTCCGCGAGTTCCTTGGCTCCCAGGTTGCTGCGGTATTCTCCGTCAATAACCATGGCTGGTCCCAGCGCGCAGCATCCCAGGCAATTTACCGTGTTCAGCGTGAATTTCTCATCCGGTGTCGTCTGTCCCGGCTCAATGCCGATTGCCTGAGTAACACGGTCAAGCAGGCGGTTAGCACCGCGGACATGACATGCGGTGCCCAGACAGACCGATACAGAGTGGCGACCCTGGGGAAGCAGGCTAAAGTGTTTGTAGAATGTGGCTATGTGATACGCGCGAACTAGCGGAATATCCAGTCTATCACAGACACGGGAGAGGATCGGTTTCGAGAGCCAGCGATACTCGTTCTGGATGTCCAGCAATATCTGTATAAGTGATTCATCATTACTCTCGTATTTGTCAACAATCTCATCTACCTTGGTCAGGTCCTGTTCCATTGTTCTACTCTCCTTCCACCTCTTCAGTAGTTTAATCATATATAGTTGTTATCAGAAACATCTCAAAGCAGGGCACTTATTTGTCAATAAAATCTCAGGATATTCTCAAGAAATACTCAACCCGATTTAAAACAGGGGGGGCTCCCATTGGAAGCCCCCGGTCGAAATAGCATTTAGCTCCTCTATCGTGGCTCAGGCCTCTTTCCTCATCATGTAGCCTATCCCGCTCCTTGTCAGTATATACTTGGGGTTCCTGGCGTTATCGCCGAGCTTGTTTCTCAGGTTGGCCATAGTCGATTGCAGCAGGTGCACGTCTCCATAGTATCCCTCCCCCCACACCATATTTAGAATTGTGTCCGCCGTAAGCACCCTCCCGGCATTCTGGGCCAGATAGGAGAGCAGTCGATACTCTGTAGCTGTGGGGCATATTTCGCTGCTACCTCGCTGCACACGGTGATTGTTGAAATCGATGACGAGGTCATTAAGTCTGAAGGGTGGTGAGGGGCGTTCGTCCCATAGTCTGGTACGGCGTAACGAAGCCCGTATCCTTGCCAGCAGCTCTCTTGCCAGGAAGGGCTTGGTGACGTAGTCATCAGCGCCGACGTCGAGGCCTTCAATCATATCCTCTTCGCTTTCTTTGGCGGTGAGCATGATGATTGGTACCTGTGAGAATTGCCGGATGCGCTGGCAGAGGTCATAGCCATTAATCTCTGGCATCATGATGTCCAGGAGTATAAGGTCGGGGGTTTCGTGTTCGAACTGCTCGAGTGCTTCGCTCCCGTTGCTGGCGACCGCCACCCGGTACCCCTCGAGGCGCAGCATACTGTTCAGCATATGTTGAGTACGCTCATCATCATCAACCACAAGTATTGTTGACTTCTTATCAAGCACGTTTCGTTCCCCACCCATCTACCGGTCAGGACGAATGATTCCTTTAATTGTAAGGAGATGAACTCAAAAATATCTCAATAATGAAATGTAAATTATCAAGGAAATATCAAATAACCGACTGGCAATTTTTAGACTTGCACAGTTGCCAAGTAAAAGGAGCCTTCAAAAGAAGGCTCCTCCTTTGATATGTTCAGCCTGCGCCCTGCGGTTGCTCAGGCTTCTTTCTTCATCATGTAGCCTATCCCGCTCCTCGTCACTATGTACTGGGGATTCCTGGCGTTGTCTCCCAGTTTATTTCTTAGGTTAGCCATGGTAGATTGCAGCAGGTGTACGTCTCCATAGTATCTTTCTCCCCAGACTACCGTTAGAATTGCGTCCGCCGTGAGCACCCGCCCGGCATTCCGTGCCAGGTAGGAGAGCAGCCGGTACTCTGTAGCTGTGAGACGTATTTCCTTTCCGTCCCGCTGCACGCGGTGATTATTAAAGTCGACGACCAGGTCATTGATTCTGAAGGGTGGGGAAGGGCGTTCATCCCATCGCCTGGTACGGCGTAGCGAAGCCCGTATTCTTGCCAGCAGTTCCTTTGAGAGGAAGGGCTTAGTGACATAATCATCGGCGCCGACGTCAAGGCCTTCAATGGTATCCTGTTCACTGTCTTTGGCGGTGAGCATGATGATGGGCACCTGTGAGAACTCACGAATTTGCTGGCAAAGGTCGTAGCCATCGATTCCCGGCATCATGATATCCAGGATAACGAGGTCGGGAGTTTCGTGGTCGAACTGCTCAAGTGCTTCTTCGCCACTGCTGGCGGTAATCACACGGTAGCCCTCGAGGCGCAGCATACTGCCCAGCATATGCTGAGTACGCTCGTCGTCATCAACCACAAGTATCGTTACATTGTTGATTGACATAACTGCTGGCCCAGAGCTCATATAACCTAGCCCATTATATTCCTGACATCAAGCGGCAGAGTGAACCAGCATGTGCTCCCCTTGCCGACCTTGCTCTCCATCCATATACGACCGCTGTGCGAGTCAATCAGGCCTTTGCAAACCGATAGTCCCAGGCCGATGCCGGGGATTTTTTCAGAATTTTCGTGTTTTATGCGGTACATCGGGTCGAATATCCTCTCGAGGTCTTCCTCTGCTATCCCGATACCCTGGTCACTAACGCCTATCAATATATCGCTATCCTTCCGACTGACAGAGATTTTGACCTTTGTGCCATCCGCCGAATATTTGCAGGCGTTGTCAATAAGGTTATCGAGCACCTGTCTGATTCTTCTCACATCCATTCTTACCCTGGGTAGTGTGCCGGTTATTTCCAATGTAATCAGATGATGTGGAGCACGAATACGGGCTTCACCGATAACCTCTTTTGCTAACCTGTTAATACTGCGTAATTTCCTATTCACGCTGAGCAGTCCCGCCTCCAGTCTTGAGAGGTTGAGCAGGTCATTGACAAAAACGGTCAGCCGGTCAGTATCCTTGTCAATACCACGGACAAAGTCCAGCCAGTCACTGTCATCCAGTTTGTACTGATGGTCGAGGAGCAGGGAGGCGTAACCTTTAATATTGCTAAGGGGGGTTCGTAGTTCGTGGGAGACAGTTGATAGCAGGGTCCTTTTTAAATCGTCGAGTTCTTTGTACTTGGCAACATCCCATTCGAGCTTTTTCCTGGCGTCGATGTCCATGTAATAGCCCAGTACCGCCCTTTTGTCCTCGTATATTATGGAGGTAGTCTTTTCGACTATCCAGCGAATCTGGCCATCCTTGCTAACCACCCTGCATTCGTAAGGTGCAAAAAGCTGCCCTTTCAGGGCATTTACGGTATTCCGCCTGACCTGAGCGCGGTCTTCATGGTAGACCAGGTCGAGTGAATTCTTCCCGATAAGTTCATCGGCTGTGTAACCCATGAACCTCTGGAATTCTGGATTTACGTAGAGGAATTTCCCGTCACGCACAATGTATATTCCAACTGGTGAGCTATCGAGGAGTACCCGGAATTGCTCTCTCTCCCGCATACGTATGACCACGCCGGCGACTATCTTGGCGACGGTGCCAATCAGGGACTTCTCTTCTTTCAGAAGAGCGGCCTCTGTGATTTCTGAAAAGTGATTTACCTCGACCCGACCGACTCTTACTCCCCGTACCCTGATGTAAGATGCCTGCTGCCACAGGGTCTCCATGAAATTTGGGGTCTTATATTCGTTGTTATTTACGACTATCCTGACGCAGGCGCTCTCGGGAAGCGGGCATGCACTGAGCAGCAACGCTGCTAATGTCCTGAATATCTCATCGAAAGAGATATCCGTCCTCGAGGCAATACTGGCTACATCGTAGTTCCATTGAAGCTCTGTTCTCTGTCTTTGGCTAATTTGTTCAGTTCTCGTGCTCATCGTGCTGTCAATCCGGGTCTAAGATACTCTGGCTCTTTCTCTTATTTTTGAATTATTTTGGACTTTTCGTTTTTATATGTCAATAACATTAATAATCAGATTACAATCAGTACGTTAGGTGTTACATTTGCCCGACAGAGGCTTGAAGCGCGGTGGTGTCTCGGTACTGGCTGTGGGGTTAGACATATAGACCCCTCGGGCCAGTCATTATACGTAGCTCCAGCCAGACTGCTTCTTATTAAGAATACGGCTACAGAGCAGGCTCTAGAATTAGTATCTGTCCAACAGGGTACTGCCCCGCACTAAATTCAATTTCGCTCTTGCCTGTCTGAATGGCTGTCGGTTTGAGCTTTATCAGGTCTTCCGCTCCGTACCTGGGGAAACTGCATTTCTGGTTGCGGAAATGCATGGGTATAATCACGCCAGGCTGAAGCTTCTCCCCCAGGACCATAGCTTCATCCAGTTCAAGCGTGGCCCCAGGACCGCCCGTGGGGATTAGCAGCACGTCTACACGGCCCAGAGACTGTACCTCGCTGTCATCCAGCGGGTGACCGAGGTCACCACAGTGACATATCCTTACATTGTCTATGATAAAACTGAAGATAGTATTATCGCCCCGCTCCTGCCCCGATGCCCGGTCGTGATAGCAGTGGAGCCCTATGAATTCGATGCCCTTCACCAGATGCTTGCCGGCCCCCTGGACAATATCAGGGCTCCCCTGGAGGTCACCGGTGTAGTTATGGTCACCATGCTGGTGACTGATAGTAACGATATCAGGTGATTCGTTTACCGGTCCATAATTGATAATGTTCCGGAAGCCGGCCTGATAGGGGTCAGTAATAATCTTGAGCCCGCTGTCTGATGTTATCAGAAAACAGGCATGTCCCAACCATTTTATTTTCATTTTGCTCTCCCTGCTTAATTTTCTCAGATTTTCTGATATTCATGCAATGGCGTGGTATACTTATCTGACGATTTCACAGACCTCGCTTACCGGTTTCCTGTCCCTGACCGGGGTCTCGTCCGGATAGCCGACCGGTATGAAAGCCACCAGGTCCATCTCAGCGGGTACTTTGAGTATCTTCTCAATCTCCGCCTTAGCCTGCAGAGGACCGGTCATCCAAACAGCACCCAGGCCCATCTGGTGCAGAATCAAGAGAAGGTGAGAAATCGCTGAAGACACCGTTTGAATACGGCTATTGACTATATGCTCTCCCTGGCGTATCTGAGCAGCCCTGGCATCAACCTTTTCGCGGGCTGCCAGGACCTGGTCTAGCGGTGACTGATATTTTCTAACCGCCGCCGCAATAGCCGCTGGTGCGCTGCGGAAAGCACCTGCCCTTTGTGCCATCGTCTTGGCCATTTCCCCGAGTTCGGTTGCTTCTGGCCAGGAAGCCACATACTGGGCAGTTTCCCGTGTGGCATCGGCAATGGCATTGATGACATCCTTGTTTATGATAATGTAGAAGTACCACGGTTGCCTGTTGCCCCCGTTGGGTGCCCAGGTCGCCAGCTCGATAGCCTGCAGTAGTAGTTCTTCAGGGACGTTTTTGTCCTGCCAGGCCCTGATAGAACGCCGGCTCTTAATAAGATTGGCCAGTTCAGCTGTTTCCATAGTGAATACCTCCGTCTCCGTTGTGGAATAAATATTATGAATGACTATCTCAATTTTTACAAACTGGGCTGCACCCTGTGATTGGATAGGGGTAAGTATATGACAAAACGGGGGGAATGGGGTGGGGCATACATGGTGCTGGACTGGCGTTCAGTTTCGCAGTCTGTCCAGTATTACCTTAAAAGGTTCCTCTGGAATTGAAACCAATACACCGTCTTCTAAATCGTCCAGTATGCCAATATAGGCGTTCAGGCCGTGGCATAACGAATCGGTCCTGACATATCTATTGTAGTAGTTCCAGAATATGCCGCCGATTGCTTTTTCAGGCTCTTCGAGGAGGAAGGTGTTTTCTTCCGAGTAGGTGTTCTGGACTATCCATAATATCACTCTTGTCAATGCTTCTTTGTATCTCTCGCATCCATCTACATTATGTTCCCGGCAAAAATGGTACATCTCCATCATCACTTCGGCGAGCCAGCCATTGCCGCTTGTCGAGTATGCCCCATGCCAGCTCCCGTAATATACGGGGCTGCTCACGTCTGTTTCTTGCCTTTCCAATAATTCACTGCCGCATCTGAGAATTATATCTTTATAATAATCGTCATGGTTTGTCTTGTAGAAATCGAGCAGGGACATTATTACCCAGGCACTTGATATGGGGTTTTTATTGCGGTAGTCGTCTCCCAGATAGCAGCCCTCGTTTTCGACCCTCTCACAGAAGTGCGCGGCGATTTTCTCGGCGGTATCGTAGTATTTTTGCTCTCCGGTAGCTATATAGAGCCGGGAAAGGGCCGCCAGGACCTGGCCGTTATAAAGAAGTGATTCTTGTGTGCCGCAAAGCCATTTCCCAGCTTCATACCTCTTGTAGGGTTTCATGATGCCGTCGGGTTTTTGCATCGTGGTGAGCCAGTCGCCGCCCAGCTTTGCCGATTCCAGGTATCGGGAATCGCCGGTATGCTGGTATAAGTCCAGCAGGGTAAATATACTCAGGGCGGTCGTTCCGACCACAAACCTTGGTTCTTTTTCGCCGGTCTTAAAATAGTATGAATAGTGAAATGCGCCGTATGTATCTGCGTCTTTACTTTGCATGGAAAGGAGAAAATCTGCCCACTCTGGTGCCTTTTCCATGATTCTTTCATCATGGTCATAATCGTAGACCTTTAAGAAAGTATATATAATCGAGGCTGAATACACGGTATAAAGTCTGTCGCCGAAGTCATCATCCAGGGTATCATACTTTTTATAGAACCCGTGTTCATCCGGGTTTTCTGCACTGAAAAGAAATTCCTTTCCCTGCTCAATCTCCTGGCGAATCAGCTCCTTGTCCAGACTGCGGGTTATCACCAGGTCCTCGATAAGCTCCTTTCCTTCCCCGTTGTATTCGATAAAGGTGAAGGACTGGTCATATTCGGTGAATGAGCGGTTAATGCCATAGTTGTAGAAGGGTAGGAGGGTGAATAGCGTCTCAACCTGTTCAGAGAAGGAGGGGTGAATCGAGAAATTGACTAAAAACCTTACGTCTGCGAGGTCTTCCTCATTCAGGTCCGGGGGTCTCTGGTCAAGTGCGTTCCGCGTGGCCTGCTCTAATGCCAGGGACAAGGCTTCATTGTCCGCCTGGTACTCCCCACTCCCCTTTATTTCCCCCCGGTGATATATGGTGATATCGAGGTCCCAGTTACCTTCAAGACTGAGCTCTTTCGGGTATTGTGTCGGGCGCTGTGCGAAATAGTCCTCGGCTACCGTTCTCACAAACTGTACGCTTAGATTTCTGAACTGGTCGCTTTCGCTGTAGCCCCCCGGCTCTCCGGCATCGACAATAGCCCTGTGAGGTTCGGTGAGGGGAATTACGATAGCGAGAACGACCGCTATCAGTAGCGGGACGCCGACAGCCAGCAGGTAGCGCATGTTGCGGTAGGGCCACTTCCGGGATACTAACGGCGTCTCAGATTGCAACCGCGCCCGGCGGTACGCATCGACAAGGATGAGTACTCCGGCAATGGCTGGAAGGCCACTAACGGCAAATGTAACCAGCGCCCGCTCCACAGTCAGGCCGACAGTGTCCGAGATATACCACCACCACCACCCGGTAAAGCCACCGCCGACAATGATGAGCAGCCCGCCCCCGATACGGGGCCACGCGAAGGCAGACAGGGTCAGGCCGAGACATATAATCCCGGGTGCCAGATAGAGTGCCCGGTAGTACCAGGCCTCCCACCACCCCTCACGGTAGAGTCCCCCCACCCCCCAGTACACCCACAGGCTGGTCGCCAGCACCAGCAGCCCGATGGCTAGGTAACCGGCAAACCTGTCCTTTAACTGTAGGCGGTCTGTAACTTGCTTTATCGACTCGATAGGACTGTCCCCTTTCCAGGCCTGGCTTCAGGTGATAATCTATTGTACCACCTTTTCTTTAGGCGGGCAGGATGATTAACCGGGGAGTTGCTTTTCCATTGCGACGTGTTTGATTCCGGCCTCCCAGAATGGTGAACCTGTTGAGCTGTAGCCGCAGGCCTCGTAGAAGGGTATGACGATATATTGCGCGTGCAGGACTACGTGCTTTACATATCGCTCTTGGAGCTCGCTGGCCAGAAACGACATCATGCCGCTGCCGATTCCCCTTCGGCGGAAGGGTTTCAGCACGGCCATCCGTTCAATCTTGGCCTTATCTTCACCCAGGAACCGGACCCGGGCAGTACCAATAATCTCATCGTCTTTCTTGACGACCATTTGTAGCGCTTCGTGGTCCAGGCCATCATACTCAATGTCTTCAGCGACACCCTGTTCCCCAACGAATACTGCCCTTCGGACCTCAAAAGCTCCTTTGAGTTCGGAGTCGTTCTCGACCAGCTTCAAAGTAATCC
>Ga0315554_1000142_pt1 | contig 38069 bp, 32 predicted proteins | sample SalMarSW160370MG_FD_202114 | JGI IMG/M metagenome (GOLD analysis project Ga0315554, IMG submission 202114) | Salt marsh sediment microbial communities from the Plum Island Ecosystem LTER, Massachusetts, United States - Salt Marsh Sediment SW1603-70 ...
CCTTCCCTGCCACGAGCTGCACCTCCTGACGTTTTACCAGCCCTTCCCTTCTTAGAATGCGGTATACCGTCGACTCGGATACGGCAAAGCCGGCGTTGTCTGTGATCCAGGCGGCCAGTTGCCGGCTACTGAACTCAGGAGACTCCCAGGCTACCGCCAGTATCTTGCCTTCTTCTTCGGGAGTGATCCGGTTCCACGGCCTTCCCCTGTCTCCTGAGTGGGACTCCAGTCCATCGCACCGTTGCCACTGCCGCCACCGATAGTAGCTGCTTTTCGGTATCCCCAGCGCCATGAGCGCCTGCCGTTTTCCCCTGGTCTTGTTTTCCACCTGGGCCAGGATAATAGCTTTGTCCCTGGCACTCATGCGCCGTCGCGGCTCAATGGAGGAATAGCCGTTTTTTTAAGATGGTATACATCCAGGGACAGGTCAGCCACCAGGTGCTTGAGGTCGGTGCTCTCCCGCTTTATCTGCTCGATCTCTTGGCGCGTGGCATCCCTGACGATATCCCGGGTAAGCCGCTCCTTCCCAGCCTCCATGAAGTCCTTGGTCCAGGCGTAGTAGGCTCCCGGCTTGATGCCTTCCCGGCGACAGAGTTCATTGACTGCCACTTCCCGACGGAACCCCTCCAGCACGATACGTACTTTCTCCTCTGGGGTGTACTTCCGCCTGGCTACTACTCTAACCTGCTGCATAAAGCCCCTGGTTCGCTGTGTTCTGGACTCGGCAGCATTAGCTTTATCTTTGTTTTCCTGGGACACAACTCGCTCCTTTCACTGTTTAGTCAGTCTACTACCTCTAAAGGAGCTCGTGCCACCTGTCTAGAGTGTACGGTTTTAGTGGCCCTATTTGTGTCCCATTATCGCTGACGGTCTACAGTTAAGGAGACAAACCCCGAGTTTGCTAAGTGGACGGCCAAAGAGAGAATAGATGAAGCCGAGTCAACAGGGGCTGAGGCTGTAGTGACTGCCTGCCCCGGATGCGAGCAGAGCTTTAACGACACTATCAAAGAAAACAGAAGCGGCCTCAAGGTATATGATGTCGTTGAGCTGTTAGAGAAAGCAATCTAAAAAGGAGGCCTTAAATTATGGCTTTGAAGAGGGATATTTATAGGGCATTAGAAGATGTGGTGGGGCCAGAGAATATTTCCGAAGACCCTGTAATATTGGATTCGTATGTGCCTTTGCTGGCCACCATGCAAGCGGAATTGGACCAGGCTATACCCAAGTTTGAAGCTGTGAGTCTTCCCAAAAACACCGCGGAAGTCCAGGCAATAGTTAGGCTCTGTAACAGATACAGGATACAATACAAGGCATCGAGTACGGGCTGGTTGTATGCTGACCCTTCTGGTCCGGGTGTCATCAAAATAGACTTGAGAAGGATGAATCACATTCTGGAAATCAATGAGAAAAACATGTATGCCGTGGTTGAACCCTATGTGATTTACGCCCAGCTTCAGGCCGAGTTAATGAAAAGAGGCTTGATCTGCAACGTCACCGGGGCTGGCAGTAACTGTTCCGCACTCCCTGTAGCGGCTCATGCCAATCTCGGGCATTTGAGCGTAAGCGGAAGTTATGGCGCAAGAAATCTACTGGCTCTGGAATGGGTAACACCGGATGGGGAAATAGTCAGGCTTGGTTCCTTAGGGTCATTAGGCGAGTGGTTCTGCGGCGATGGGCCGGGTCCGTCTTTGCGAGGTATAATAAGAGGTAATACAGTGCCGTTAGGAGGGCTGGGAGTATTTACCAAAGCGGCACAAAAGGTTTATCACTGGCCAGGGCCCCCAACATTCCCAATTGAAGGGGTATCACCACACTATGCCCCAAGCGAGATACCACCGGGCTTCATGATCCGATACATCTCCTTCCCATCACTGGAAATAATGATTGAGGCGGTGCGCAAGGTCGGTGAAAGTGAAATAGGGTTCATATTAATGGGTTTCAATGCAGCCATGGTAGCTGCAAATCAGGCGACAAGAAACGAGGAAGACATTGAATATTTAGATCAGTTCAGAAAATTAATACAGGGGCCAGGCTTTTTACTCATAATAGCCGGCAACTCTCCAAGTGACTTTGAATATAAAAAGCGGGCATTACAACAAATCATAGATGAAACCGACGGGAAGTCGCTGGAACCAGTTGAGGACCCCAAAAATGCTGGAGGCTTCATGTGGCGTTTTATAAGGGTTACTGGCTCCGTTAGAGAGGTAGGCCGAGCTACGGGATTCGGGGGGGGAATAGTCGGAGGTACCGATGTGTTTCCTCTCATGACTAGGTATATTGAAACTTTAGCCAAAATTAAGAAAGACCTCATCGAGAAAGGCTTGATGCTGGCTGATACCACACATCCTTTTGTACAGTCAATTGAAAACGATCATTTAGGGCACGGCGAACTGCTCTTCCGGCTTTCTCCGAAGAGCCCTGAAGCATTAAGAGTCCCGGGAGAACTTACGAGGGACGCAAATCTAATTGCTGTAAAGGACCACTTTGGAGTGCCGCATGGCGCATGGGGCGATGAAGTTCATGACATGTACGGGCCACATACATGCAATTACAATTTGTGGTTGAGGAAGATCAAGAAAACGTTTGACCCCAATGCAGCATCAGAAGCTAGTACCTATATATCAGCGAAAGAGTAGTTGGTGGAGAATAGAGAGAATCGAGTAAACAATGTAGTTCTTCAGTCGTTTTCGGACAAATCCACACTGGGAAAATGATACGCCCCACTGTTTAGTTGTGGTCAATCCATTTAGCTCGTTAACCTGCTTCCCTCTGGTCTAGGGAGACAAGCTATTGTTAGATAAAGAATATCTCTGATTATAGTAGAGCACTCCCAGGTTCTAAGAGAGTATGGCTCTTTTTACCAGTGTTTTGGTTATTTCTACCTTATAGGCGTTCATATTGAGCGGTAGTGCCCCTGTGATTGCCGCCTCTGAGGCCGCTTCCGCCGTTTTGGCATTGATGGCCTCTCCCCTGATGGCCTGTTCCGCCATAGTTGCCCGAACTGGCGCCGGGGCGACGGCTCCAAGAACTATCTTGGCATCCCGGCAGACCCCGCCGCCAACAGTGATGACCGAGGCGACGCTGACGATGGGGAAATCAACCGATTCCCGCAGTCTGAATTTGATGAATATCTGCCTGGCCCCGTCCGGTGGTGGAGGAACCCGGATTTCGGTTACCATCTCGTCCGCTCCCAGGATATTCCTCAGGGAACCAAAGAATTCCTCGATGGGTACCGTCCTGGTGCTTGCCGGTCCGGCAATTTCTACCTGTGCCCCTAAAGCCGCCAGCACTACGCCCATATCCGACGGGTGCACCGAAACACAGCCGCAATTGAAGCAGCGGTTGGCCTCCCCTTCAATCTCACCCAAACTCAGACCGAGAGCATCCTCAACAGCTATGCTTCTCTCGGCTACCGGCAGCTCGGGCATCTCCACCCGGCCCGTCCTCTTGAGGTAATCACTGTTGAACTTCAAGAAGGGTTTGGCTGCTTTCTTGTCCTCATCCTCGGCTTTTGCTGCCGCTCCCTTGAGATAAACATCCATGGCAGCGGCGGCCCTTCTCCCGGAAGCGATTGCCTCTATAACTGTAGCCGGGCCGTGGGTTACCGAGCCACCGGCAAAGACGCTCGGCACTTTGGTTGCCTGAGTTTCCGGGGCAACCGCTATCAAACCATGCTCAACCTTTAATGGACTGCCGGACTTGATGAAACTAAAGTCGGTGGCATAGCCTACGGCCATCATTATCTGGTCGGCCTCCACCGTCTCCTTGACCGCCTTATCATAGATTGGTGCAAAACAACCCTGTTCGTCAAAAACCGAGGTGCACCGGACCAACTCCATTCCCCTGACCTTGCCGCCGGACTTGAGCACCCGGTGAGGCCCCCAGGAGGTCATCAGCTTGACTCCCTGCTCAACCGCCAGCTCAATCTCCCAGGGAAGTGCCGGCATCTCCTCCGGGGATTCTAGGCAGACCATAGTCGCCTCCTCAGCTCCCAGGCGCAGGGCGCTGACAGCCACATCAACGGCGGCATTACCACCGCCTATTACCAGGACCTTCTTGCCGGGGACTTCCTTAACGCCAAGGTTGATGTTGGCCAAGAATTCCATCCCGAATCTGGTTGATTCCTCGCCCTCCAGCCCTATGGATACCGGGTTCCAGGCGCCGTTGGCGATGAAAACGCTGTCAAAGTCCCGCTTGAGCTCATCCAGGGTTACGTCTTTGCCGACATCGACCTTACACTTAAATTCAACCCCCGTATTTTCAATGGCTTTGACCGCCCGCCTGACGATATCCTTGGGCAGTCGGTAGGCCGGTATCACGTAGGCCAGCATCCCGCCCGCTTCCTCCATTTTATCGAACACGGTAACGCGGTGTCCCGACATTCTAAGATAGTACGCCGCCGAGAGGCCGGCCGGGCCTGAGCCAATAATGGCCACGCTCTTGCCGCTACCGGTTTTGGGGGCTTTGATGATTTCATCGGCGTTATCAAGGATATAGTCACCCATGAACCGCTCGATGTCCCTTACTGATACCGATTCATCGAAGTCACCCCGGTTGCAGTCCTGCTCACAGAAGTGGGGGCACACCCGCCCCGTTACCGAGGGGATAGGGTTGGTCTTGAGCAGCGTCCTGGCGGCCCGGGACAGGTCGCCCTCCCTGATCTGGCTCAGGTACGATGGTATATCCACCCCTCCCGGGCAGGCTGAAGAGCAGGGCGGGCTGGTATCCCTCAAGCCGCCGAATATGGAGTGATACTGGTTCTCCCTGGTCAGCGCGTAGCAGCCTTTGCCCCCCTTGAGGTAGCAAAGGATTCGCCCCCCGACGCTATGGGGATAGCGGTAGTACCAGCAGCGCACGTCCTGACACAGATTGCCGCCGATAGTCCCCATGCGGCGAATCTGGGGAGTAGCCACCGCTTCGGCAGCCTCGGCCAAGATTTTATACTTCCCCTTAACCACCGGAGACTGGGCTATTTCCTCGAGCTTAGCCAAAGCCCCTATCTTCAATCCGTCGGCATCCTCACTGATATAATTCAGTTTGGGGATGGTCTTGATGTTGACGATAGTTTCCGGATAAGCGGGCAGAATTTTATCTTTAAGGGTACTAAGCAGGTCAGTGCCGCCGGCAATCAGCCTGGCCCGGCCCCGGTTATTTTTGAGCAGCTTAACTGCTCCCTTTACCGTTTTGGCGTTAACGTGGTTGAAAGATTTCATCACTCTTCTCCTCTATATCCTGCCCAGAGCCTTGAGAATCTTGTCAGGGGTTGCCGGATAGGTCATTATCTTCCTGCCGATGGCGTTGTTGACGGCCATGAGCACGGCGGCGGCGCCGGGGGCGGGGGCGATCTCGCCGACGCCTATCGCCTTGAAATGGTGGCTATCGACGGGCGTTTCCAGCATCAGGCTCTGGAAGGAGGGCAGGTCGGCGAAGGTGCGCCACTTGTAGTCAATCATATTGCAGTTGAGGATGTGCCCCGTATCCTTGTCCAGCACCGTCTCCTCGAAGACGGCGGTGTCAATGCCCGCCGAACCTATAGAGCCATGAAGCTGGCCCTCCAGGACGAGGGGGTCGATAATCTGGCCGCAGTCGGTGGAGGCGACGACGCGCTTCAGGTCCATCTTGCCCGTATCGGTATCGACCTCGACCTCGGCAAAGATAATCAGACAGTTGCACAGGGAGAAGTCGGTCTCGAAGCGCCCCTGGCCAGTTATGGTGCGGGATATGCCCATCGCCTTGTACCAGGCAATCCTCTTATTGGGGTCTTTCTTAGGGAAAATGGCGCCGTCCTTGGTGTCGAGCTCTTCCGGCTTGACGCCGAGCAAGGGGGCGGCCATCTCCAGGAGCTGCCGCCGGGCATCTTCGGCGGCTTGAATGACCGCCGAGCCCACGGTGTAGGTACCCCGGGAGCCGACCAGCCCGAACTCGAAGGGGTTGACCAGCGTATCGGCGGGGGCGATGTTGACCCTTTCCAGGGGGAGATTCAAGACCTCGGCGGCCATCTTGCACAGCGATGAGCGCTCGCCCATGCCCGATTCGGAGACGCAGGCGTACACCACGGCCCTGGCGTCGGAGCTTAGCTTGACATGGGCTTCGGACTCGTCCTCGCCGATATCGGCGTTGCCGTGCAAGCCCACGCCGACGCCGGTCACCTTGGAGCCCTTGACCGATGTCGGCTTATTCCAGCCCTGCCACTTGTCCTTCCAGCCGAAGATCTCGGCGCCCTTATCTATAGCCTGGGAAAAGTCTATGCCCCGGTAGTCCCGCCAGATGCCGTCCCGCCAGAAGAAGCCGGCGCCGGGGGCCATATAATTTTTCTTGAAGAACTCGACGGGGTCGAGGTCGGCCTTCTCCATGACCACCGTCAGCAGCGGTAGCAGGGCGCAGTTGAGCTCCTGCCCGCCGAAACCCCTGACCACCCCCGAAGGGCTGCGGTTGGTGCAGACCAGCGTAGGTTGCAGGTTCCAGTTGGGGCAGCGTATCAAAAGCTGCGTCTCGCCAAGGCCGACGGCGACCTGTACCTGCGCCATCTCGGAGGCGGCGCCGGTATCGACATACCATTCGCCCTCGACCGCCGTTACCGTACCGTCTTTCTTGATGCCGATGCGGGCGTGGATGCGGGAGCCCAGCCTCAGCGTGTAGGCGTTGAAGTGCTCCTCCTTGCTGAAATAGACCTTGACCGGTCTGCCCGCCGCCTTGGCTAAAGCCGCGGCGTGAGCCATAGGTATGAAATTGGCGTTTTTGGTGCCGTAGCTGCCGCCGCACTGCATGCCGATAACCCTTATATCCACCAGCCCCAGGGCGGGCATAGCGAAGTTGCGGTTCATCGGCGCCGACTGCGAGGCTACATAAATAGTCAAGTGCTCATTGTCTTCCCAAAGGGCGACCACCCCCGGTGGCTCGGGGGGGAGGGGGTTGGGGATGTTTTCGTAGGCGCAGGTCGCCTCCTCGATAATGTCGGCCTCGGCGAAGCCTTTTTTGACGTCGCCCACAACCAGTTCCTGCAGCGCTTTTTCGCCGATGGCGCGGAAGCCGCGCGGGAAAATATTATTAGGAATTCTCTCGTGGAGTTGAGGCGCCCCGGGCCTGGCCGCTGCCTCCATGTCGTAGACGGCCTGAAGCTGTTCGTACTCTATATCTATCAGTTCCAGCGCTTCATTGGCGGCTTCTTCGGTTTCCGCCGCCACCAGCGCCACGGCATCCCCCACGAAACGCACCGTGCTGTCCAAGACAGGGCGGTGATAGGGAACTCCCGCCATCCACCCGGGGACATTCTTGTAGGTGAGTACTGCCTCGACACCGGGGTATGCCTCTGCCTTAGCGGTGTCGATATTCTTGATACGGGCATGGGGATAGGGGCTGCGCAAAACCTTCCCGTGGAGCATCCCCGCCAGCTTGAGGTCATCGATATACTCGGCTTTGCCGGTAACGATAGCCCGGGCGTCTTTGCGCGGTGTTGCCTTGCCTATATGCCTGTATTCACCGCCCATTCACATCACCTGCCTTTCTCCGCGAGCGAACGTATGGCTCTGATAACCAGGTACTGACTGCCGCACCGGCAGTAGTGCCCCGCCAGCTCTTTCTTTATCTCCTCCTCCGTCGGCGAAGGGTTTTTATCCAGCAGGGCTTTGGCGCTCAAGATTATGCCCGGGGTGCAGAAACCACACTGAAAGGCGGTATAGTCGATAAAGGCCTGCTGAAGCGGGTGTAGCTTGCCGGTTTCTCTATTTTCCAGACCCTCAATTGTGGTTATCTTCTTGCCATCACACTCTATAGTCAACATCGTGCAGGATAGAACCGCCTCTCCGTCCATAAGAACCGTGCAGGCTCCACATGATCCATGGTCGCAGGCTATCTTAGTTCCGGTATACCCCAGCGTTTCTCGGAGGGTATAAGCCAATGTGTGATCAGGGTTGACATCTTTACCAACCATAAGCTGGTGCAGCTTCCCATTCACGGTGAGACTGATATTCTTCTCAGCGGTTTTCGTGGTGGTTGCTGGCTCTTGGTTTATTCCACGTTTATATCTATTCCTCTTCATTGATATCTCCCGGCTTAAAATTTAAACCCATGTTTGCTACCCCCAAAAACCCATTTTAATATAGCCAAGTCGGAAAAGCAAAGGTTTACCTAGATAAGAATGTAAGCAATTAGAACTTCAATCATTTGCTTAGAAGGTATGAGGTCATTTTCCAGAGATTTTTACTAGTTCTGAGGCTGTGGCGTCCCTGGAGCGATTCGAACGCTCGACCCGCTGCTTAGAAGGCAGCCGCTCTATCCAGCTGAGCTACAGGGACAAGTTGCCTGTCACTCCAATTTAGCACGAGGCACAGGTAGAGGTCAAGATAATAACTCCCGGTTAAACTTTCCCTGAGGTTTTCCACAAGCCAAAGGCAGCCAGGCCGCCAAGCCCAACGCCAGCAATTACCACCCCCACCCAGCCGAGTAAGGAAAGACAGGTCACAATTACGCCGGCGATAAGTACCCCAACAAATATAGATAACATAGCATGCTTGAATTTTAAACCAAAAATTACCGCCGCCAGTGAACCCGTCCAGGCACCGGTGACGGGGAGGGGAATAGCCACGAATAACGCCAGACCAATTCGTTCGTATCTCTCCAGAATGCTTCCCCGCTTCCTGGTATGTTCAAAGAGCCACCTAAAAAACCGGTCAAAGAAGCCCACTCTGCTCAAACACCGGACAATGGCATTAAGAAACAAAAGAATAATCGGCACCGGTATCAGATTGCCAATAATAGCTAACAAGAAGGCATAATACCAGGGGAAATGGAACAGGTTTATCGCTACTGGTATTGCTCCACGCAGTTCAAAAATAGGTAGCGCCGAGATAATAAGCACTACCAGCTCTTTAGAAAAACCCAGGCCAAGAAGCTCTTCAGGGGACACTCTTACCCTTCACCACCATTTTCTGATAAAGACACTATTTCAGGTAATGTAACAAATAAATAAGGCCATGTCCACCTCAACCTCAAGCCTCTAAAGCGCAAGCTGGAACATATAGCCCCATCAGGCAATCAACAGAAATTGCCAAAAATTAGACAAAATGCTAGTATGAAGTCAACGTCCTCATTTGTCTGGTGAGCAGTTTAAGTAATGCCGAGGCTATTAGATAGAATAGATAATCCTGCCGATTTAAAAGGGCTGGCAAAACAGGAGCTGGAACAACTAGCCATCGAGATCAGGCAGGAGTTGGTGACTACAGTAAGCGTTAGCGGAGGTCACCTGGCTTCTAACCTGGGTGTGGTTGAGCTTACCATAGCTTTACATCGAGTATTTGATAGCCCACGGGATAAGATTATCTGGGATGTGGGACATCAAAGCTATGTTCACAAACTTCTCACCGGCAGGAGAAAGCGCTTCACCTCTCTCCGCCAGTATGGAGGGCTATCCGGCTATACCTGCCGCAGTGAGAGTGAGCATGACCCCTTTGGTGCCGGTCATGCCAGCACCTCGATTTCGGCTGCCCTGGGTATGGCTATCGCCCGCGACCTGGCTGGCGATGACTACCATGTAGTTGCCGTCATCGGCGACGGAGCGATAACCGGTGGAATGGCTTTTGAGGCGCTAAATCAGGTGGGTCACCTGGGCTCAAGGATTTGCGTGATCTTGAATGATAACGGCATGTCGATTTCACCTACCGTCGGGGGTCTGGCCAAACTGCTTAACCGGGTGCGGCTTGACTACCGCTATCAGTGGGCAGAAAAAGAGGGCGAACGGCTGGTAGACGCTCTCCCCCTGGGTAAAAAGCTGGTACAACTAGGCCAGTGGCTCAGGAGAGGATTCAAGGGCCTGATTATGCCCACCGTGCTCTGGGAAGAACTCGGCCTCACCTATATAGGACCCATCGACGGACACGATATTAACACCCTGGAAGCAGCCCTCGCCCAGGCACGGGACTACCCCGGCCCAACCTTTGTTCATGTCATTACCACCAAGGGCAAAGGCTACCAGCCAGCCGAAGGCAACGCCGTCTACTTCCACGGCGTAGCCGCCGAAAATTCAAGCTCTGGAACAATACCAAGTTATAGCGAGGTATTTGCCCAGACGGTGCTTCGCCTGGCCCGGGAAAATCCCGATCTGGTGGCGATTACCCCGGCCATGCCCGAGGGAAATTGCCTCAGCGTAGTCGAGGCGGAGTTCCCCCAGCGTGTGTTTGATGTGGGCATCTGCGAGCAGCACGCCGTTACCTTCGCCGCCGGGCTGGCGGCACAGGGTTTTAAACCTATCGTGGCCATATATTCCACCTTCCTGCAGCGCGCTTTTGACCAACTGATACACGATGTCTGTCTCCAGGACCTGCCCGTCACCTTTGCCATTGACCGCAGCGGCATCGTCGGCGATGACGGCAAGACCCACCAGGGAACCTTTGACATCTCTTATCTAATGTTAATACCCAACTTGATAATAGCCGCGCCCAAGGATGAGAACGAGCTTCAGCACCTGCTCTACACGGCGGTGAGAGCCAAGCACCCCATGGCCATAAGATACCCCCGGGGCCACGGGGTGGGAGTAGCGTTGGACACCGAGCTGCACCAGATTCCCATAGGTAAAGGGGAAATACTAAGACATGGTAAAGATGTGGCTATACTGGCCATAGGCACTACGGTAACTCCGGCCCTTGAGGCAGCCCGGAAGCTAGCTGAGGAGGGCATTGAGGCTACAGTGGTTAATGCCCGCTTTGCCAAGCCGCTGGACGCTGAACTCATCACAGAACTGACCAGCGAGATTAAGCGCCTGGTTACCGTCGAGGAAAATACTCTAAGCGGCGGTTTTGGTAACAGTGTCATCGACCTCCTTCAACAATCAGGCATCAGCAATATCCAGGTAAAAATTATTGGCATTCCCGACGAGTTCGTAGAGCAGGGCAGTCAGGCTCGGCTTCGGGCTAACTACGGTCTTGATGCCGAAGGTATAGCCAGACAGGCATTGGAGTTATTTTCCCAACCACCAATAAGGAGATAAGGCTTTGCATATAGCAGATAATTTAGAGCTAATCCAAAAAATCTCCACCCCTTCCCCCACCAAAATTGTACTATTAGTTATAGACGGCTTGGGCGGATTACCAAATCCCGAGACAGGCAAGACCGAGCTGGAGACGGCCAAGACCCCCAACCTGGACCAGCTGGCAACGAAGAGTATCTGCGGCCTCACCGACCCGGTAAGCCCGGGAATAACCCCCGGCAGTCCCCCGGGGCATCTGGCTCTCTTTGGCTACGACCCTGTCAAATATAATGAGATGATTGGCCGGGGGTTGGTGGAGACACTAGGGATAGATTTTGACTTAAAGCCGGAAGACATCGCCGCCCGGGGCAACTTCTGCACGGTGGACGAAGCTGGACTGGTCACCGACCGCCGGGCAGGGCGTATCTCCACCGAGAAGTGCACCGAGCTATGCCGGTTGCTCGAAGGAATAGCTATAGAAGGGGTCAAGCTTTTCGTCCTGCCGGTCAAGGAGCACCGCTTTGCCGTGGTCTTTCGGGGAGAGGGGCTGGCCCCCGAAGTCAGCGATTCCGACCCCCAGCAGACGGGTGTTATGCCAAAAGCGGCTAAAGCCCAACGGGCAACAGCCCGCAGAACGGCCAATATCGCCAATGAATTTATCGCTCAAACCAAATCGATTCTGGCCAAGCATCATCCGGCCAACATGGTACTACTTCGTGGCTTCTCTAAACAGCCCGATATCCCCACCATGAGTGAGGTCTATAAATTAAAGCCAGCCGCTATCGCCGCTTACCCGATGTACCGGGGCCTGGCCAAGCTGGTCGGCATGCAGCTCCTGAAAACCGGCGCTACTATAGCCGAAGAATTTACCACCCTAAAACAGAACTATGCAGATTATGACTTCTTCTTCCTGCATATAAAGGGCACTGACTCCGCTGGTGAAGACGGTGATTTTAACCGCAAGGTCAGCGCTATAGAAGAAATTGACAAGGCTCTGCCCACCCTGACCAGCCTCAAACCCGATGTCATCGTGGTTACTGGCGACCACTCCACGCCGGCACTACTTAAAGGACACAGCTGGCACACCGTGCCCGTATTACTTTATTCTAAATGGTGCCGCGCCGACAGGGTAAGGGAGTTTTCTGAAACTACCTGTATTATGGGTGGACTGGGCAGGTTCCCAGCGACACAGGTCATGCCCCTGGCCATGGCTAACGCCCTAAAATTAAACAAGTTTGGAGCTTAGGAGTCTAAAATGCGTATCCCGATGGTTGCCGGCAACTGGAAGATGAACACCACGGTGACTGAAGCCGTGGCGCTGGTCAAAGAGATGCGTCCGGAATTAGACCGCATTGACAACGTGGATAAGGTAATATGCCCGCCCTTCGTCTCTCTGGCCGCGGTAAATGAGCTGCTTAAGGGAAGCTCGATAAAGCTGGGGGCACAGAATCTATACTTTGAGGAAAAGGGAGCTTATACCGGAGAGATTTCGCCGCTGATGCTAGCCGGCCTATGCCAGCTGGTTATTATCGGGCACTCCGAGCGGAGGCAGTATTTCAACGAGACCGTAGAACTGGTAGACAAGAAGGTTCAGGCAGCGCTTAAAGTCGGCCTCAAGCCCATTCTATGTATCGGGGAAACCCCCAAGGAAAACGAATCGGGCAGGACCGAAGAGGTCTTAACCAAACAGCTGAGCCTAACTTCTAGTCAGGCGTATAACCCCGGCGGCTTAACTATAGCCTATGAGCCTATCTGGGCTATCGGCACCGGCCGGGCGGCCAGCGGCGAGCAGGCCAACCAGACCATTGGCTTTATCCGCCGGCATATCTCAAAGCAACACGGCCGGGAAATTGCCCAAACCGTGCGCATCCTCTACGGTGGCAGCGTCACTACCGCCAATATCGCCGAGTTCATAAACCAGACGGAGATAGACGGCGCCCTGGTCGGCGGCGCCAGCCTGAAGGCGGGAGAATTCTTGGGCATAGTCAAGCAAACCTCAAGCTCCAAGCGGATAAAATGAACCGTCTACTGGCGGTAGTTGGCCCCACCGGCGCGGGTAAGAGCAAATTAGCTCTCCGCCTAGCTCAGGCCCTTAACGGGGAGATAGTCAGTGCCGATAGCCGGCAGGTCTACCGCTATATGGATATCGGCACGGCCAAACCCACCCCGCAGGAGCAGGCATCAGTCCCCCACCACCTAATTGATGTCGTCAACCCTGATGAAGATTTCAGCCTGGCCCAGTATCAACAGCTTGCCTGTAAAGCTATCGAAGACATAAGTAAGCGCCAAAAGCTACCACTACTGGTCGGCGGCAGCGGACTGTACGTGTGGTCGGTGCTGGAAGGCTGGAGTATACCCACCGTAGCCCCCGACCCGGAATTCAGGCGCTATCTTGAGGCGAAGGCAGCCGGGGGAGGCAAGGATGAGCTTTACCAGGAGCTGGCTCGCCTCGACCCGGTGGCGGCGCAGAGGATTGACCCCCGCAACGTGCGCCGCATCATAAGGGCGCTGGAAGTTCACCGCAACGCCGAAGCGCCCATCTCCCAACTGCAGGGCAAGAAAGCGCCGTCGTTCCAGACCATTATCATCGGCTTAACCGCCGAAAGGCAAGAGCTGTACCGCCGCATTGACCTGAGGGTGGACAAGATGCTGAAGCGGGGGTTGGTGGACGAGGTTAAGCAGCTGATAGAACGGGGCTATGACTCCAACCTGCCGGCTATGTCCGGCATCGGCTATAAGCAGATTACCATGTTCCTCAATGGCGAACTGACCCTGGCAGACGCGGTCCAGCAGACCAAGTTCGAGACCCACCGGCTGGCTCGCCACCAGTATAGCTGGTTTAGGCTAAAAGATGTTAGAATAGGGTGGTTCGATATCCAGAAGGAGAAAGAGGCTAAAATCTTAGCCCGGATCGGGAAAGGCTATCAGGAGCAAGCATGAAGTTCACCAAGATGCAGGGTTCCGGAAACGATTTCGTGCTTTTGGAGGCCGATGAATCCCAGCGCGACTGGTCACGGTTGGCGATAGCCATGTGCGACCGCCATTTCGGCGTCGGTGCCGACGGCCTGCTGCTGGTTTTACCTTCAACTAAGGCCGACTTCAAAATGCGGATATTCAACCCGGACGGCTCCGAGGCTGAAGCCTGCGGCAACGGCTTAAGGTGCCTGGCCAAATATGTCTCGGAAAAGGGGCTGGTTAAGACAGCCACCGGCCAGATGACGGTGGAAACGATGTCAGACACCAGAAAGGTGAAGGTTGAGGGGACAGGTAGCCGGGTAGTCAGCATTAAGGTCAGCATGGGAAAGCCAAAATTCGGTGACGGTGACATCCCAGTAGTAATAGAACCGGGCGGGGACTTAGTTGACATAAAATCAATGATGGGTTATCCTTTGACTATAGAAAATACCAAGCTGCTCCTAAACCTGGTATCGATGGGGAACTCGCACGCCGTCTATTTCTGGCAACACCCGGTGTCCGAATTTCCTTTACCCCGGCTGGGACCAAAGGTGGAAAACCTGCCCATATTTCCCAACCGGGTAAACTTCGAGGTCGCCCAGGTGGTCAGCCGCAAAAAGGTAGAAGCCCGTGTCTGGGAGCGGGGAGCAGGGGAGACATTAGCCTGCGGCAGCGGTGCCTGTGCTATAGCGGTTGCTGCCCAGCTGTACGGCTACGTAGATAATAAAGTTGACATAAAATTACCGGGCGGCGTACTTGGTGTGGAGTGGGACGGGGCAGGGGAGGTATACTTAAGCGGTCCAGCGGAAATTGTATTTATTGGAGAATGGCCCAATGAAAATGTCAAGACGGGTTGAACATTTACCCCCGTATCTGTTTGTGGAAATCAGCAAAAAGATTGCCGAGAAGAAGGCAAAGGGCGAAGACGTGGTCAGTTTCGCCATCGGCGACCCCGATATCCCCACGCCACCCCATATAATTGAGCGGCTCTGCCAGGCGGCCAAGGACCCGGCCAACCACCGCTACCCGGAGACTGAGGGCCTGCCGGCGCTGCGCCAGGCCATAGCCGACTGGTACCAGAAGCGCTTCGGTGTCACCCTCGACCCTGATACAGAGGTGCTGCCCCTCATCGGCTCCAAGGAAGGCATTGCCCATATCGCCCTCTGTCTGATTGACTACCGGGACATCGCCCTGGTGCCCGACCCGGCCTACCCCGTTTATGCAGTAAGCACCATGCTGGCCGGCGGCAGCCCCCACTATATTCCCCTTACCGAAGAAAATGATTTTCTACCCAATTTCGATGCCATACCGGCTTATGCCTTAAAAGGGGCCAAACTGCTGTGGATAAACTACCCCAATAACCCCACCGGCGCCGTGGCTGACCTCGATTTCTTCAATAAGGTAGCCGAACTTGCCCGGCAGCATGACTTTATTGTCTGCCATGATGGGCCCTATTCCGAAGTCGCTTTTGACGGCTACCAGCCGGTCAGCTTTATGCAGGCCGACGGGGCCAAGGAGGTAGGGGTTGAGTTCCACTCACTATCCAAGACCTACAATATGACTGGCTGGCGGATAGGCATGGTGGTGGGCAACGCCGAAGTCATTGACGCATTAAAGAGGATTAAGTCAAACATAGACTCCGGTATCCCCCAGGCCATCCAGTACGCCGCCATCGAGGCTTTAACCGGCCCCCAGGCCTGCATACCGGAGCATAATGCCATCTACCAGAAACGGCGCGACCTGATTATCGAGGTGCTCAATAATATCGGTCTTGAAGCCAGGCCCCCAAAGGCAACCCTATTTATATGGGCTAAAACCCCCCCGGACTTTAACTCGGTGGACTTTGCCACCGACCTGCTGGAAAAGGTCGGGGTAGTGGTCACCCCGGGGGTAGGCTACGGCAAGCAGGGCGAGGGCTACATCCGGGTATCTTTAACCGTCCCCGATGCCGCCGTGGTCAAGGGGCTTTCCCGGATGTCAGCCTGGCGCGACCCTAAGAGAAGACTGAAGGCGTATTTATAGTTTACATAATAAAAGGGGATTTATCATTAGAGGCGCAATCGTTACCCGCCCTTCGCCGGAGAGGGCACTACTGGTGGCCGTAGGCACTAAAGGCAGCGCCTATAGATGGTCGGCGGAAGACTCACTGGATGAGCTGGCCCAGCTGGCGGCTACGGCCGGGGCCGATGTAGTTGGCAAAATGGTACAGCGCCTGCCCCGGGCTTCCAAAACGCACTATGTGGGCAAAGGTAAGTTGGAAGAGCTGATAGCGCTCAAGGAAAGCACCGGCTACAGCGTGGTAATCTTTGACGACGAGCTTTCACCGCTCCAGCAGAAAAACCTGGAAGACGCCCTCGAGGTAAAGGTAATTGACCGGGTAGCCCTGATTTTAGATATTTTCTCCAGGAGGGCCAGGACCCGCGAGGGGCAGCTGCAGGTAGAGCTGGCCCAGCATCAATACCTCCTGCCGCGCCTGGCCGGGCAGTGGAGCCACCTGGAAAGGCTGGGCGGCGGCATCGGCACCAGGGGCCCCGGTGAAACCCAGCTCGAGACCGATAAACGCATTATCCAGCGGAAGATACACCGTCTTAAAAACCAGATTGACGACATAAGAAAGCGCCGCCAGCTTTACCGCCAGCAGCGCAAGAAGGCCGGCATCCCCATAGTAGCCATAGTTGGCTATACCAACGCCGGCAAGAGCACCCTGCTCAATGCTTTAAGCAAAGCCGATGTTTTTGTCGAAGACAAGCTTTTCGCTACCCTGGACCCCACCACCCGAAGGTTAACCCTCACCGATAAAAGCGCGGTTCTTTTAACCGATACCGTGGGCTTTATCCGCAAGTTGCCGCCAGCTATCATCACCGCCTTTAAGGCAACCCTAGAGGAGCTGGCCGAGGCAAGCCTGCTGTTGCATGTTGTCGACTTGACCTCCCGTAACGCCGCCGAGCAGTGCCAGGTGGTGGAGGATATTCTGGCCGACCTGGAACTTCTGGACAAGCCCCGGATTACGGCGCTGAACAAAATCGACCTGTTGCTGCCGGGCGGCAAGGAATGGGACGAGGAGAAAGCGCTGAAACATCTTTCCGACCAGGCCCCGGCCGATAAGGACACGGTGCTGGTGTCGGCGGTTAAGGGTTGGGGTCTGGGCAGGCTTTTAGAGCTGGTCAGCCAGCGGCTTTCGCAGGCAAAACAGCCGGTCTAAAAATGACGCTCTCAAATCAAAATCTAGGCCCCTAAAAATTTTCCCGAAGGTTTTTATACCTTGACGGGCATGCGGCGCAGTTAACCCCCACCTTATCCCCCCTGGTTTTAGCTATTTTTAGGGAACCCACCCCCTTAATCCCCCTCCCTTAAAAAGGGAGGGGGAAAATATTATAAAGAAGAGGGTGCGGAGCACCCTCTTAAACACCCCCTGAACAAAGTAGGTTATAACTTTACATAATATTCACGGGGAAAATTGTGGTATAATGAGGTATGGAAATTACCGGGTGGCTCACCCTTGCTGCTGTTATTGTTGCTTTGGGTCTTGGGCTTTCCTCTCTTATTCAAACGCATAGGCTACAAAAAAGAGAGCGCAGAGAAAGACTATTAAATGAGATTATTGAATGGGCAGTTGACGTAGCAAAATGCAGATTTGAAGATAAATCTACCCCCAGTTTCCAAAATAGTATGCAAACCTTGATTAGCATCCATCGTTTTCTTACTGGTATTTCCGACAACCTCGAAAGACAACAAAGAAGAGGAACCTATATAAGTAAGATTTCATCAATCTTCGGCAAAAACATGAACACAGCAGTAGTAAGACTGATGAAAGTTGTCCAAGATTATATTGACGTGCTTGATAAAGCGATGTACGAAGAAGAAAATATTCTGACCGGTCAGGTCAAGCTGTCTGACGAAGAAATTGAGCGAATGGATGTCTTTCCCAAAAAGATACAAAATATTTCTAAACCGCTGGATGAATCCATTAACAAGGTCATAGAAGAAGCTACCAAAATCAAGACCAAAGACATCGGCTAAACCACTTCCCCGGGCCCTTTACTATGCCACCCCCAATATAAGCCTGCTTTGGGACGCACAATAGTCGTTATGTAGAGAACATAGTCTTAAGGAGGCTAAAACGCCCCTTTTCCCAACCCCCCTACTGAATCATCATTCCAGCCCCAAAACTGCCCTTAAATAAAAACCGCCCAAATAATGTTAAACTTCCTCTACAGTCCAAAAACCTGAAAGCCGTTTTATTTTTGTCTCGGGGGTCGACTGAGCATCTCGCGGACCATCCAGTAAAACCGGCCGTACCGGTCAATAAGCTCCTCCGCATCATCAGGCTGGCTGGCAAATTTTTTCTTCAACCCGGCGGTTATGCCAAACTCGTCCAGAAGCTCCTTGGCCATCTGCCGCGCCTCTAACTCCGGAATCAATTTATCTGCCATAATTCACCACCTTATCCAGATTTTCGAGTAATTATACAACACAATAGCCCTTTATTACCCCTTAATATTATGTAAACTAACCTGCCGCAATAAAGAGGGGGCTTCTAACCCCCAAATGACATTAACTATTATCACTTAAAAGATGTCGTCCAACCTCCGAATCCCCTGCCGGCTTTAAGCCAGTTGCAACCACAGAGTAAACAAGCTGACTGTTAACGCACCCAGGGCAAATGACGCCGCTGCCCAGACAACCTCTATAGAGGCCATGTCCCGGAAGTGCCTGGCGAACCCTTCATATCTCTCCATGAACTCGGTCATGGTCTTCTGGAAATCCTCCAGGTTCGAGGCTTTCTTGCCCACCTTCTTGGCGTCCCTTTCGACGCATCTAATAGCATCCTCCAGGGGTAACGACGCCCAGCTGGCAATATCACCCCCTCGCTGGGGCCACAGCCACCGGGCTGCTTTCTGGAAATGCTCCACTCTCTTCTGCATGCCCGTTTGCAGCGTTTGAGCCCTCTCGTCAATCTTGCACTTCTTGCCGTCCACCTCCGCCACCGGCCCGGCCTCAAAATCGTGGATGGCGTAATGTATCGCCCCCCGCGCCCCTTCACTCATCCAGGCTATCCTCATCCAGACCAGATAGCGGAAGACCCGGATAAGCCCAAAAAGCCCCAGGGCTGCGCCAACCCCGAATATAACCCAGTACAATACAACCCCCCCCCTCTGATTACCCCTGTAATGTTATGTAAAACTAATTTGCAGGCAATAAAAAGGGGGCTTTTAAGCCCCCTTAATTACGTTAACATTCCCCCGTTTTGAAGATGTGTTAACTACCTCAAAGGGTCATTCGTAGAAGCTTCAGGGGGTTATCCACAAATATCATTTTCTTTTCGGCGTCGGTTATGTCCATTGCTTCGATGGCATTGATAGTCTGCTGATAACTTCTAACGCCAAAATTCGGGTCGCCCAGAGGCATATCTGCCCCAAAAACTATATGGTCAGCACCACAGAAATGATAAGCTAACATCAAGGCAGGGGTATTCCCGTGAATGGCGGTATCGTTGTAGAACATCCTGTAATAATCTATTGGCGGCTTGGTGAGGCCTTTCATCATTTCATCATAGTCGTGATACTTTATATTCATCTGGCTGTAATGCTGCACTATCCTCTGTTCATAATAGGGCACCATTCCACCACAATGATGGGTGATTACCTTCAAGTTGGGGTATTTTTCAAAAATTCCACTGAACACCAGGCGTGTCATCATCACTGTGGTCTCGTACGGCCAGCCAAAAGTACTGGCTATCGCGTACTTAGATTCCTTCTCAGTTAAATAGTCGGCAAAGTCATTGCTTCTCCAGGGATGGACGTAAATCGGCAAATCATATTCAGCCATCTTCTGGAAAAGCGGCTGAAATTCCGGCGCGTCCAGGGGCTTCCCGTTGATGTTGCTGTGTAAATAGATACCCTTAAACCCCAGTTCCTTAATGGCCCGGTCGGTCTCCTTTATAGCCGCTTCGATGTTATTCATGGGAAGTAAGGCGATAGCGGCCAGGAATCTATCTTTGTGTTTCAGGACCAGCTCCGCCATCTCATCGTTAGCCAGCTTGGCCAGTTCTACCGATTTTTTAGCATCGGCGAAGTCCTCCAGCGGCGGGACCGGACCAACGGTCAGCACCTGAAGTATCTGCCCAAATTTATCCATTACCCGGAATCTCGCCTCCATGTCAAAAAGCGGTGGTACATGACCCAATATCTGGTTGTAAAATCCTGGATAGTCCTTACGTATAGCTTCAGTATACTTTGGCGGTGAGATATGAGCATAGGCATCAATCTTTTTTGAGTATGTATTTCCCATCAAACTTTTCCCTCCTTAAAAAATATTAGCTTCAGAAATGGGCTCGGTAGGGTTCGAACCTACGACCAATCGGTTATGAGCCGACCGCTCTGCCGCTGAGCTACGAGCCCATAGCCGTTAAAAGCCGAATTTCTTGAGCTGCTTCTCCACCCTGGCCAGCAACTCCTGGGGGCTTACCGGCTTTTCAATATAATCTTCGGCCTCCAGGGTGAAGCCCCGGCTCACCGGGATAGAGGCTTCTGCATGCTTTTCGGCAAATGCAGTCAACATTATAGTCGGGATTCGGCTAAGCTCAGGGTCTTTTTTAAGCTGCTCGGCAGCGGTAAAGCCGTCTTTGACCGGCATTATCACATCAAGGATGATGAGGTCGGGTTTGGCTTCCTTCGCCTTTTTTAGCCCCTCATCCCCGTTATTGGCCACGATTACGTCATAGGGCTTGCTCTCCAGGACGATCCTAGTTGACTCGACGAAATCGGCATCATCGTCAACAAGCAGTATTCTAGCTTTCTTATTCATTCCAAATCACCCCTCCTTAAGCGCTTCCCTTCCGCTTAATAAGCCGCCCTACCCTCTCCAGCAGGGTATCGGGAGAGACAGGCTTCTCCACGTAGTCATCCACATCAAGCTCAAGCCCGGTTTCCAGCTCATAGCGGCGCCGGCTGGCCTCCTCCCTAACCGAGGTTAGAATCAGGATAGGCATATCCTTATACTTGGCCCACCTCGGGTCTTGAAGCTCTTTGCATACCGCAAACCCGTCCATCCTGGGCATCAGGAGGTCAAGAATCAACAGGTCCGGTTTTTCCCCCTTGAGTTTAGCCAGACCCTCCACCCCGTCCCGGGCGGTAAAAACGTAGTAGCCCTGAGATTCCAGAATCATGCTTATCGCCTCCAGGATATCAGGGTCATCATCAACTACCAGTATCTTGTGCGGCATGTCTCCTCCTTTGCCATTATAATATAGGTCTGGGCAATAATCCAGCCCGCTCCGCGATTTCAGAGACGATATCCTCCCAGCCTACGGCCATAATATGGACGCCGTGAACCCCGGGTATTTCTTTTAGCTGCTCGATAAGCTCAACGGCTATCATCGCCCCCTCCTCCTTGGCATTGGACGCCTGCTCCATCCGGGTGACTACCTCATCGGGGACGCTTACCCCGGAAACATAGTCTCTCATATAGCGCGCCATACCGGCTGACCTGATCGGTATCACTCCCGCCAGAATATGGGTCTGCCTGTCCAGCCCCTTGTCGGTAGCCATCTCCATCCACCGGGCGAACTTGGCCACGTCATAGACCGCCTGGGTCTGAATAAAGTCGGCCCCCGCTCTTACCTTCTTGGCCAGCCTGGTCACCCGGAACTCAAAGGGGTCGGCATAAGGGTTAGCCGCCGCCCCGATATACATTGGCACCTCCCCAGAGATATCCTCATCGCAGATGAACTTCTTCTCGTCCCGCATCTTTTTCAGGGTTTGAATCAGCTGAATGGAGTCAATATCAAAAACACTCTTGGCGGTGGGGTGGTTGCCGAACTTCTGGTGGTCGCCGGAAAGGCAGAGGAAATTACCCACCCCCAGGGCTATGGCGCCCAGCACATCGCTCTGAATGGCCAGCCGGTTGCGGTCCCGGCAGACTATCTGCATCACCGGGTCAACGTTCTGCTGCTTTAAGAGCACGCTCCCCGCCAGGCTGGACATTCTCACAATGGCAGTCTGATTATCGGTCACGTTGGCGGCGTCGCAGCAGTTACGGAGCAGCTCACCTTTTTTAAGCATCACCGCGGCACTGGTCCCCTTGGGCGGACCGGCCTCAGCGGTGACGGCGAACTTCCCGCTTTCCAAAACCTTCTCCAGGTTGGTTCCCGCTTTCATCACCCTCACCTCCGTTTGGTTTCAGCTTTCCTAGGCAGGGTAAAGGTAAACCGGCTCCCTTTACCCGTTTCCGGACAGGGGCTCTCCACCCATATCTTCCCTCCGTGAGCCTCCACAATCCTCCGGGATATCGACAGCCCCAGCCCCGTCCCCTTGCTCTCTACATTACTGGCCCGGAAGAAGTCCTCGAAGAGGCGGGGCAGGTCCTCCGTCGGTACGCCAATACCGGTATCCATAATCTCGACCTGTATCTCTTTATCCTTTTCATTTACCCTGATGGCCACCGAGCCCTCGGGGGTATAGTTGATAGCATTACTCACCAGATTGGTTATCACCTGCTGCAAGCGTGGAGCCGAGCCATAAATCTTAGGGGAAACCGCGGGTAATTCCACCTCCAGCTTCAGCTTCTTTTGCTTGGCCAGCTCGCGCAGGTCACGGATAGAATCCTTGATTACCTTGCTTAAAGAGACCAGTTTCATCTCCTCGACAATCTGCCCGGTCTCGATGCGGGGTATATCTAAAAGGTCGCTGATAAGGTTCAGCAGCTCCTTAATCCGGAAGGTACTCCTCTCCAGCATGTTTCTCTGTTTCTCGGTTATCTCGCCGGAATAGCCACCCAGCATTATCCATAAAAAGCCCTGGATGGCGGTAAGTGGGGCTTTCAGGTCATGGGCGGCAATCCCCAGAAAGCGCAGAAACCGGTTTTTCTCCTCTTCCAGCTTGGCTATCTCAACGGAAGCCCGCTCCAGCTCCCCGGTCCGCTGCCTAAGCAAGCGCTGGCTCAGGCTCACCACCGCCCGCTGGCTCTTCCTCAGCTCGCCGGCGACCGAAGTAGCCATATAGGTGGCGGCAAAGAGGGCCGAGCCCAGGACAAGAAGAACCGCCAGGACATAGCTCCCCTCCCGGTACAGCTCAGGTGAAGCAAATCCAGCCAGGTTGACATGGGGTATTACCCCAGCATACTCCAGCCCCACCAGCAGTGCCACCACCACAATCACCGAGGTAGCCAACAGATACACCGCCATGTAGTGAAGGATAATACTGGCCCCGATAATATGAAGCACAAAGTAGAAGATGAAGGGATTTTCTATGCCGCCGGTGAAGTGAAGCAGCACAGTGAAGGCCGCCAGGTCGAGCAGGAGGTGAACGGTGCCCCAGATTCTGGCCTGGTGGATTGCCAGGCTGGCCGGCATTTTCCTCATCCTTCTGGACTGGTATAACAGTGCCAAGTTACACAAAGCGATAAAAGCGCAGACGGCGTAGGCGGCGGTGGTAGGGAACCCAACATGGAATATCCTGGACGCCACCAGGGTGCCGGCGAGTATGCCCAGTATGGTAATCCACCTTATGGTGACGAAAACCCTGAGCCACATCCTGAAAGCGGCTTCCTCGGGATTGCGCTCCAGCTCGCCTTCCTCAGCCAGAAATTTCTTACCCTTGCTCCTGGTACTCATCTAAAGCTACTGCCTCGGCTTTATCCTATAGTAATCCGCCGGGGTCCTCCTTCACGGCTGGTGCTCCAGTCCCGCAGGGGCACTATCTCCTCCAGGGCATCCAGCTGCCCCAGGGCCTCCAGGCGGTCATAAATTAATTGCCAGGCGCAGGGGATATCAGGCGATACCTCGCACTTGCCCCCCACCGAGCCGCCGCAGGGCCCGTTGAGCAGGCTCTTGGCGCACCGCACCAGCGGGCATATCCCCGCAGTGGTGGCCAGGACGCAGTTGCCGCACTGCATACAGACCTCGATAAACTGCCCCGGCGCCTCCTCCTTGCCAACGAACAGGGTGTTCAGGGCCGGATAAACCGGTTTACTGGTATATAGAGCCATGGTCTGCACGCCGAAGGCACAGGTCATAGCCAAGATGGCATCGGCTTTTTTAATTTCACCGGCCTGCTCTTCCAGGGCGTACTTGGTAAGCTCATCGCAGGCGGTGGGCACCACCATCCATCCGGTAACCTTCTTGCCGGCCGCCTCCAGCTTTTCCTTCATGTCCAGAATTTCGGACTTGCCGCCGGTATGGCAGATGGTGGCGCAGGTGCCGCAGCCGATAAGATACACCTTCTTGGCTTTGTCCAGACTCTGCGCAATCTCTTCTAAGGGTTTCTGCTCGGTTATTGTTATCATAGTCCACCCCTAACTCTGGCTAATACGTTGGTCATAAGCACCTCTAAAATGTTTCAGGCTGTCCATTACCGGGATTGGAGCGGCCTGCCCCAGACCGCACATAGAGGCCAGCATCATGGTGTCGGCCAGTTCCTCCAGCACGGTAATATCCTTCTCCAGCCCCTCCCCCTTGGAGAACCTCCCCAGGATTTCAACCATGGCCTCAGTCCCCTCCCGGCAGGGAGCGCACTTGCCGCAGGACTCTTCAGCCAGAAACTTCATAGTCCTGTAGACCATATCAACAATATCTCTGGTTTCATTAAATACGGTAACAGCGCCGGCACCGAGGATAGTCTCAAAAGAAAGCGGGGTATCCAGCATACTATAGGGTATAATCCTCCCTGTGGCGCCGCCCACCTGAACCGCCTGGACCTTCTCGGCTCCGGCTAAGCCCTCAACCAGCTCCTTAAGGCGGCTGCCCAGGACTAACTCATAGACACCGGGCTTACCTACATCCCCGCTCACCGAAAATACTTTAGTTCCCTTGCTCTTTTCAGTCCCCATCCCCCTGAACCACTCAGCCCCGTTGAGCATTATGCGGGGTATATTCATCAGTGTTTCTACATTATTAATAATAGTCGGCTTGCCCCACAGACCGCTGGTCGGCGGGAAGGGAGGCCGGTAGCGCACTTCCCCCCGCTTCCCCTCGATTGAGTCCATCAGCGCCGACTCTTCGCCGCAGACATAGGCGCCGGCGCCCTGGCGGATTTCGATATCAAGGTATTTTAAAAACCCCTTCTTCTTCGATTGGACGATGGCTTTCTCCAGCACATCGAGCAGGAAGTGGTACTCAGCACGGAGGTAGATATAGGCCTTTCTGGCCCCGATGGCATAGCCGGCAATAGCTATGCCCTCAATGAGGCTGAAGGGGTCATTCTCCAATATATATCTGTCCTTGAATGTCCCAACCTCCCCCTCGTCGGCGTTGCATATAACGTATTTTTCGTCGTCTTTAGCCTTGCTGGCCAAATCCCATTTCAAGCCGCAGGGAAATCCGGCCCCTCCCCTCCCCCTCAAGCCCGAGGCTTTTATCTCTTCTATTACCTGCTCGCCCGGCAGCTTCAGGGCCTTCTTCAAGGCCTTAAAGCCTTCCCTATCCAGATAGGTAGCTATGTCTTCAGGGTCGATAACCCCGCAGTTTTTTAACACTACCCTTGTCTCCGACACTAAAAGCCTCCATACCCCAGTAGGATTGAGCTTTATTTATACGCCTTTAGAATTTTTGATATCTTCTCCGGCGTCAAATCACCGTGAACATCGTTATTGACCATCATCGCCGGCGCTCTATCACAGGCGCCAATACAGTTGGTCAATTGAAAAGAGAACCTGCCGTCGGCGGTGGTCTCGCCGGGCCTAATCCCGATTTCCTTCCGCACGCCGTCAATTATAGTCTGGGCATTTTTAAGATAGCAGGGGATGCTCTTGCAAATCCTGATTACATTACGGCCCTGCGGCTTAATTGAAAGGAAAGAGTAAAAGCTGGCCACCCCGTAGACCTCGCTTATGGAGAGCCCCAGGGACTCGGCCAGCTCAGCAACAGTCTCTTGAGATAAATAACCAGACCTGCTTTGCGCACGCTCCAGCAGCACCAGCAGGTCTTTCTTTTCTTGGCTCTGGGGACTAATTCCCTCACCAATTTTATTCATTATATTGCATCCTTAGAACTGACGAATCAACTGGTGATAATCAACGGCTTCCCTTTCTTAGCTTCTTTTATCTCTCTCGGCCTGCCCAGCGCTCCAGTGGGGCAGAAAGAGATACAGACATCGCAGTCACGGCAGACTTCTTTATCTATGGGCTGGTCACAATCGACGACAACCTTGGCGTCAAAACCGCGGTAGGCAATGGCAAATACGTTGTGCCCGGCCACCTCGCGGCAGGCTCTGACACAGCGGCGGCACATGATACACTTGGTCAGGTCACGGACAATATAGGGGCTTATATCCTCTAAAGGATAGTAATTCTTTCTCGTCTGAAAGCGGGGCAGCCCCACCTCCAGGTCAGCGGCAATCTGGCGCAGCTCACAGATATTTGCTTTGTCGCACATATAACAGGAGCCGCAGTGACTGGCCAGCAGAAGCTCTACAATCATCCTGCGGGTGGCTAAGACCTTATCGGAGTGGGTTTGTATCACCATGCCTTCGGTGAGCGGAGTATGGCAGGAACCGACCAGCGTCCGGGAGCCTTCCACCTCGACCACGCAGAGGCGGCAGGCGCCCAGGGGGGTTAAATCCTTGTGGTAGCACAGGGTGGGAATCTCAATGCCGTTCTCACTAGCGGCCTCAAGGATGGTCATCCCCTCTTTGGCGCTAACCTGGCGTCCGTCTATTGTTGCCGTTATCTCGCCCATTTACGCCTTCTCAACCCTAACCGCGCAGACCTTATATTCGGGTATCTTGGCCACCGGGTCGAGGGCGGGGTTGGTCAGAAGGTTGGCCGGGCTCTCGGCAAAGTGGAAGGTCATAAAGACCACCCCCACCGGTGAAACCTCGGTTACTCTGGCCCTGGCGGTTAGTTCCCCCCGCCGCGAGCTGACCTTAACCATCTCGTCATCGGCAATGCCCAGCTTCGAAGCATCTTGGGGGTTTATCTCCACCGTCCCCTCCCCTTTTAACACGTTAAGCCCTTTTACTTTTCGGGTCATGGTGCCGGTGTGGAAGTGATAAAGGCTGCGCCCGGTGGTCAGTACCAGCGGGTAATCTTTATCGGGAAGCTCCTTCGGCGGCTTATACTCCAGCGGGATAAACCGCCCCTTACCCCGGCTGAACTGCTGGGTATGCAGTATTGGCGTGCCGGGATGCTCCGGGGTGGGACATGGCCACTGCAGGCCGCCCTCTTCCAGCCGCCTATAGTTGATGCCCCCGTAGCTGGGGGTAAGCAGAGCAATCTCATCCATAATCTGGGAGGGATTCCCAAAGTCAAAGCCGCCGTTGCCCATCTTCTTCCCAAGCTGGCAGGTAATCTGCCAGTCGGGCCGGGAATCGCCTACCGGCTCTATTGCCTTTCTCACCCGCTGCACCCTTCTTTCGGTATTGGTGAAAGTGCCGTCCTTTTCGGCGAAGCTCACCCCGGGCATAACGACGTCGGCCAGCTCGGCCGTCTCCGATAAAAATATGTCCTGCACTACCAGGAACTCCAGCTTTTCCAGCGCTTCTTTAGCATGAGTAATATTCGGCTCACTTAAGAGGGGGTTCTCCCCGATAATATAAATTGCCTTTATCTTCTTGCTGTCGGCGGCGTCAACAATCTCGGTAATGGTCAGTCCGGGCTTATCCGGCAGCCTGGCACCCCAGGCCGCCTCAAATTTTCGCTTGATATCAGTATCAACCACCGCCTGGTAGCCGGGATAGACATTGGGCAGGGCACCCACGTCGCAGGCTCCCTGGACATTGTTCTGCCCCCTTAAAGGATTTACCCCACTCCCCGGCTTACCAACGTTGCCGGTGAGCATGGCTAAATTAGCGGTGGCGATAACATTGTCGGTGCCGTGGGAGTGCTGGGTGATGCCCATGGCGTAGAAGATAGCCGATGGCCTTTCGGTGGCGTATATCCGGGCGGCCTCAACTATCTTATCCTTGGGCACGCCGGTGGTCTTCTCCACAAAATCAAGGCCAAAGTATTTCAGCGAGCTCCTGAACTCATCAAAGTTCTCACACCTCTCGTCAATAAAGCCCTGGTCGAGCAACCCTTCATCAACTATCACCTTCATCATCCCCATAAGCAGGGCGACGTCGCTCCCCGGCTTATGCTGGAGCCACAGGTAGGCCCAGCGCACCATGTCAATCTCGCGGGGGTTGGCCACAATAAGCTTGCCGCCGTTATCCACCGCCCGCTTTATCTCCTGGCTAATTATGGGATGGGCCTCAGTGGTGTTGGTGCCGATAGCCAGAATGCACCTGGAATCGCGGAACTCGTTGATTGAGTTGGTCATGGCTCCGCTGCCGAAGCTCTGTACCAGCCCGGTAACGGTGGGGGCATGGCACAGGCGGGCGCAGTGGTCAACATTAGCCGTACCTAGGACCACCCGGGCAAACTTCTGGGCGATATAGTTCTCCTCGTTGGTACACTTGGCCGAAGAAACCACGGCCAGTTCCTCCGGCTTATAGCCGCCCAGCCTGCTGGCAACCAACTCTAAAGCCTCGTCCCAGCCCGCTTCGACGAACTTACCGTTCTTCTTTATAAGAGGCATCCTGAGCCGGTCGGGGTGATTGATAAAATCAAAACCGAACCGGCCCTTGACGCATAAGAAACCGTTATTAACCGTGTTTTCCCGGCTGCCCCTCACGCTTATTACCTGCCCGTCGCGCACCCCCAGGTACATGCCACAGCCCACCCCGCAGTAGGTGCAGGTGGTTGGCACTTCCTCGGCGGGCAGTTTATCCTCTTTAGGCATCAACGCCCCTACCGGGCAGTGGACGACGCACTCCCCGCAGGACACGCAGGTTGAAGAATCTAATATCGGCTTATCGGCAAAGGTAGCCACCTTGCTTGAGTAGCCGCGGTTGATTATGGCGATGGCGCTGGCCCCGACCACCTCTTCGCATACTCGCACGCACTTGGCGCAGAGGATGCACTTGTTCAGGTCACGGTAGAAGAAGGGATTGCTGTCGTCAATTGCATACGACCGCTGCGTACGGCGGAAGGGTATCTCGGTAATGCCCAGGTAGTCAACGATAGTCTGCAGCTCACAGTGCTCATTCTTGGGGCAGGTGACGCAACGCTCGGTCACGGCCACGCTGCGCAGGCAGATATCTAAAGGGCCGCACCGCTCTCTTCTATCGCAAATCAGGCACTCGCTGGGGTGGTCGGCCAGAATCAACTCAACATTGGCACGGCGCACCTCGTTTACCGCCGGGGTATTGGTCTTCACCACCATGCCTTCGGTAACCGGGGTGGTGCAGGCGATGGGCAAACCGCGCATATTCTCGATTTCGACAATACAGAGACGGCAGCCGCCGTATGGTTTCAGGTCATCGTCGGCGCAGAGGGTGGGGATATAGATACCCGCCGATTGTGCCGCCTCGAGCACGGTCATGCCAGCTTTGGCCTCAACCTCCTGACTATCAATGGTCAGCTTGATTGTATCCAAATTACTACTCCCGCTCCTCAAGGTCGCACCTCAGGCAGCGTTTGGCTTCTTCAATAGCCGCCTTGTCGTCATAGCCGAGCTCAACCTGGCCGAAGTTGCTTAAGCGCTTCTCAACCGGGACGGTGGGCATTTTGGGCCGCCACTGCTCCTCGGCTTCTTCAAGCGGCGCCAGCTCCCCTTCCGGCAGCGCCAGCGTCTCATCAATCTCACCCTTGCCACCCAGGTATTTATCTATAGAGATGGCCGCCTGCCGTCCAGCGGCGATAGCCTCAATCACCGAAGCCGGCCCGCTGGCAGCGTCGCCGCCGGCGTAGACCCCTTCCCGGCTGGTGGCCAGGGTATCAGGATCAACCTCAATAATATTCCCCCGCCCCAGTGATATATTAAACCTTTCGGGGACCTCGGGGCGCTGGCCGATGGCGGCGATTATAGTATTGTAACCAGTGGTGAACTGGCTGCCCTCGATTGGTTCCGGGCGCCTCCGGCCGCTTGAGTCCATCTCGCCCAGCTCCATACGGATAGTCTCTAAATCTACCATGCCATTGCGGCCTTTGATTCTTGAAGGCGCTACCAGGTAGTCGATACTGGCCCCCTCGGCAATGGCTTCCTCCACCTCCTCCGGGTTGGCCGGCATCTCAGCCTGAGTTCGGCGGTAGACGATAGTTACCTCTTTCGCCCCCAGCCGCAGCGCCGTCCGGGCGGCATCGATGGCGGCATTGCCGCCGCCGATTACGGCCACTTTATCGCCCACTTCAACCTTCCTGCCCAGGCTCACCTCTCTTAAAAATTCGGCACAGTCCATAACTCCCGAACCACTTTCCCCCTTGACCCCTATCTTCATCCCCTGGTGGGCACCGGTAGCCAGGAATACGGCATTATAGCCCTCTTTGAACAGCTCGTCCAAGGAATCCACCCTGGTATTAGTCCTTATCTCAACGCCGGCATCCTCTATCTCCTTGATTTCAGCCCTGAGTATATCCTTGGGCAGGCGGTAGTCAGGTATGCCCACCCGCATCATGCCCCCCGGCTCGGGTAATGCTTCAAAGACAATAACCGAGTGCCCCAGCCTAGCCAGATAGTAGCCAGCGGTAAGCCCGGCCGGCCCCGCCCCGACGATAGCCACCCTCTTTCCGGTGGCCGGGGGCGCTTTTTTAAGATTCTCTTTCCACAGTCCGGTATCGTGCCTGGCGGCGTAGCCCTTTAGCATACGTATGGCGATGGCTTCCTCAAGCTGGCCCCGGCGGCACTTGGACTCGCAGGGGTGGAAGCAGACCAAGCCGCAGACCGACGGGAAGGGTATCTTCTCCCTGATGACGGCTACCGCCTCGGCGGGCTTGCCCTCGCCGATAAATCTGATATAGCGCGGCACGTCTATATTGGCCGGGCAGGTATGGCTGCAGGGGGCGCTTACCAGCCCCTCACAGACCGCCGCCCGGCAGTGGTGCTTCTTGATATGCTCTTCATATTCGTCGCGGAAATAGCGGATGGTGGTAATGACCGGGTTAGGCGCCGTCTGCCCCAGCCCGCAGAGCGAGCCGGCTTTAATCTGCTCGCTTAATTTCAGCAGCAAATCTATGTCCTCCAGCTTGCCCCGGCCGTGGGTGATATCGTTGAGGATATCCAGCATCTGCTTGGTGCCCAGCCGGCAGGGGACGCACTTGCCGCAGGACTCGTCCTGGGTAAAGGAGAGAAAATAGCGGGCGACGTCGACCATGCAGGTGTCCTCGTCCATGACCACCATTCCCCCCGACCCCATAATGGAGCCGGCCTGGGCCAGCGTCTCGTAGTCAACCGGCTGGTTTATCAGGCTGGCGGGCAGGCAGCCCCCCGATGGGCCGCCGGTCTGGACCGCCTTGAACTTCTTGCCGCCGGGGATGCCACCGCCGATGCCGTAGATAATCTCCTGGAGGGGATAGCCCATCGGCACCTCGACCAGGCCGCTGTTGGCAATCTTGCCGGTGAGGGCGAAGACGGCGGTGCCCTTGCTCTTCTCGGTGCCGATCTGGGAGTACCACTCGGCGCCATTGGCGATAATAACCGGCACCGTGGCCAGCGATTTTACATTATTGATATTACTCGGCTTACCCCATAGGCCAGCCTGGGCAGGAAACGGCGGGCGGGGACGGGGCATTCCCCGCTTGCCCTCGATAGAGGCCATCAGGGCGGTCTCTTCACCGCAGACAAAGGCGCCGGCGCCTTCCTTAACGTGGATGCGGAAATTAAAGCCGGAGCCTAATATATTTTCACCGAGAAAGCCCTTCCCCTCGGCCTGCTTGAGGGCTAAAATCACCCTTTTTACCGCCAGCGGGTACTCAGCTCTGATATAGATGTAGCCTTCGGAGGCGCCGATGGCGTAGGCGGCGATGGTCATCCCTTCGATAACGGTATGGGGGTCGCCCTCCATGGTGCTGCGGTCCATAAAAGCGCCAGGGTCGCCCTCATCGGCGTTACATATCATATACTTCTGGTCGCCGGGTGCTCTGAAGCAGAACTCCCACTTCTGTCCGGTGGAAAAGCCGGCGCCGCCCCTCCCCCTTAAGCCCGAGCGCTTGACCTCGTCGATGACCTGCTCCGGGGTCATCTCGCCCAGCACCTTACGCAGAGACTCATAGCCGCCGGCTTTAATGTAGTCCTCAATCCTCTCCGGGTTGATGCGGCCGCAGTTGCGCAGTATGATGCGCTGTTGCTTGTTATAGAAGGGTATGTCCTTATATTTAGGTATGGCTTCGCCGCTAACCGGGTCGTGGTAGAAAAGTCGCGCCACCGGCTTGCCGTCCCGGAGGTGGGACTGGGCAATCTCAGGGACATCTTCAACGGTGACGTGGGTATAGAAGATGCCCTCAGGTTCAACAACGGCGATAGGCCCCTGCTGGCAGAAGCCGTGGCAGCCGGTAAAGTCAACCCCCACCCCATCCAGGCCCAGCCCGGCTACCTCTTTTTCTAGGGCTTCACGGATTTCAAATGCCTTGCCGGAGACACAGCCGGTGCCGTGGCAGACAAGGATGGTGCGCTTATTATCCGCCTGGCTAGCTGGCTTTTTCTTTGGCACCAAAGACCTCCGCAACTTTCTTGGTAGTCATCTGGCCGTAGGTCTCATTACCGACTCTCATCGTCGGCGCCAGGGCGCAGGCGCCGATGCAGGCAACTGTCTCCAGGCTGTATTCCATGTCTTCGGTAGACTCCCCGGGCTTGATGCCCAGCCGCCTCTCAATCTCACGGAGGATACGCGCCCCGCCCCTCACATGGCAGGCCGTCCCCCGGCAGACAGTTATCTTATTCCGTCCGGTGGGGACAAAACTGAACTGGGCATAGAAGGTGCTCACCCCGTAGACCATGTTATCGGTCAGACGCAGGAATTTGGCCACCCTCTGCATCACCTCTTCCGGCAGGTAACCGAACTTTCCCTGGGCCTCCTGGAGAATCGGGATGAGGTCGCTGCTGGCGCCGCTGTAGCGGGACAGGATTTCGGCTAGCTCCCGGGTAACATCAGGTTCCGCCGGCATTAAGCGCTCCCCTCTTTAGAGAATCTGACCAGTCGCCAGGTAATGGCATCGCAGAGCACGGTTATATCATATGTAGATAGATATTCAGGAATGGTGGAATCAAATAAAATATTGCCCCGGGGCGGAAACTCCTCGTCGCCCCCCCACAGCACCAGGGTTACCGGCACCAGCTTAAAGCCGTCGATTTTTACCGCCGCGTCGCCATAATCGACTTTTTGGCCGCCCAATCTCTTGGCGACCTCTATCAGCCGCTCAGGCTCCCCGCCGAAATACTTTACCAGAGGCTCTATTGACCGCTTGGAAAAGGTGCGCTGGTAGCTGGCCCCTTCGGGAAGCTCCTGGAAGGCAATCGGCTTATGGCTTAAGGCGGCGCCGCTGGCCAGGGTTAAATAGTGCAGGATTAAAATTTTATCGCTCATGGGTACTTTAGCCCCACCCCCCACCAGCGATACATCAATATCGGGCAGGGTTACCCGATACGACTGGTTTAAGAATTCAACGGTGATTATCTCTTTGGAACCGGCCCGCTTGTACCCGGCGCCGCTTCTTACGCACTGCTGCTCTATATCTCCGGTAGCGGCCAGCTGCTCACCGGCCAGCTGATAGGCAAGGTTATAGCCGTACTCATAGTTCTTATTCTCGGGTACCGACAAGGAACTATTTTTCATTCTGCTAAATAGATTACCACAATCTTAGGGGCGGGTTAAAGTCCGGCGGCATCGAGCACCAGGGGAACTTTTTTCTCCCAGCCGATAGCCATTAGATGCACCCCCTGGCACATACCTTTAAGCTGCTTGATCAGCTCGGCGGCAATCTCTATGCTAGTCTTGACCTTATCCTCGGCGTTGGCCATCCTCTCAATCAGCTCTTCGGGCACAAAAACCCCGGCCACGTTCTTATTCATAAACTTGGCCATACCGGCGGATTTCAGTGGTATTATACCGGCCAGCACCGGGACTTTAAATCCCTCCACCCTTTTCATGAACCTGGCAAACAACTCCGGCTCATAGATAGCCTGGGTTTGAAAAAATCTGGCTCCGGCTTTTATTTTCTTCTCCATCTTTATTATCTGCAGCTCGAGGGCGGCCTCGGTATTGGCCCCGGGGTTGACCACCGCCCCGGGAAACAGGCTCGGCTTCCCCTTGAGCTCGTTGCCGTTCATATCGTGGCCCCCGTTCAGGCCCCTTATCACCTCCAGCAGCTGAACAGAATCCAGGTCATAGACGGGCTTGGCCTGGGGGTGGTCGCCGAGGGCGGGCAGATCGCCGGTGATGGCCAGCACGTTCTCCACGCCCAGCACCCAGGCGTTCAATAAGTCAGACTGCAACGCCAGCCGGTTCCTGTCACGGCAGGTTATCTGAAATACCGGGTCCAGCCCCTTGTCTTTTAGCATATGGCAGACTGGCAGTGAGCCCAGTCTCATCACCGAGCTCTGCTGGTCGGTGACGTTGGCGGCGTCCACCCTGCCCTTCAACAGCTCGGCCGCCTCCTCCAATTCAGCAATGTCAGTCCCCTTGGGCGGACCGACCTCGGTGGTAATCACAAACTTGCCGGCTTCAAACAGCGGCTGCAAGCTCATCTATCTTTTTCCCTTCTAGCCTATACCTCAAGCCAGGAATGAGAGTAAAGGGATTCGCCGGTGAAAACCCGTACCGTCTTCACGTAGTTGGCCTCCTCCTTGCTCAGAGAGGCCAGGTCGGGTTTCTCACCGTCCATCACCCGGTGCACCAGGTCCACGATTTCCGGTTTCTCCCCCCGGGCGATGCTTATTAGCACAGGGTCAAAAGCGTCCACTATGGCCGAATATAAGTCGTACTTCATCAGCATCATCAGATAGGTCTGATTAAGACAGGGCCTGAGGTGAATGGGAGCGCCATTAGAGACATTGGAAAGACCCACGATAGATTTACACCCGGGGGCAATATCTTGGAGCATGCTCATAAACTCCAGGCAGGGTTTGGACTGATTAGACTCGATATTAACCACCGGGGTAGCTATGGGGTCGAACCAGATACTCTCATTGGGGACACCCATCTCATTGGCCTTATACATAAGTTCAACCGCTATCATGCCTCTCTCAGCGGCGTCCCGGGGCATTCCCTCCCTGCCCCATAGCAGCCCAATCATCTCAGCATTATACTTCTTGACCAGGGGTATTTCCTCGTCCATCCTGGCCAGGGAAACGGAGTTAATCAGTGCCCTGCTTTTGCATACCTTTAAGCCCGCCTCCATAGCCACCGGATTGGTGGTGTCCAGCGATAACGGCTTATCGGTAACCTCCTGCACCGTATTGACCACCCATTCCATTAACTCATCCCCGGCCTTGCGGGCGGGGCCGATGTTAAGGTCGATGTAGTCAACATCGGTCTCGGCCTTGGCCATTGCCTGGATAGGCCCGGGGTCCCTCCCCCTCAGCGCCGGGCCGAGAGTCTGGGACATTATATTCAGATTTTCACCAATAAGGATCATCTTTCCCCCTTCAAGGCTCTAGAATTTAAGGTTTCCAGGTCTTTAGATAAGCCGGGATGTGAGACCCCTCCCTGGGCCCCACCTGAATCTCCCAGTCCCCCATTTCTTCCTCCAGACCGCCGCTCTCGGCGGCGGCGTATCCGGGAATTATCAGCTTGCGGTGCTTAACCTTGTCGGCAATGCCGCTCTTCTTAATGAAGGGGGCGATAGCATCGGCGACGAACTTCCCCGCCGCCCAGGCGGTCATCACCGAAAGCCCCTCGGTGTCCTTGACCAGCAGGTAGCTGGGCACCCGGCTGGACTCTATCTCGCCGGAGACAATGAAGTAGGTCAGGGAGAAGTTGGAGGTGATAAGCACCGGCGAGTTCTCGTCGGGGTTATTAATCTCATAGATACCCTCCGTGGTGGCCAGCGGCCGCTGCGGGTCGGTATAGATATTCAGCCGCTCCACCAGCAGGGGGAACAGGCTCTCTCCATAAAAATCGGAAAGAACGATAACACCGCCGTATTTGGCCACGAAGATAGCGGCAATTACCGCTTCCTTCATCGGGTCATCGGTTATCTCGCCGGGGAAAACAATGGTGGGGAAACCCAGCGGTCGGAACTTCTTGGCCAGTGCCGCGCTCCTGATGACTACCTGGTCCTCAAACGCCTGGCGCAGCTTTCTAGAGCCGGAATCGATAACCATATCTTTAACCCCGGCTTCGGTCAGCTTGGCAGTCAGCTCGGCCAGCTTCTCCAGGTCGGCCGCTTTCACCGCCAGGGGGCAGGAGTTGGCCTTGGCCAGCTCGGCCATCTTCTCCCAGTTCTCCTCGGTAGCCGCGTAGAGCAGCGGCTTGCCGTCGGCACATGCGCTCAAGCCGGCGGCCATGACGTCCGGGTTATCACTCATCAGGATAAGGCCGCCGTCGCTGCCCTTCTTCACCTTACCGACCAGGGCTTCGAACTTGGCTTTATCCCCGGAATCGCTCTTGACCGCTATCAAATCGGGGCGCAGGATAAGCCCTATCCGCTCGTATTCAAGCTGCTTGAACTTCCCCAGCCTTCGGTCAACCTCGGCGTCGTCCATGCCGTCGCTGACGAGGATGGCAAAACCGGGGGGGTTCTCAAACCTCTTTTCATGGCGGAACATAACCGTCTCGCCGCCAATCTTAATTGCCCTGTCGCCCACGCCGATAGTAACCGGTAAAATCGGCGGCGCTGATGCCTCGGAGAGCTTGGCCTTGGCCTCCTCGGAGACATAGGGGCAGGCAGTCAGTTCCGCCTTGCCGGCGGCCAGTTTCATGGCAAAGGCAAGACAGGTAGGGTCTCCGCACTCCTTACAGTTAGTCTTGGGCAGTAACTTAAATATCTCTATTCCGGTAAGTGCCATATCTAACACGCTCCTTTCCGGCCTGTTTCTCTTGTCCGCCTTAAAGCGGTATTATCTCTATCACTTTTAACCCAGCAGCGGGTCCATCTTGAGCGCCGGGTGTCCCTTCTCTTCCAGGAAGGGGAGAATCTCCTCCTCGGTGATGCCCACCGTCTCATCGGCAATCATATCGGGCAGGCCGGGAATGCCAATCTCCTCGGCCCTGGCTTTAAGCCGGTCGGCAATCTCTTCCTTGAGTGACTTGGGCATCCAGACCATCCGTTCTATACCACCATCAGCCAAGACGAACTTTCTCTGACAGATATTGTACTTACCATGGCCAACAAAGCCCGGCGTACTAATGCCTCCGCCGACAGTCCCGGCCAGGGTGGTGAATTTCATCCCGCAGGGGGTCTCTCCGGTATATTCCCGGTTAACCGTCATCACCCCGTTGCACAGGGGCAGGACGGCGGCAATGCACTCGCAGCAACCGCAGGTAGTCCAGGGGTCATTGACTATGCTGTACATATTATAATGGTCTAGGTTTCCACGGGAAGCCTTGTAGATAAACTCGTTTACCCCCTTCCACTGCCCCAGCTTGGGGTCGAGACACTCGCCCTTTTCCACCGGCTGATTGGGGCCTGTGGGGTTAATCTCATAAGCCGCTTTACAGTCCATCCAGTTATAGGAGCCACAAAGCCCAGTCTTCTCCGGGGTAATAACACAAACGTGGTTCGGGGCAAAGGACTGACACAGAGTACATGAGTAGTAGGTATCGGTAGTTTCATCAGTCATCCCCTCAATTCGGGCATCCCGAGTGGCATAGGTTACCCTTGCCTTTTCCATTACCTCATTTACTTTGTCTTCCTCGGTATAGATCTTCACCTGTATTTTATCAAATATCCGGCCGAAATCCTGGTGCAGTTTAGCGTGAAGAATATCGCCGATATGGTGTAACTTAAAGCCCTTCTCCATCGCCGATTTGCCCACCCGTATCCAGGCGATATCCCGCTGCCCGATGTGCATCACTCCCTGGGCGTAGTTTAGCAGGTGGTGAACCTGCCTCTCCAGAATAGGCTCAAAGTCCTCCTGCATCTCCCGGCCGGCAACCTCAACGGCGATAGCCATCGGCAGCCGGGAACCGGGGGTTATATCGTCTAGTTCGGGGCCGATAACCTCAATCTTGCCGTCCTCAACCTCATCCATCCGCTTGGTGGTAACCCACTCCACCATCGGTGTTTTGCCACCGCCGCACTCCAGATAGACATCATCCTTCCGCACCCTCTCCCCCTCAAAGGCGGGGCCGTAGGCTACCGGTACCGGCACCTCGGCCACAGCCACTTTTAGCCCCCTCACCTCTACCGCCTTAGCTACCAACTGGTCGTGAGGTATATTGGAAACGACATGCTCGTAGGTGCA
>Ga0315554_1000143_pt1 | contig 37997 bp, 28 predicted proteins | sample SalMarSW160370MG_FD_202114 | JGI IMG/M metagenome (GOLD analysis project Ga0315554, IMG submission 202114) | Salt marsh sediment microbial communities from the Plum Island Ecosystem LTER, Massachusetts, United States - Salt Marsh Sediment SW1603-70 ...
TTACTATAACTCCTGCGTTCTCTCATCATTGACTCCCTTCATAACTGAACATATTCTACCACTTTTTAACTCAAATTTCCACCTTAATTTTAGGTAAATTTCTGTCCAGTTTTTGGGGATCACCATATACCTCACCTGGTATTAACCCTTATAAAAGGAAACTGGTCATTGCTACTGCAAAGAGCCAGTATGGGGCTGTATATCCTCTTTTTTATGAATGGATGTGGCCCGGTATTAAAGCACCAAAAGGACACCCAGATTACCCTGAGGGATCTTTTCGATGTGATGGACTGGATGAGTATTGCTATGAGCAAATATATTACAGGGGAAGCGAACCTCCTTCTGACCCCGATGACTGGGGATTTTTTAGTCAGCTGCAGGAGTACTTTTGCATACTAATATTTAATCCAAGAACCCTTATGCGCAGAATGGTTGCTGAGAGTCCACAACTACCTACATTAGAAGTTTTTTCACCTCAAAATGGGGATACAATTGAAGCACAGGTATTGATACATTTTACCACGGATGATGGACCAAATGGCTCAGGCTTAGATAGGGCAGATATTTTTATAGATAGTGGATTGAAGTATCGAGATGATGAGGATAGTGATGGAGCAAAGGAGGTTAACTATGTGTGGAATACATTTGGCGTGAATGCTGGACTTCATAGGATAGTGGTTAAAACTTACGATAGAGCGGGAAACAAGAGGGAGAAGGAGATACTGGTTTATAAGGGGAAGGCACCCTGGGTGATATGGACAAACCCAGCAGATGAGGCAAGCGATGTAGCGGTATATAAGAGTAAGGTGGATGTTTTTATAGTATTCTCCAAACCAATGGATAGACCATCAACAGAGGGGGCAATAAGTATAATGCCATCGGTTTCGCATCATTTTATCTGGAATGCAGACAGCAAAGGGGTTACGATGGAGTTTGATAACGACCTTGATTTTTATACAGATTATACGGTAACGGTAACGGATGCGGCAAAGGACAAAGATGGCACCAAGTTAGATGGGGATAGGGATGGTGAGCCCGGGGGAAATTATCCTTTTTCATTCACAACAAGACTGCCGGAGGTTACATTAGAGCCCAAGGCTTATTCCGCTTTACTTTCTGAAGGAAGTGGTGGTAATTTTAGCATAAGTATTAAGAATGCTGAACAGAGGAGTGTAAGTATAGACCTGGAAGACGATGTTTCAAATTCTGGCGGTTGGACAAGCTCGCCAATAGGTAATAGTTACACTCTCGGCGCTAACGCAACAATACCATTGAGCTATTATGTCTATAACAATGGAGCGGAGGGCAATCTATATCACAGGTTTAATCTCACAAATAATGGTGTGAGTTTAGACAATGCCGAGCATTGTTATTCGCCTTATGAGGAAAAAGAAGAGGATCATCCCGATGAAGGACCAATTGTAAATCCACATTATCCAACACCGTGGTATCTTGATACAGAATCTCAGATAGGCATATTACTCAACGGCTATTCTGATGGAGTTGGACATTTGTTAGGGAGATACAAGATTAATACTTGTGCAGTAAAGAAGGAGAATTTGAAGGTTTTAGGTGAGTTGAACCGTTCTCTGAGTGATTTGTCCGTGCTTATCATACCCACTGGTGGCTTAATGGGATTGGAGAATGTGGCGAGTTTCAAGCAAGGACTAAAACATTTTATAGAACAGGGTGGAAATGTTGTTTGTTTAACACAGCAGTATGGGTATGATTTTTATGCGCTCCCTGACGCTCCATCTGGGTATGGATGGAGGGAAGACCAATCTTGCTGGCAGGATGCAGGATATTTTAGTAATTGGGATGTGATTCTGTCTGGGCAGAATAATATTGTTCATAGTAGGAATAACGAAATTGTATAAATTTTGCAATAATGTTCTTGACAAGAATTTATAAATATAATAGAGTCTATTCTGATAGACAAGTAAACAGGAGGAAAAACAATCGAACCACGAGATTACACAAGATTATCACAGAAAAGCAAATGTTTTGTCACAACAACTTAAAAAAAGCAGAATCTCGTGAAAATCTGTGGTTAAAAAAGGAGGAAAGATGAGAAGAATAATCATTTTGGTGGTCATTGGATTGATGGGGGGTCTTTATGCACAGGATATTGTCAATAAGCCCAATGAAGATTATCGAATAGAAGTAGTGAATGAGGAAGATTCGACATGTGCAACGAAGGAGATTCGGTTTGTTTCACCGGATGGTGACATAGTGAAAGTAATGCCAGTAAAGAAAGTAGAGTATCTGAAAAGCCCCCAGAAAGGGAAAGAGATAGTGAAATGGTATAAAGTACTGGTTTCAAAAAATTGCAAATATGTATTGTCTATAGAGAGTTCGAGATTGGTCTATGCAAGCAACAGACAGGGAGTGGACCATAATTTCACTTTGAGATTTTCATATCTAAATGCAAAAGGCAGTGTTTTGTGGGGGAAGCAATTTACGGTGTGGTCAAAAGGACTTGGTTGGGAACCTTATGGTTATAGGGTTTCTAATAATGGAGCAGCGATTTTGTTTTTCAGCACTAAGGAGTTGGAGTACAATGACTTTGAGACTCAGATTTATGTTTTTGATATTCTTGGTAATGAGGTTGCGAATCTGACCTATAATACAAAGATAGATGACAGTCAGATTTCGCCTGATGGCAAACTAGTAGGTGCGAAAGTCTTTAAGGACAAGGAAGGCAAAAGAGGAACATATCTCTTTTTTCTTGATGTAGATACAGGTAGGACAAAAATTGTGAAGGCAAAAGGGAAGGGATGGAGGGTTGCAGGATTTCCTTTAAGCGATGGCAAGATTGAATTTACCTTATTCCAATATCCTAAAAGTATCATACTTTCCTTTGACGAGCTTCCAAACGACCTTGGTGTCCTTTTTGGAAAGGGGGCTGAGAAATGAGACGGACAACATTTCTTACTTTTGGTTTATTGTTCTATACGAGTTTTCTTTTTTCACAGAATCTTCAGCCACCTGTTGATTATGGGATAACATCGGATTATGGACCGAGGGATGTAGGATATTATGATTGGCACTATGGCATAGATTACGGTTCCCCAAGATGGACACCTGTTGAAGCAGTAGATGGAGGGAATGTAGATGTCATTAGATATGATGCTCCACCTCAAGGAGGCGGAACAGCCGGCTGGTATATCAGAATTGATGGGTCTTTAGCATACTGGACTTATATGCATCTTTTTTATGATAGCAATAATCCCGTAGGACCAAGTCCAGATAATAGTTATGAGGCAAGAATGGCAACGCTGGTGAATCCCGAAACAGGGGAACCAAACCCATCGCAACCAGTTTATGTGTTTATCTTCTGGGTTAATAGAGACAACAACAGAGCGGAAAAAGTATTATCGGCTTTTTCAAATCGATGGGTGAGAACCCGTCCTCAAGACCCAGGATACAACCCTAATAATCCATATATACTTGATGAAAATGGAGAGCGTATTTTGGGTCGGGGCAGTGTTACAGATAACGAGGTTATAGCTCCGAGCGGTAATTCAGGGAATATGCCTCAGCATCTGCATTTATCTGCAGGTTCGCGCGATGACATCGGGCCATACTACGACATAAATTCTTTGTATTATGTCCAGCATGATACTCCTTCATATACTTTTGATTTTCTTGTACCTGAAGAGAATTCTTTTCTTTATCATATTCCTGGATTACCGTATACACAGCAAACGCACGAGAGGGTAAAAGTGTATATTAATTCTACAGAGGGTAAGGATTTAGACAAAGCTAAATTATACCTCTTTGTTGAAGGTGAGGAGCAGATTTTCGATGACAGCCATTTATTAAAAAGAATTATTTATGGTGGTTTACCTCCTTCTATGGGAGAAGCGGAATGTTTTCCCAACTATATTAATGTTCGCAGAGGTTCGTACCAGAGGACCGGTATTGCACCAAGACCTACAACACTTTGCGGTGAAGATACAGTTTACTTCGTGGATTTCAATACTAAAGTAAATTGGTCTGGAGGTGGTGATGCACGGATCCATTCTGAGGCAAGATTTTCTGATGGTAATTATCAATTGGTTACGCGAACTCATAGTATCAGGGATGTCGCCTTTTCTGTTACAAGAAATGTGAGATTGGACAACTTCATACCTTATGTTAAGCAGGTAGAGATTGAGCAGCAGTGTTGGGAGCCATTAAGGTATAAAGCATATTGGGGAGACCCAATAGATGAGCATAATTTAGGAGGATTAATTGATGACGAGGCGCCTGGACTATGTTATTCAGGTATGGTAACCATTTTCACAATTACATTTAGTGAGAGGATGCGGACTGATGCTATGCCAAGTCTTACGGTTGAACTAGCCGGTGGAGTAAAAACAGTGCCGAGTGGTCACTGGTTGGATGATAGCACATATGAAGCGGCTACGGAGGAATCCTTTTTTACAAATGACGATGAAGGTGATGCAACGCTGAAAATTTCCACAGCTCAAGATTTAGCAAATAATGTAAATGACGGTTATCCAAAGACAATTGCGTATCGGGACGAACAGGGTCATTGGCTTCAGTATGAAGATCCACCTGATGATAATTATAAATTCTGGATTAATGGTCCACCTCAGGTAGTTTCCACCGACCCACCGAGTGAGCGTGGAAGGGATAGAGGTGCGGAAGATGTGGATATATACAAGAAGGTGAGTATTACCTTTAATAAGACTATGGACACTGCGTCGGTGAGAAATGCATTGGAGATAATGAACCTTGATGATAGCGTTCTTGTGCAGATTAATGAGATTAACTGGGAGGGTGATGATAAGACAATGATTATTCGTGTACACGACCCTGTAGTTATGGATGATACAACAGGTTTTCAATTTTTCACCAAGTATCAGGTAAAGATAAAAGGCACGGCAGAGGATACGCTTGGAGCAACACTTGATGGTGATAAGGACGGAAAGAGTGAGGGCTCACCAGCAGATGATGATACCTTTTCGTTTAAGACAAGGAGTCCTGAGTTTGAGTTGAGTCTTGACCCGTGGTTATCAAAGGTGGAACTTGGCAGGGGTCGGACAATAAATGTTGTTGTAAAGAATTTGGAAGCGCGGATTCTTAAAATTCGACTGGAGCAACTTATTGGTTCAGATGCAAACTGGACGATTGATTCAATCACACCCGATACAGTAATCGTGGCGGCAAAGGAGACATCCTCGGAAGCTTATTTTGCAGTAAGAAATAACGGTGAACCTGGCTCAATAAGACCACAGGTTAAAGGGACGTGTTGTAAAACGGAAAAGGTAGCAACTGCGCTTGTGTGGGCAAGTGAGCATTATGAAGAACCCAATCCGCCTTCTCATGGACTGGATGAGAACTATTCCATTTCCAATCCACATATGCCGAGCCCGTGGCTTCTCAATCCTTATGCAAAGGTGGGCATTCTTTTATCAGGTTATGCAGAGGGAATGGGGCATCTGTTGGGGAAGTATAAGATATCCACAGCAATCGTCTTGGATAACTTTGATATTTTGGGTGCAAGTGATAGGCAGCTGTCTGATTTAGATGTGTTAGTAATTCCATCTGGTGGATTGATACCGTATCACAATTTGCCGCCTTTTCGGAATAAGCTGCAGGAATATACCGAACAGGGAGGAACGCTTATCTGTTTCACCCAATCTCATGGAGATGTTTTTGAGGCACTGCCCGGTTCACCGAGAGGCTATGGTTGGAGGGAAGACCAATCCTGCTGGCAGAGTGCAGGCTACTTTAGCTATTGGGATGTGATTCTGTCAGGACAGGATGATATTGTTCATAATGGGAATAACCAAATTGTATAAATTTTGCAATAATGTTCTTGACAAAAATTCCTAAATATACTAAAGTGTATTCTGATAGACAAGTAAACAGGAGGAAAAACAATCGAACCACGAGATTACACAAGATTATCACAGAAAAGCAAATGTTTTGTCACAAGAACTTAAAAGAAGCAAAATCTTGTGGAAATCTGTGGTTAAAGAAGGAGAAGAGATGAGAGTTAAGTCATTCTTTAGAGAGGTAAGTATTATTGCATTAATAATCATATGCATTAGTGCAGTTGCTACTGCTGGTGATTTTGGAAGAAAACCACAGAAATCAACAATGCCGATACTGAGAACTAAAGAAGATTGTATTAAATTGGCAGAGTGGCATATATCAGACCACCTAAAATATTCTAAAACTGATACTTTTTTTATCGGCTCAAAACTTTCAGAACCATTTCCATACTTTAATGCCTATGAAGAAACTATTGCATACAGTTTTGATGTGCTAAAAGATGGTAAGTATCTTGCCTATATAGAAGTTGATAGGATAAGTGATTCTATTTGGGCTGATGTTATGTCCTGGGTTAGTTTCCCCAGGGATACGTTTCCTCGTAGTTCTTTCGCTTATCACAATGTCCGAAATATTCAGAAATGTCTAAAAAAATTAGAAAACAAGGGGTTTGAAAAAGGAACACTACAATTAACCCATTTTTATTATTTTCCGGGTATTACAGGAGGCATTAAGAGAGGTAGTTCTGTTTTAGCAGGGTTTAAGGTAAAGAGCACTGGAAAAATCGTACTCATTGACCCAGTGTCACTTGCCATTCTACCGGATACTGTAACTCTTATGGATTTACAAAAGGAGTGTGAGCGAGAATTTCCAATAATACAAGAAAAGGCAAGGCAGAAACAAAAGGAGCACGAGGAGTATTTAAGGAAGAAAGGAGTAAAGTTTAATCTCAACTTTACTCCCGGGAAAGGCTCAAGAGACGGGGGATACAATGTAGATTTTCATGGTGAAGTTGAGACTTGGACTTATGATTGGCTTAAAACTGAATGCGTTGCTGGAGCATGTGCTATAGTTTTAAATTATTGGACAGCGAAAGAGTTTTTGCACAAGAATACACCACCTCAGGCTTATGCAGATGATTTTGAGAAAGAATGGGGAACGGATGGCAGCCTTCCTGCCAGCAGGATACCGGATGATATAATTACTGCCTTCATAGATATTACGGAGAAACATAAATTAGAAGAGAATCCCTATGAGTTTGATACGAAGGCTTTTATTGAGATACATTCTTACTATGGCGAGTTAGTATTGAAGCATCCTGTTGACTTAAATTTTCTCAAAGGGAACAGAGAAATATATTGTCAAAGTCATGCTTGTATTGGTGTAGGTTTAATGGGACATATTAACGAACCTAAGTTCATTCTTTACAACGGATGGGATCGTCTTTATAAAGATCCGCCTTATTTTCTGAACTCTAGCTACAAAGCCGTTAGCACTTGGCCAAAAGGATTACCACCAGTAGTTATCTCTACTGACCCAGACAATGGTGGTGCGGATGTGGATATCGATACAAAAATTAGCATTAGTTTCGATAAAGAAATGGACGCTTCCACTGTAAACAGCGGGACGGTTCTGTTTAATCCTGCACTTCATGGTGGTTTCACCACAGAATGGAGTGGCGGGAAGTGTGTAACCTTAACATTAACTAATCCAGATGAAGATTTAGAGTTTTACACTAATTACACAGTTACAGTGACTGATGGAGCTAAAGATACAAGTGGAACTCAATTGGATGGCGATAATGATCACAAACCAGGTGGGAATTATGACTTTTCGTTTACGACTAGGTTACCGAAGGTTTTATTGAGCCCTAAGCCACCACCTAAAACAATTGAAGCAGGTCACGGAGAAACTTTTTCGATTGAGATTATAAATAATGAAGATAGAAGCGCTGAGATAAATCTGGAAGATTTAATAGTCAGGGATTATAATGGTTGGACAACAGCACCAGTACAAGGAAGTTTCACTCTCAATGCCAATGAGACTAAAGCATTGAGTTACTATGTTTATAATGGGGGTGCGGAGGATAATTTATATCACAGTTTTAGTCTTACTTGTAACGAGAAAGATTTGGATAATGCTGAGCATTCCTATGCTCCTTATGAGGAGAAGGAACCTGACCATCCTGATGAGGGTCCTGTCGTAAATCCGCAATATCCAACACCGTGGTATTTTGACACCGAATCACAGATAGGTATACTACTCAATGGTTTTTTTGAAGGTATGGGTTGTTTGTTGGGGAAATACAAGATTAATACTTGTGTGGTAAAAAAGGAGAATTTGAAGGTTTTGGGTGACCAAAATAGGTGCTTAAATGATTTATCTGTGCTTATCATACCAACAGGTGGATTAATGGGATTGGAGAATGTGGCGAGTTTCAAGCAAGGACTGAAAGATTTTATAGAACAGGGTGGAAATGTTGTATGTTTAACACAGCAGTATGGGTATGATTTTTATGCTCTCCCAGACGCTCCATCTGGGTATGGATGGAGGGAAGACCAATCCTGCTGGCAGGGAGCTGGCTACTTCAGTGATTGGGATGTGATTCTGTCAGGACAGCGTACAGTAATTGTTAACGCCCATATTGATGGGTTTTTTACAGATATTCCTCAAAATTCGAAGGTTATAATGAAAAGGCGGATTTCAGGGATGCCTGAATTGTTCTATTATGATTATGGATTAGGTAAGGTTTTAGTTTGCGGACTATATACTGATTGGGCTTATGGACAGGGACAGTGGTCAAATGACGAGGCAAACTTGATACGAGATATTGTTACCTGGGCAATCGACACAGAAAGACCTATTCAGGAATATTATGCAGGCAATGAAGTTTCTCTTGATATTCCTGTGTATTATTATCCAGACGAGGACACTACGCCTGCGAACAAGGCAGATATTAAGGTGTTGAATCCTAAGCGTGATAGCATTTATTCAACAGAAATTCCACTTTCACCACCACTTTATCCGGGAAACTCAACAATAGTTAGTTTCACTAATTATAATGCTCCTGCCATTTTAGGAATTTATCCGGTGAATTATAGTCTCTATAATGATACAACATTATTGCAGAAAGAGAAACTTGGTGAGCGGTTTGCAGTAAAGACCGATATACCAGTTGGTGAATACCTGCTTGGCGATTTTAGTATTTGGGCAACAGCAGAATCAGAAAAAATCCTTGAGGGGGATGAGGCTGTTTACACAATTTTTCTAAAAAATTCCACTTCATCGTCATTTGTAGGGAAAGTAATGATAGGTGTCCATGAGCAAGGAGGAGCTCGGTGGGAGATCGTTGATAGCTTATTGAATATTGAAATCCCAGCAGATACATTTATAACAATCAATTACTCGCGATTCCTCTTTAAGTCAACGTCAACTTATTTTGGGTTGTATGATGAAAGTACAAACTTCTACTATAGATTTTGGGGTAACGCCATTACTCATTGTCAAAAAGGTGTTTGGATAAAATCGGCTCAGTGCCCGGTAACAATTATTAGTGATAAGGAAATATACTTTAAGGGAGGATACGCAAAATATAATATCGAGATTCAGAGTCATATAACGAGACCCTGTTCAGTCTCAGTTAGGTTATTGGACTCAAAAAGTACATGTTGGGATTCTCTTGCTTTTGGTTGCTTCCTTGATTCTACGTCCTTATATCAATATTCAGATAGCGTTTATATCGATACATTATTCCAGGATGACCGGTATTGTTTGCAGGTAAAGGTCTTAGCTAATGGTAAAATTATGGGAATTGATAGAGAGTACTTTATCATAAAAACTGGGTTTATACACTGCACGCTTCTTCCTGATACGGAAATAACGGGATTAGATACTTTCAATCTTGGAATTTCAGTTGAACCAGAGACACTCAAGATACTTGGGGCACAACTAAACTACAAATTAGAATGTCCAAGCGATACTTATTCTGTTGAATTTATTATGGATTCGTTGAAAAATTATGATACATTAAGAATTCCAATCATGATACCAGATACTTCTTTAGCATTTGGTAATTATAATTTTAAGTATACACTTTTCTCACTTGATACTTTAAATGGTAGTTATGGTTTCGCAAATAAAATAAGTTTTGGTCTGAGAAGTAATTCCTCGCTTTATCATTTAGGTGATACACTTAACTTATCTACTCATATAATAAATAGGGGCGATTTTTCGCTACCTGTTTGGGTTATTGCGGAGGTGGAGAAACCCCAGGGTAATTATCTGGATTCGGTTCAGGTCAATCTGGGTCTAAAAACTGATACTATTTTGCATTTTGAAACTGTAATCGATTCTGGAACGCAGGATTCTTGTTATAACATATGGGCTCGCGTGCGTTCTGGCACCAGCACGTTAGAGAGAAATAGAAAATATCGTGTTATTGTGAAACCCCCAGACATTATGCTTGCCACCGACACCACTGATTACAGCATTGGTGATACGGTGACGGTTATTCTGTATAATGCTGGGGAATTAGAGGGGGATGTGAGGCTGACCGATGTAAGGTTGCAGGATTTGCAGTATAACTCATTTCCCTTTGATACGGCAAGATTTTCGATTCCTGGTGGAGAATTTGCATTTTATAAATTTGTGGTCCCAGAGGTGATGAAAGGACCTTATTATTTGCAAATTACTGGCAATGAGGAGAATTTCAACATACCCATTAATGAAAGAGAAGACCTTCAGATTAATGGCATAAATGCAGATATTACTTTGAACACATCAAAGGATATTTACCGTCCTGCTGATTCGGTGGTGCCGCAGGCAAATTGTGTGAATGGAGAATACCGCTTTGATGGTGATATGGACCTTTTCATTGCTCCTGATGGTTTATATCCCGGTGATACGACTTTTATTCCCGGTAGTGATTTATGGCCGATGTATTATTCACCAGGTTGCACCCTGTCCAATAATAAAGTGACTTTAACAGGTTGGGATAAACTCTTCAATGTTGACTGGTGGATTATTCAGGCGAATGCAGGAAGGGATAGTAAGGGGATTTCTTCAAAGAGGGATATGATTCTAAAGGTTTTGGATGAAAAGAACAAAGGAAAGCCAAGAGGGAGTGAGCCAATAAGATATACTGCAATGGCGTCTTATAATGGGAAACTTTACTGTTCAATAACAACCGATATCCGAAGAAAAATTGTGGGCACCTATCCAGAATGGCAGGAGAGTTATGATTTATCCGACATTGCATCTATCTATCAGTTTGCGATGGATGGAAACTACTTCTATATCGTTGATATAGACAGTGCATATGTTTATAAGGTGTTACGGAATTCCGGTTCGATTGAGAAAAGATGGAAGGTTACAAATCCTGCTGGTATCGGAGTTCTTAACAGTAATCTCTATGTTGTCGATGGAGTGAATCACTCGGTGTTAAAAACAGACCTTTTTGGTGATACGGTTATGATTTTTGGAACAGACTCGCTTGTTGAGCCGAAGGATTTGGCAGTGGACAGCACGGGCAGGATTTTCGTCTCCGATTTGAATAAACAGAAGGTTTACATCTTCAATAGTGTGGGGAATTGCATCGGAACAGAGGGCAGCGGAAGATTTTCGCAGATTACAGTTGATAAGAAGGGTTATCTCTACGGTGCTGACATGGATAGTCTGAAGGTGGCAAAGTATGATGAGAACGGTAATTTAATTGAATACTACCTGAGTGCGGCATTCCCCGATGAGATTATGGCGAATGATAGCTTGCTCCACTGCACAAAAATATCGGTTTATCATGATTGGGTAACCGGAGATGTGGTGGACAACTTTGGAAGGGATAAAGGCTTCAGCACGACCGAGATAGCCTGGATTCCTGGAATCAAATATATAGATAAGTTTACACCCACACAATGGGCAAACGGCGGCAGGATTGATTGGTATTTTATGCTATTTTTACCATCAAAAGGCAGGCAGTATTATAAATGGCTACCAATAGACACTCTTCCTTATATTGATGTTTCTATGACAGGTTACGAGTGCACACCATTTTTCAAGGCAGTATTGACAAAAGAGAGTGCTGGAGCACCAGATGTCGAGAAATTCGATATTCATTATTTCACAAGACGCACGGGTGATGTAGTCTGGCAGGATTCCGTTGATTTAGATTTTTCACCTCTTGATTCGGTCTTCGTTGAAAGGAATGCAGGTGTTATCCCGGATACAGGTGAATTTATCTTCTGGGGTGATATTTCACTTTCCAATGGACAGCATTATTATCCTTCGCCTGCATCCTATAATTTCTTCATAGAGCCATCTCCAATTTCGCTCGCTTTAAGAACGGATAAAACGGTTTACTATCCCGGTGAGAACATAAACACAACTGCTACCGTAGTTAACAATGCAGATTCTGCTTACGAGGATGTTTTCCTGAAATTGCTCAAGAGGGAGACAGTGGTTTTTGATACAGTCTTCAGCACACTAAATCCACAGTCTGCCTGCACGCTTTCTGTTAGTCTTTCAGATTCAAATGCGTTCATTCTTACAGGTTTGCTATTCAGTGCTAATCTTGATACCGTAAAGCAGTTCAAGGATGTGAAGGTTGAAACTCCATATATCGCATTCTCAAGCACATACCCTGACAGCGTCAATCATAAACCTTTCAATGTGAAAACCGAGGTTTCCAACTGGTGGGAGAGGGAAATCAATATTGTTTTCAGGACTTCCTGCGGAGACAGTGAATTTTTTGACAGTTTATTATTATATCCAGAGGAATCAAGGCAAATAGAGCATCAGTTTGCTATTGCAAGGAATGAGACCTTGTTCACAGGGATTATTGAGCCTTTGGTGAATAGCCGTGTTTATCCAATAAGGTTTGGAGAAAAAACTCATATAACGATTGATTCTGTCATAACATCGGAGAATGATGTTTTGATTCCTTACTTTGCAGAGAATACAGGAGAATTTGATTGTGTCTTTGAACTTCGTTTAAATCTCACCGACACCACAGGCACAATCACTGATTCTGTAAGTTATACAAACCTTCTACCAATAGGTGACAGTTTGAGTGGTGAATGGGGCGCAAACCTTGATTACGGCAGATACACACTTAACTGGCTTGCAGAGCCAGAATCCAGCACCGTCGTGTTGTCACAGGGCTTGACCTATGTTGACATTATTAAACCTGATTATGTTACGGTTGATTCTATTATCTTGAAACCGAAATGTGACAGCACAGGTAATCTAACCTTCAATATTCCAGTAAGAAACAGTTCGGCGAATACATTCTACGGTAATGTAGGTCTTTATGCTGATTTCATATACGAAACAAAGGGATTGGAGCTTGAACCACTTTCGGTCGATACCGTAAGATTTACAACAAATGCAGTATTAACAGAAGGTAAACACGCTTTAACTGCAAAGATACTGCATAATGGCGTGCCTCTGTTCGAACGAACGGATTCGCTCTACTTTTCTTCCAATATCCTTTTAGATTCATTACCGGAGGATTTGACATTCAATATAGGTGATTCTGCAGCAATATACATAAAGACACTGAATAGAGGAACGGCAATTGGAGAAAATCATTTGAGACTACAGATGGGAGAATTGGGAGAATATGAAAGGGCTATTTCACTTATTCCCGCTGAAGAGAGGACAGATACATTCATAACATACATACCAGAGGATATGGATGATAGGATAATTTATGCATCTGTCTGGTTGGAAGGAGAGGAGCATATATTACCGATTCATATTTTAGGTTATAAGATTTTAGTTGATGCAAGTCTTAACCAGCCGAATTTTGCGGATGGCGATACGGTAGTGCTCTATCTTGACATTGCGAATCGGAACGAGAGAAACATAAAGGGTTTTAGCGTTGCAAACTATAATGGAGAGGTTACGACCAAGAATTTCCTGCTATCCGGTTATGCAAACAATATTGATTTTTCTAACCCTGAATTTATCAAGGCAACAGTGGATAGCGGTACATACATAAGTTCTGTTCTGTCGTTAGGAGAGTTTGACAGTATATTTGTGCGACCCGAGGGCGGTGGGAACTTTTCGTTCTCCACAAGAACCGTTGAATCTGACAGTGTGCATTACTCAAACTGGACGAGTGATTCTGTGATAAAAGTCGCAGACCAGGGTCTGCTACTCCAGTTCAAAACGGACTTCTCCGACCCAATCTCATATCTTGAGAGAATAAACTTAAAGGTTTATGATTCCCTTACTGTGAGAGATACGGTGATTGAGACATTCGAGCCCGTAGACCTTGCGGAGATTTTCTCATTTCCATACGATTCACTTACTAATCTTATGTTCTACGGTGTTTATACGGAAACAGGCAGAGGATTATGGCTCAATACCATTTATGTCTTTGAGAGAAACGATACCTGCAATATCATTACCGATAAACAAGTCTACAATATGGGTGATACGGTGAGTGCTACGGTTCAATCACCTTATACAGGCAGACTCATCTGGAGTGCGGATTTTCACCCATTCGGCACTATTTCGGATTCTCTATGGGTTGATTCGCTTATGAACCAGTTTCAGTTTGTGCTTCCTTCCGAGTTATCAAGCGGGTCGTATGCAATCGATTTTGCGTTCTATATCGATGGTGATACCTTAAAAGAGTTCACTTCGTCTCAGTCATTTGATGTAAGAGGTTATGATGTAGATGTCTACGAGTGCCGATTGGATACGAACGAGTATGTCCCTGGTGATTCGATGCAAATTCGTTTCAAACTAAACAGCAATAAGCAGATTCCTTTAATTACAAAATTAAGGTTTACACAAAACTACCAGTGGTATGATGCATTATGCGAAACAATCAATGCTGATTCGGGTTTCAATGTAATAGATGTGGCAACCATTGTGCCGGGACTTGAGCGAGGAGCTGCATTCTTAAGTTATTCATTCTATAAGGACAGCATATTCCTTGCTCATTCAAGCGAGGGATTTATGGTCTATGTGTCTGACACAATGCCGCCCACTGCACAATTTATTCAGATTCCAGAGAATACATACAATCCAAACACGGACTACACAGTGAAAATTACGGCGAGAGACGAGACACCCATATACGATACATTATACTACTACAATGATTACACACTGAATAAGGTAAGGCACACATCAGAGACGGGTGACACTTTGATTTATAAGATTCCTTCGCAGCCAAGAGGCACAGATATTGCCTATTACATTGCACTTACGGATAGTTTTGGAAATAGCACCAAAGTTCCTGCAATCGATTACAACAAATTCTGGGTGTTGGGTGCACTGCCTCCATCAAACTGTGAAACAGATACGGTAAATAGAAAAATTGAGGTTTCCTGGGATACACCTTCCGAAGGACTAATATATCATTCAGGTTATCCATACGAAACAAGGACTGATACCTTTGCCGTAAGGTTCACACCGCAGTATCTGCCTGCCGAGTTAAAGACTGTTTCGGTATATGCAGAGAAGACTGCACCGGATACAGGAATAGTAAATATTGGATTCTATTCTGTAGATAATGGTTTGCCTGGTGCCGAGGTTTATCCTCCACAGGAAATAAAAGTTACTGCCGATAGCGTAAACTGGATTGAGATGGGGATCGATTCGCTCACATTAACGGATGAGGTTTTTATTGTTTTTTCCTGTAATGGAGTAAACCTTTTTGGTGATGGAAACAAGTATGTTTATAGAACACTTATTATGGATAGCATCTGGGCACAGGATACCACATTCGGCAATCTGTTAGCTCATGCAAATGTTTATTATGAAACGGATAGTATCTTCTATAAAGTATTGAAAGAGGACAGCTCGCAGTTTGTGGTGATTGCAGATTCATTGACCGATAAGACTTTCACAGACACGGTTGTAAGTGGAGAAAAAAGGTATAGATATCTGGTCCAGACACATTACATAACACCTGATTTAAATGGAACATCACAAATACTCAGCCAGGTGTATGATTACATACCCCCAGTCTTTGGTGATTCCGTTGCTGTTGTCAAGTTAGATTCTACCTATCTTGTTGGCTGTGAGATTACCGATGGTATTGGCATTGCACTGGACAGTCTTTTCTATACTGAAATAGGGACCACTCACGACAGTATTGCTGATAATTGGTACTGGTATACGATACCGAAGAATGTGCGGCAGGGCGCAGACCAAAGTCTGCTACTCCAAAACGACCTACGCAGAGCAAGCTCTGCTACTCCCGAAGATTTCGTCACGCACCTTAAAAGGTGCGGCTACCAAAGCAACGCGGGGCAAGGTCTGCTGTTCCCGAGAGATAGTTTGATTACCTATTATTTCATTGCGGCAGATTCTGCCGGGAATATGTCAAGGAATCCGGATTCGGGATATTTCTACATTACTCCGGTAATTCCAGAAGGATTCAGCGGACATATAACAAGAGACACTACCTGGTCTGAGAATATAATGATAAGAGGTGATGTATGGGTGGATTCAGGGGTTGTTTTAACAATAGAGTCAGGTGTCAATGTGAAGTTTATTCCAGACTACGATTATGAGCATTCGGGCATTGATACTTCAAGGGCAGAATTCATTGTCAATGGAGATTTACGTATTATAGGTAATGATTCTTTGTATATTAGTTTCACATCAAATGCTACTCAACCTGAAATGGGTGATTGGTATGGCATCAGATATGAAACACCCGATTCAAGTTTAACTGTTGAATATCTTACTGTTAAATACGCAGAACAGGGTCTTTCTTATGCCCTCAACAAACCATTTAAGGTTAAGTTCTGTGAGATTGCATTTTCCAATACTGGTATAAGTTCAGCCTCAAAGTTCACAAAGATAACGGATACTGAATTGTTCAACAATGTTTGCGGTGCGGTTATCAATGATGGGTTCTTGAATATGGTAAAGAGGTGCGAGTTCAGAGGGAATGTAACGGGATTGGTATTAAAGGGTGAAACAGAGGGTAATAGGTTACAGGTGTCATGTTCGAATTTACACCCCGTCATACACCATACGGTATATGACACCCCTCTCAAGAGGGGATTTTATGGGATTGCTTCGGCAGAGAATAAGGAAGCGTTACTCGCAATGACAGATCAGCTAAAAACAAGTAATATCACCCCGAATTTGTTTCAGGGTCAGCACGGCATAAACTACGAGATTCTGAACCGAGTTCAGAATGACATTGGTCAGCAGTGGAGGATTGAGGAAGGGAAGTTTCAGCTGGCACTTGTTTATGACAATACCTTCGATGGTAATGATACGGGGATGGTATTCTCCGATTGTGCGATTGGAATGGTAAGAAAGAATGAGATAACCAATAATCTTATTGGTGTCTATATCACGGATAGTGCTTTGCCAATCCTGGGGATAGGAATGAGTGGACAAAATTCATTTTTTGTGGAAAGTGATACACTCGATACATTACACAATTATGCAGTCTACAATAATACATCGTTTTACATTCTTGCCGAAGGAAACTGGTGGGGCACGAATTCAGAAGATACCATTGCTAAAATTGTTTACGATTACTACGACGATAACAACCTTGGCATAGTTGATTTTACACCTTTCAGGAGGGCATCTGAAATATTCGGAGGTGAGGGTAACAGTGGTGCTCAGACTGTATCGAGGAAAAGTGACATTTCAAAGATTAAATTTACTATTCCTGCGTTGGTAAAGGGCAGTAATATTAAAGTTTCTTCTTACATTCCGAGGTATGCACAGATAACCATGTATATATATGATATAGCGGGTAGGCTGACAAGAAGGATAAAGCGTATTGAAAATAAAGGGAATAAAAGTTTCTTTATAGATTGTGGACAACTGCGAGATGGCATTTACTTTATCCGTTTTAATGTCGATGGTTATAATGAGACAAAAAAGATAGTTCGGCTAAAATAGGGTCGTTTTGAATAGGTTAAGGTAACTAAGGGATATAGGATATAGGATGTAAGAAAGCGTAAAGATGAAGGGTAAGTAAGCTCGATGAAATCGTTTTGATCGTTTAAATCGTTCCTCCCGCTGGAAGTTAGCTCACAAGTTCGCTGGAATTTAAAGATAGAGACAGCGATATTCTTCCATAGTTAACATGAAACAGATTACTCAGATGCTGTCCCCGAAATAAATTCGGGGCAGGCACTAAGGAATCTCAGGAATAACAGAGAAAGAAAAAGAAAGATGAGCGAGAAAACTCATTGGGCACTGGGCATTAGTGATGTGAGAGGAGAAGGATAGAATAAATATTATGTAGTTTTCTGTGTATTTCTGTGGCTAAGTTTTGAATTAGATTTTAGGTTCTAGGTGATAGGGTTGAAGAATCTCTTAAATTCTCTTTCAATCCCTGTATTTTTCTGTGTAAATCTGTGGCAAAATGCCTTGGTGGGGTGGTTGGGAATACACTAATAATTGTTTCCTCTGTGCTTAGGTATGTCTGTGGTGGGTGGGCTTAACGAGAGCGGACGATATCTTTTACCTTCATCAGCCTCGTAAGGTTACTTCTCTCCATCTCGGAGAGTTTCATTGTGATAAACTTGATAGTATCTTCCAAATTTGGTATGAGAATATACTCCAGTGCATTTACCCTTCTTCGCGTCTTCTCAATCTCTTCCGCCATAAGCTGCAACTTCTTTTCCTGCTCTGCGAGATGAACAAGTCGTTCCACAACCTTTTCTATGCCGAGAAGGGCTGAGTCAAGTTCTCCAGTCGTATGAGCGTAACCATAGTTCTGAATACTTCCCTGGGTAGTAACGTTGAAAACGGGTGTTTTTACACCCATTGTCGACTTTTCATTTATATTTAGTTCTATCTTAACACCTGGAACAAGCATTGCACTTTCGAGTAACTCAGTTTCCATTCCTGCTTTGGCGAAAAGATATCTTCTCGTTGCAAGACTCAATTCCTTATCAACTTCTTTCCTTAACTCCTTTACTGTGTCAACAAGTTCAAGAAGTTGTTTCATCAATTCATCCTGTTTGTCTTTGAGAAGCTTGTGCCCCCTTTTTGCAAGAACAAGTCTCTTTTTGAGTCTCAACAGTTCCATCCTTGTTGGATTTATATCAAGAATCACTGGATTTCCTTATTAGGTAAATGGAAGTAAGGGGTTTAGGTTCTAATTGAACGGTTTGAGTTACTTCGTAAGGGTTTTGGTTCATTTTCAATGAACGGTATTGGCACTATGTGCGGTTTTTATTTTTTCGATCGACTTAATAAGATTTAGTAGTAATATACGAACTCTAATTATCCGATTTAGGTATTTTTTATATTCTTTATTGTCAATGTACTCATTATTCTTAGCCTCTACCAGGTGATTTTCCGTTTCATCATTAGATGTCAAAGCCATTTCATAATAATGTTTTTTTTCTTTAAGCGAAGATTTCCGAAAACCTTCAGCGATTTGAGAAGGAACAGACCTTGAGGAACGAATTATTTGACCTGATAAGAGAAATTTTTCCTCTTTTGGAAATGGTTTTACCAATTTAGTTGCAATATATTTTGAAAGTTTACTTGCAACTTGCCAAACTATTAATTCGCGAAATGATTTCATTTTTTATTAGTTTAAAATACTTTGCCGTTTTGTAAAAACGTCTCCATTCATCTTTGATGAATCCAAACCGTCATTACTTGTTAATGACGATGACCGTCCGTAAGGACCTATACCATTCATATAATACCCTAATTATCTGCTCACTACTCTCTATTTTGCTTCTTAAACTTGTTGAAATATCTCTCCATATATTCATCTCTAACCCTTTTCATTTCTTCTTTCGGAAATACACTTAGCAATTTCCATCCTATATCAAGCGTTTCCTCGATAGACCTATTCTCGTATTCACCCTGAGAAACATATTTTCTTTCAAAGGAATCTGCAAAACTAAAATAGATTTTGTCGGAAGTGGAAAGCGATGCTTCGCCGAGAATAACTGCTAATTCCTGCGCCTCTTTTCCCTTTGCATAGGCAGCATAGAGTTGATTCAATAAATCAGCATGGTCTTCCCTTGTCTTTCCCTTCCCTATTCCCTTGTCTTTTAGTCTTGATAGAGATGGTAGCACGTCAACCGGAGGCGAAATCTTTTTTCTATGAAGTGGTCTCGAAAGAATAATCTGTCCTTCTGTGATATATCCGGTCAAATCAGGTATTGGATGCGTTTTATCATCTTCCGGCATGGAGAGTATTGGAATTAAGGTTATCGAACCTTTCTTTCCCTTTATTCTACCTGCTCTTTCATAGATTGTTGAGAGGTCTGTATAAAGATAACCCGGATAACCCCTTCTTCCCGGTATTTCCTTTCTTGCTGCAGAAACTTCTCTAAGAGCCTCACAGTAGTTCGTCATATCCGTTAGTATCACAAGCACGTGCATACCCCTCTTAAATGCAAGATACTCTGCCGCTGTAAATACAACTCTGGGTGTTGCGATTCTTTCTATTGCAGGATCGTCTGCAAGATTTAGGAAAAGTACAGCTCTCTCGATTGCACCCGTTTTCTTAAAATCGTTTATGAAAAATTGTGCTTCCTCGAAAGTTATTCCCATAGCACCAAAGACAACCGCAAACTCTTCCTCTTTCCCCAAAACCTTGGCCTGCCTCGCAATTTGAGCAGCGACTCTATTATGAGGCAAACCCGATCCAGAGAAAAGAGGAAGTTTCTGACCACGAACAAGTGGATTAAGTCCGTCGATCGCAGATATGCCTGTTTGTATGAATTCATTTGGATAATTTCTTGCAGTTGGATTGATCGGTGCACCACTAATGTCAAGCCTTTCTTCCGGTATAATAGCTGCTCCACCATCTATGGCAGATCCCAACCCATCAAAAACCCTTCCCAGCATATCCGGGGACACGCTTAATTCTATTTCTCTACCAAGAAATCTAACCTTAGTCAAATCAACATCTATCCCTGAAGTTCCTTCGAATACCTGTATGAGTGCCGTATTTCTGTTAACTTCAAGCACCTGACCTCTCCTCTTTTCACCATCAGGCAAAAATATTTCTACGAGTTCTCCGAATTTAATCCCTTCAACTTTCCTAACTATTATGAGTGGTCCGGAAATATCACTTATTGTCCTGTAGTCCTTATACATAGAACCTCCTGAATATATTCATTGTAAGGATAAAGACAGTTCAATTGGTTTTGCTCGTCTTATTAGTTTAATTTGTTTATAACTAATCAAACCAATTGAACCAATCAAACACATCAGCTTATTTCTTGATAGATGTGAAACTCTCAATCTTCTGATAGCCCTTTTCATGCTTCTATTTTTTCACTTTCTTTTAAGATTGATGCCAACTCATCTTCTGTTTCCTTGATTATTTCTTTCATCTTCTCGATTTCTTTCTCCGGTATATACTTAGCCCGTGCAATTCTATCTTTTACCTTCATAGACTTTATTGCCGAAATTGGTGCTCCAGATTCCAGTGCATCTTTGGTTTTTTCATAGAAATGCAAGATAATACTTAGAAGTACAAACTGCTTCTTAAAAGATGTATATGTATCGACATCATGGAAAGCGTTCTGGTGTAAGAAATCTTCTCTAATAGATCTTGAAACCTCCAGCGTCAACTGGTCTTTATCACTAAGCGCATCAACACCGACAAGTCTCACAATTTCCTGAAGTTCTGCTTCATTTTGTAGTAAATTCATAGCCAGCCGCTCGTTTTTAACAAAAAGCTTGTCAACTCTTTCTCTAAAATAGTTTTCAAGAGAATCAGCGTAAAGCGAATAACTATTCAACCAGCTTATTGCCGGGAAATGTCGCATTGCGGCAAGTTTGTCCTCAAGACTCCAGAAAACCTTAACAACTCTTAAAGTTGCCTGAACAACCGGATCCGAAAGATCTCCCCCTGGTGGAGAAACTGCTCCGATAACCGAAAGTGCCCCTTCCCTTTTATCGCTGCCCAGACAGATCACCCTGCCTGCTCTTTCATAGAAGGAAGCAATTCTTGCTCCAAGGTAAGCTGGATAACCCTCTTCTCCAGGCATTTCTTCAAGCCTTCCGGAAATTTCCCTCATTGCCTCTGCCCATCGTGAAGTTGAATCTGCCATAAGTGCGACATCCATTCCCATATCCCTAAAATACTCAGCAATTGTGATTCCTGTATACACGGAGGCTTCTCTTGCTGCAACAGGCATATTTGATGTATTCGCTATGAGAACAGTCCTTTTCATAAGAGGCTCACCACTTCTTGGGTCGTTTAACTCAGGGAATTCCAAAAGAACATCCGTCATCTCGTTCCCTCGCTCACCACATCCAATATAGACTATTATTTCTGCATCTGCCCATTTTGCGAGCTGATGTTGAATCACAGTTTTACCCGAACCAAACGGTCCAGGAACGCAGGCTGTGCCCCCTTTGCCTATAGGAAAAAAAGTATCAAGTACCCTCTGACCTGTAACAAGTGCTTCTTCTGGAGAAAGTTTTTTGTTGAACGGTCTTGGAATTCTGACCGGCCATTTCTGCAGTAACTTAACCTCTGTTCTTTCCTTGCCGTTTTTAATGATGGCAATAGTTTCTTCAACAGTGAAACTACCTCTTTTAATATCTTCCACAATTCCACTAACATCAGGAGGCACCATAATTTTGGTTGTAACAAGTGTTGTTTCTTTGACTTTCCCCAGAATATCACCACTTTCAACCTTATCTCCTTTCGCGACCGTTGGCTGGAACTCCCACTTTTTCTTTCTTCCCAGTCCTGGAATTGAAATCCCGCGTGAGATATTATCTCCTGACATTTTTCTTATTATGTTAAGTGGTCTTTGTGTTCCGTCAAAAATGGATTCAATGAGTCCGGGACCGAGTTCAACAGATAAAGGGAAGCCTGTTCCATAAACGGGTTCACCAGGACCTATACCCTCCGTATCTTCGTAAACCTGAATAGAAGCCAGATCTTCCTTTAACTCGATAATCTCTCCCATAAGTCGCCTTTCACTAACATTAACCACATCATACATCCTGGTTCCAAGCATTCCTTCGGCAACTACAAGAGGACCAGATACTCTTACAATTTTTCCTGCAATCATAAAATACTCCTTATACTATAGTTAAGTACAACTAATCCCGAACGTGTTTTACACCTTCAATATCTATTTATTCAATTTCTCCTTTAATGCTTCTACAAGTCTCTTAACGGATGTTTTTACCTCACCCGAAAATATCTTACTGTTCTTCTTTATTTCAGGTGAGAAAATCTTTATAACCCAGGTTGCGGAACCTGTTAAACCAGCTTTTTCAGTTTCAATTCCAATATCGGATGGAGTAAGAACAGGAATTTCTACTTTCTTTGCTTTTAGCTTTCCCCTTAGAGTTGGAAGTCTTGGAATATTTATTTCCTTCACGACAGTGAGAAGTGCGGGCAGCGGGGTTTCGATTACGATATAACCATCCTCAGTCATCCTCTGCACTCTTGCAGAATATGTATCTATTCTTTCAACTTTTCTCACATAGGCTACTTGCGGAATATCCAGATTTCCTGCAATTCCAGGACCTACCTGTGCGGTATCTCCGTCTATGGCTTGTTGTCCGCAGATAATCAGATTATAGTCCCCCAAATGTTTAATTGCCGCTGACAGTGTGTATGACGTGGCAAGTGTATCCGCCCCTGCGAATTCCTTCGCAGAGAGTAAATATGCCTTGTCAACACCCATTGAAACCACCTCTTTCAGCGCATCTTTTGCTTGTGGAGGACCCATCGAAATGGCAACAATTTCACAATCACCCAGACTCTCCTTAATTTTCAAAGCTTCCTCAACAGCAAACAGATCGAATGGATTTACAATAGATTCTACACCCTCTCTTATCAGTGTATTTGTTTCAGGATCGATTTTTACATCAGTTGTATCAGGCACTTGTTTGATGCAAACAAATATCCTCATCTCTTTTCCTTTTTACCCTTTCTTATTTCCTCGATTGCATCTTTTGCAGCTAGTTGCTCTGCGGTTTTCCTATTCCTTCCATGTCCCTTTCCTAAGATCCTGCCGTTAATCAAAACCTCTGATATGAAAAAAATCCCCTTTTCCAGTCCCTCTTCATCTCGGCAAAAATACTCCGGGAGTCCCAACCCTTCAGCTATAGTTAATTCCTGCAATTTTCCCTTAAAATTCCAGTATTTTGTTTCAATTCTTTCGGGGATAACATTTCTTTCCACGAATGCTCTCGTTTTCTCATAACCGCAATCAAGAAATATTGCTCCAATCAGCGCTTCAACAGATTCGGCAAGTATAGTTTCCTTCATCTCTCCCCCGGTTTGTCTTTCTCCCTTTCCCAATCTAATAGACCTGTTTAACTGCCATTCTATTGCCTTCGAGTAAAGAAAATGACAATTAACAACAGAAGCCCTTCTTTTTGTCATTTCTCCAACCGTAACATTTACATCATTACTAAGTATGTATTGAGTCACTGCAAGTTCAAGAACAGCGTCACCAAGAAATGCCAGTTTTCTGTTGTTTTGTCTTTCTTCACATGAACTGTGTGTCATTGCTTCGGCAAAATGCGTAATCCTATCGGGTTCAATTCCCAGTAAATCCGAAATTTGTTTCATTTTTGTAATCTTTCGGTCAACATTCAAGTGAAATTCTTAGAACGAGATTCACCTGACAGAATCTATTCTGCAAATTTCTTAACAATGAGTGTTGCATTGTGTCCACCAAATCCAAAGGAATTTGACAGGGCGTTATCAATAACAGTCTCTCTCGCTTCATTGGGAACATAGTCCAGGTCACAATCAGGATCGGGAAACTCATAATTGATCGTTGGAGGAATCAAATTATTCTCTATGCTTAGAGTCGTCGCTATGAGTTCCGTTGCAGAGGAAGCCCCGAGCATATGTCCAATCATCGATTTATTTGAGCTTATTGGAATTTTTTTAACGTTCCTACCGAAAAGGTTCTTTATTGCAGCGGTCTCAATTTTATCATTAAGTGGTGTTGAAGTCCCATGTGCGTTTATGTAATCAATGTCCTCAATATTTAGTTCCGCACTTTTTACTGCGCTTTTCATAGATAAAACTGCGCCTTTTCCTTCCTCATCCGGTGCCGTAATATGGAATGCATCGTCTGAAGCACCATATCCAGCAAATTCACAGTAAATATGAGCCTTCCGAGCCTTTGCATGTTCGAGTTCTTCAAGAACCAATATCCCTGCACCTTCGCTCATAACGAACCCATCCCTTTCTCTGTCAAAAGGCCTGGACGCTTTTTCAGGTTCGCTATTCCTGGTAGATAGTGCTCTCATCACACAGAAACCTGCAAGTGCAAGTGGGGTAATTGTCGCTTCAGAACCGCCAGTTAGCATTATATCCGCTCTCCCTGATTTTATTGTTTCGTAAGCTTCTCCTATGGCGTGACCGCTTGAAGCACATGCGGATGATGTCGCAAAATTCGGACCTTTAAATCCATATTTTATTGCAACGGAGCCTGCGGCAGTATTCACAATCATAGATGGGATAAAGAAGGGGCTTAATCTTGACGGACCTTTGCTGAGTAATCTTTTATGCTGCTCTTCCCAGGTCGAAAGCCCTCCAATACCCGATGCTATAATAACGCCAATTCTCTCTAGATTCTCTTTCTCGAGTATGATACCTGAATCCTCAACTGCCTGATTCGCTGACACAATAGCATACTGACAGAAAGGGTCTTTTCTCTTGAGGTCTTTTCTGTCAATTACTTCCTTCGGGTCGAAATTCTTGATTTCTCCCGCAATTTTGCTCGAAAAATCCGAAACATCGAACCTGGTTATTAGGGTAATACCGCTTGTTCCTTCGACCAAGTTCTTCCAAAAAACCTCTTTATCATTCCCTATAGGCGTTACATTTCCCAGACCAGTAATAACCACTCTTTTTTTCATTTTTTTCCCTTTTACACACAATTTCGTTTCCCTTTTTTAGAAGAAACAAACACTTGATTTTATTTCAAATTCAAAGCAACTAAGATACTAAGCCTTGCCCAACTTCTTCTCAAGAAACTTAACTGCTTCGCCGACTGTAGTTAGTTTCTCAGCTTCTTCATCGGGAATCTCAATTTCAAACTTATCCTCGAAAGCCATTATAAGCTCAACTGTGTCAAGAGAATCAGCGCCAAGGTCCTCAATAAAACGTGCTTCTTCTGTGACAGCACCTTCTTCAACACCAAGTTGCTCGCAAATTATCTTTTTAACTTCATCGAATTGTGACATTATACCTCCTTTTTTCCGATTAAACTTAACCTCAAATAGAATTACATAACAAGACCGCCATCGACATTGAAGACCTGACCTGTTATGTATGAAGCTTCTTCCGATGAGAGAAAAGCAACCATATTTGCAATATCGATAGGTTTTCCCATTCTCTGAATTGGTATTTGTTTTGTATATGCTTCCTTTACTTCACCGGAAAGTGAAACAGTCATCTCTGTTTCTATAAAACCCGGTGCAATTGCATTTACAGTAATATTCCTTTTTGCTACCTCCTTTGCTATACTTTTCGTAAAACCAATTATTCCAGCCTTGGAAGCTGCATAATTAGATTGACCAAAATTACCTGTTATCCCGACAACCGAAGATATGTTGATGATTCTTCCCCATTTGTTGGACACCATCGTCTTTAACACTGCCTTTGTGCAGTTAAAACATCCGTTAAGGTTCACATTAATCACGCTTTGCCATTCTTGCGGTTTCATCCTGAGCAGCAATCCATCCCGCGTGATTCCAGCATTATTGACTATTATATCTGTTTTCCCGAAATCGTCAAGCACTTTTCGTGTCGCTTCTTTCACCTCATCGTAGCTCGAAACGTCAACCTTATAATACTTAGTCTTAACTCCAAAAGATTCACTTATATTCTTCGCTGCTTCCTCTCCCTTTTCAATAATGTCCCAGAGTATAATACTATTCTTAAGAGAGGCAAGTTTTACAGCTATCTCTTTTCCGATTCCTCTCGCTCCACCTGTAATTATTGCCACTTTCATTTATACCACCATTTTATCTTGTAGACCGAAATCCGCTGCTAAATCTTTAATTCTTCTTTGAAGTCTTGCAGAGATTCCGCATTGTCTAAATTCTTTACTCCAGCGTCCCTTACTGTCTTTTTCACCAATCCACTAAGAACCTTTCCTGGACCTATTTCTATAAAGGTATCGACTGCAAGCCCCTGCAATGTGAAGAGCGTCTTCACCCACTGTACAGGATTAAGAATTTGCTCTGTAATTCCTTGCCTTATTTCCTTTTCATTGTCAACCACATCTCCGGTTACATTCATAACTATAGGTATTTTTGGATTACGGAACTCCTGCTTTAGTAAAACTTTCTTGAAAGGTATAAAAGCATCTGTCATAAGTTTTGAGTGAAAGGCACCACTTACTTTTAGCTCGATTGCCCTCTTTGCACCTCTTGTCTTTGCTATTTCCATAGCCTTATGTACAAGGGGAATCTCTCCCGTTATTACAGTTTGAGTCAGTGAGTTATAATTTGCAGGATTAATGACCCCGTCCGGTTCAAGTTCAGCGCATATCTTCTTTATATCTTCAGCGGCAAGTCCAATAATTGCAGCCATGGTACCTGGTGATTGTTCTCCTGCTCGAGACATCAACTCTCCTCTTAACCTGGTAAGATGTAAAGCATCACTAAAATCTATTGAACCACTCACAAGAACCGCTGTATACTCACCTAAACTATGACCCGCAACTATATCGGGTTGTATACTGTCTTTGATAGAAGAGTAGATTGCATAACTATGAACAAGTATTGCTATTTGCGCATTCTTCGATTCCCTTAATTCCTCTTCCGGTCCCTCAAAGCTAATTCTCTTAAGCGGAATGCCGAGTACTCTTTCAGCGTCATCATAAATCGATCTGGATATTTCGAACTTATCATATAGACCTTTGCCCATTCCAACATATTGCGAACCCTGTCCAGGAAAAATAAAAGCAATTTTACCCACTATTCCCTTCCATATTGATTCCTTTTAGCTTTTGACTGATTATCTCATTTACTTTCTCTCTTGCATCTTTTTGTGCAGCAAGTATGGCACTTTTTATTGCCCTGGCATTGGACCTTCCATGTGAGATTAAGGTAATCCCATCTACACCGAGAAGAGCGGCTCCACCATACTCCTCATAGTTCATTCTTTTGAACAATTTTTTTATCGCTGGCTTGAGAAGCATACCCCCCAATTTATACCTGAGATTTCCCTTGACTGCATTTCTAAATCCATCCAAAATAATATTCACAATACTCTCACCGAATTTAAGAATAGCATTTCCAGCAAATCCATCAGCCACCACTACGTCTGCTTTTCCCTTTAGGATATCATTTCCTTCAATGTTACCTGTGAAGTTCAATCCACTCTTCTCAATCATTTGAAACGCTTGATATGTTAATCCCTTGCCCTTTGTGCTTTCTTCACCAATGCTAAGAAGTCCAATTCGCGGATTTTCTTTGCCTACAATTTTCTGGTAATAGATAGAACCCATAATTGCATACTGTAAAAGGTTTATTGCCTTTGTATCCGATGTTGCTCCAACATCAAGTACCAAACAACATCCGGAAAGCGTTGGAAAAAAGCTTGCAAGAGCCGGTCTTAGAACACCTTTTAACCTCCCGAGAGTGAAAATCGAAAAAGCAACAACAGCACCGGTATTGCCAGCGCTAACAAACGCATCAACTTTTTTCTCTTTGAGCATTCTTAATCCAACGGAAATCGAGGAATCTTTTTTCTTTCTGAATGCATCTGTCGGTTTCTCATGGGCTTCTACGGTCTGTGAGGCATTAACGATCTCGAAATTATCATGCTTTAAATCCATCTGTTTAAAACAGTCCTTGATCGAATCCTCATTGCCGGTGAGGACAATATCGATATCGCTGTCCTCTTTAACGGCTTGAATACTACCGGAAACATTAACAAATGGAGCTTCATCGCCCCCCATAGCATCAACTGCAATTCGCATTATTCCTCTTTTATCTTAATCACTTCTCTTCCCTTATAATATCCACAGTTCTGACATACCCTGTGAGGGAGTTTTAAACTATGACAGTGCGAACATTTGACTAGCTGAGGAAAAGAACATTTCCAGTGTGTCCTCCTTTTTCTACCTCTTGTTTTCGAATGTCTTTGTTTTGGTAAAGCCATTCATCCTCCTATTCTTTTTTTAGCAACTTTTTTAAAGGTGCCCATCTTGGGTCACTTTTTTCTTCTCCGCAACTGCAGTACTCTTCGTTAAGGTTGATTCCACAAATAGGACATAATCCTTTGCAGTCATCCTTGCATAGTGGTTTCATTGGAACAGAAAGACAAATTGAATCGTGAAATACTGGACCTACGTCTATTATATCGTTTTCATAATACTCCATCAAATCATCCATTGAGGAAAGCTTTCTCATATCTTTTTCTTTTTGCATTTCACCTTCGATGAAAAACAAACGAACCTTTTTGCTCTTGTCTGCACTGAATTTTTTAAAACACCGCGCACATTCCAGCATTACCGTGAATGAAATCGTTCCTATCAATTCAACCTTTCTTCCTTGCTTTTTCAGATTAATCTTGCCCCTGATTTCTCCTTCAATGAGCCCATTTTGAACACCGATTTTTTCAGGCGCGAAAGACAGCCTGAAAAAATTATCATCCTGCTTAAGCGAATCAATGTTCCACTTAAGTGCATTATTTGTCATTACTAGAAAGCCTCTTTCAGTTTTCTGGTTAGTTCAGGTAAGACCTCGAAAAGGTCTCCAACTATGCCGTAATCACATAATTTGAAGATTGGAGCATCCGGATCTTTGTTAATTGCAATGATAATATCCGATGATTGCATCCCTGCAATATGCTGAACAGAACCTGAAATCCCAACGGCTACATATAATTTCGGCGAAACGGTTTTCCCCGTTTGACCAACCTGGTGCGAGTAGGGTATCCATCCTTCATCAACCACAGGTCTTGAAGCTCCGACTGCACCGTTAAGCACCTTTGCTAACGATTCTATCAGTTTGAAATTTTCAGGAGCACAAAGCCCCCTTCCACCCGAAACGATTATGTCGGCTTCGGTCAATTTGACCTGCTGTGAAAGGTCTTCGACGTACTCTATAAACTTACTCCTTGAATCTGTAATGTCTTTTGGAAAGGTTTTTCTAACAATCTTTCCCGTTCTCTTCTTATCTAAAGCTAATTCCTTCATAACCTTGTGCCTTACTGTAGCCATCTGCGGTCTTGAATTCGGTGTTATGATTGTAGCCATAATATTTCCACCAAAGGCAGGTCTTGTCTGTATGAGTTTTCCATCTTCTTTGTCTATATCCAGCTCTGTGCAATCTGCCGTCAAACCGGTTCTCAAACTTACGGAGAGTCTTCCAAAGAGTGAACGCCCAATGGTTGTTGAACCTGCTAAAATCACTTCTGGTTTGTATTCCAGAACTAGTTCTCTCAAAACCTTTGAATATGCTTCAGGAAGAAAATTTTCAAGTTCAGGTTGGTCTATCAAGAAAACATTATCCGCACCTTTTTGAATCAGCAATTCTGTCTCACCCGCTATACTATTACCCATCAATACTGCTGAAACCTCGCATTTCAATTTTTCTGCAAGTTCCCTCCCCTTCCCAAGTAATTCAAAAACCACCGATTCCACTTTTCCCTTCTTCTGCTCGGCAAAAACCCAAACCCCTTTATAATCTCCCAAATTTGTACTTCTTTCTGACTCCCTCTCGACTATAATTGCATCTTCCGGGCAAACGGAAGAACACACTGCACATACCGTACACAAATTCTCATCTATTAGTATCTTCCCGTCATCCTCGCTCATCGCCCCTACAGGGCAGGAATCAACGCAGATGCCACATAGAGTACATTTCTCCCCAATTATTCTAATGGGGAAATCACTATTTGGTATACTATCCTTCATTGTTTTCCTTCAGTATGTCGGTTCCAACCGCTCTCTTTATCGTTTCTCTTAATCTGTTATAAGCAAGACCTTTACTCCTGCCTTTACCCGGAATTGGAACTATACTCGTCTCTGGTCTCGAAGAAAGCTTCAAAAAAAGAGATTCAATACCTTCTATGCTGTCTTCGCCGATCAAAACAACGGAATACTTTTTATTTAGGACTTTCACAAGAATTTCCTTCACATTTTCTTTATTGACCGGATATATGTCTACCCCTACCATTTTCAAGGGTTCAATAATATCTCTTTCTCCAACCGCAGCTATCTTACCCTTCATTGTATTATCTAATTAAAAGTCGCAGGAATCCTTTCGCGCATTTGTTCCGCTGGCATTTCATTCAGTTTTCCAATAAGTATCATCTTAATTATGTTAAGGTCTGCTTCCCGCGCAATGAAATAAGCAAATACAGGTTCGACTCCAAATGTAACATAACGTGTACAGCGCATTATGTGCATTATTAAATTATCCGATTCCTTATCGAGACTAGAAAACCGTCCCTTCTCAACTATATCCTTAATACCAATAACGGCAAGGTTTGCGTAAGGTGTGTTCTTGAATGAAGATGACAATGATTCAATTTGTTCTCCGGTCATTTTCAGAAAAAAACTTACACTTAATTCTCCTCCTTTTATCAACACTTCACTGCAATCATCAGATGTATCAAAATATTTAATTCTCAGAAACGATTCAATATTTGCCAGGTCTATTTTCGTCTTAACATAGTATTTAAGAAAGGGAATTTTTGTTCTTTCGGCTAAAGAAAGCATATATTTGTACTCGAAATTATCAATGAGAAATTCTACGGATTTAAGATCTTTCTTAAGGTAGTGATGTGCAATTGCTAAGCCTATGATTTCCCTCATAAATTCGGGTAAAAGGCTAAAATTCTCGGTCTGGAAAGCCTGTGCCATAATATCAACAGGAAAAGTCCCGAAACTTGAAAGAAAAGAGGATGTATCCACTTCACTAAGCCTACCCTTTATAAGTAACTTCAAATTTAGGAAATCGTGTGGAATTTTGAGCAAATCTCTTATCTCTTCATCAAATATCAATTTTCCCATTAAAAATGACGAAAGCTTTTTTTCCTCCTTCACCATCTCTTGATATTTACCAGGGACGCTTATCTCACCAAGAGTGTCATCATATGCAGTGTCTTCAAGATAAACAAGGGCATCGCCGATGGTTGGACTTTCTATCATCTTTTCAACTTTTGTATTCGAGAGCAACTTCGTCTCTAATGCTCTAACCCTTCCAGTAGAGTATGCATACTTCATATCAGCTTTAAACTCAATCATAGTTTAACGTTTTGTTTGGTTCTTTTAATTTCCTAACCTCGGGATTCTCATTCCAAGATTCATTCCTCTTTTGCAATCAAGAAAACAGGATTTTTGCCAGTTCACCTTCGAAACTCTCTTTAATTTTATGGAGAACCGTATCAACGGTAGCATTGAATTCGTAGGTATCTTTCTTTAGGATGCATCCACCATCGAAATTCGAATTTTCGAATTCAGTTTCTTCTTTGCAACCTAACTCAAGCAAAATCTCTTTAAAAATCCCCTTACCAAACCTCTTAACATCTTTACCAGATAAAACGAGTGAGAATTTACCTTTCTTTACCTCGTCTTTTATCATATTGCAAATGAATTTTATGTACTCACGTTTTTCGAGTAAGAGTATCCGGTTTTTAGCTTCAGCAAAAACAGAATCGATTACTTTTCTCTTTTCGGCTAAAATCTGGGCTTTATTATGCATACGCGATTCCGAAAACCGTCGTTCCAGCTCCCGATTTTTAGCTTTCATAGCGAGTTCTTTTGTTTGTTTCCTGACATCCATCTCTTCGGCTGTTGCCTGCTTTATTATGCCTCTTGCTTTCTCCTTAGCTTCTTTTATTATCCTGTTCGCATCATCTTTTGCATCTTTAAGTATCTTCTCTCTGATTCTGCTATCTGCCAAATCAATCCCTCCTTAGTTGATTCTTAATGTTCCCGATTTAGTATACATTTTTAAGACAATCATAATATTTTTTATGCGAAAACGCTTTTAGACTTTGGCCAACAAGAAAATGGTTATAATTAGTCCCAAGACTGCATATGTTTCTACCATAACTGCGTACATTACTCCTTTCATTGCCTGATCAGCCCTCTTTGCAACCAAGTTTGCGCCAGCAGCACAAACTTTTCCCTGGTGTATGGCTGAAATTAAGCCGGCTATTGCGATAGGAAGACAGGCAAAGAGGACGCGCCATCCATCGACCATGCTTATACTTGGTGTTATTTTTCCCATAGCGAGCATGGAAGCAAGAAAACCGTAGAATCCCTGTGTGCCAGGTAGAACAACGAGGAGAAAAAGACTTCCAAATTTTTCAGGGTCTTCACTGAGTACACCTGCTGCTTGCTGACCAACAATACCAATACCTATTGCTGACCCTACTCCAGCGAGGAATGCAGCCATAGCGCTACCGGCGATTGCAATTCCCACTCCATCCATGTAACCTCCTTTGGTTTTAATGAACGTTTCTCTGCAAAATTAAGATTCATTTTGTTTTCCTAAATTAATTATGCTTGTGTTAGCACAATATGCTTTTCGTTTCTTCGCAATGGGTTGAAGGCTTTCCCTCCCCCGGTGAAGAATTTCTGGAAAAATTCAACGTACTGCAGCCTCAAAGTATGCACAAAACCGCCAAGGGTATTTATCCCTAAATTGAAGAGATGACCACCGATGAGAATAATAACAAATATGATAATCCCAGCAATGGGAATACCAAGTGTCATCCGTGCGATTTCATTAATAGCTCCTGCAATTCCCGCAGTTACAAGTCCAAGAGCCATTAACCTGATATAAGAAAGAAAATCGCCAAGATAGGAGAAGATACCTCCAAGAATGGTTAACCTAAGAACACCGAGAAAAAGTCTAAAAAATGGATTTTTTTCACTTCGAGCACCAAACGCGATGACAATTACACAACAGAGCAATGTTAAGATGCCAAAGGGTTTCACCAGACTGCCAGGAAAAAGATTTGATGACGACAAATTGAGTTGTACGCAAAAATCCGATGCGAAGAGCAGCACCAAAAGAGATGAAATTAGTGATATCCATACGACTCCTTCGAAGAATGCAGCTGGGAAATTCTTGTTTCTTATTTCTTCATAGACTTTCAATATCAGGCCCCAGTATATCTGGATAGCGCCAAAGAGGAGTGCCAGTCTGTAAAACACGAAATATGATTTCATCGGATCAAAAATCATAATAGATTTTAGAATTCCATCAAGGTATGTTCCTTTGAAAAGGTCTCCAAACCAACCTCCAAGTAAAGCACCCTCGATGATTGTAAAGATACCGCCGATGAAAATCAACCAGAGGAATTTTTTACCGGTAGGCATTTTTTTCATAAGAAGCAGAGCTAACAGAGCGAGGATGATGCCATATCCGGCGTCGGTAATGCAGATACCAAAGAAGACGGCGAAAAAGATAGCAAGGAGAGGACTTGGATCAAGTTCCTTATAATTTGGTGTGCCGTAAAGGTTGGTAACGATTTCAAAAGGTTTAAATATATTTCTATTCACCAATTTTACAGGCGGATTTTCTCCTTTTTCAGGCTCAGTATCATATAACTCCACAGCATCGTATTCTGCTGCCAATTTAACAAGTTCTTGTTTCCTTTTTTTTTCAACCCATCCCTGAATTATGCACGATGTTTTCGTTATTGAACCTTCTTTAACAGAATTCAATCGAGAAATTTCGTCTATAGTATCGTCATAAAGCATTAGCAGAGCTTCGTGAAATTCAGCAAACTTCTTTCCATTTTCCGAGAGCTCCTCGATTTTTCCATCCATCTCGTCTAATCTCGCTTTACCATTATCATAGATTTCCTGCGCTTTTCCTTCAAGACCCCTGAAATCCTCTGTAACAAAGTTAACTTCGTCAAGCAGGTTTCGACAAACATCTTCGTTACTCTTGTGAAAAAGCACTACTGCGAATATCTCGTTCTTGGACTCACTTACTTCCTGTATTTCTAATTCGGCATTTTCTGACTTCTTTCTGAATTCGTTGTTGTAAAATCTCTTGCTAATTCGTCCTGGAAGTAACAACGTCGTTCTTGTAGGTTTAAGGAGTTGGACATCGGTTTCAAGATTGACCCAGGGTTCTGTCATCTCTTGTGTCAAAAATAAATGCTCTTTGTCTGATTTCAATTGTGAAAGCTGTTCCTCAAGTTGTTCTATCTTTTTTGCCGCCGATTCGAAGTCGAATTTCTTCAGTGTGTCACTATAAACCTGTTCTGAAACAGGCAACTTCTGAGGAAGAAGTCCTTGCAGGAAACCTTCCTGGTTAACGTAACCTCTTGTGAAGGAAATCGCATCACCAATGCGAGAAAGTCGTGCTTCAAGTTCTCTTATCCTCATTTCATCTGGCGTTTGCTCTATCTTTTCCTCAATTTCCTCTTCAATCTTTGTTATATGAAGAGCCGACAAGTCCTGTAGTCGTTTCAAAACTCCATTCTTCTCTGAGCAATGAATGCCAATGGAAACCTTACTCATAGACGCTATTCCCATTAACCTAAAATCTCCTTTAGTAACATCTTAACTGCTTTATCAAAGGACTTTTCCCGTTTTAAATCTATGTCTTTTATTAGTTTTTCTTGCTCCTTTTTCATCTTATCAAGCGTATTAATAGATTCTTTTTGTGCCTGTTCAATAGCATTTTCGATTTCACCTTCTCGTTCAGCTAAAGCCCTGCTAATCAAGTTCTTTGCCTTCTCCCTTGCTTCATTAACTTTCTTTTCCGCTTCATTTTCTGCATTTTTTCGTATCTTATCTGCCTCTTTTTCCGTTTCTAAAATTTTGTTTACAAGATCAACAGCCATTTTACCTCCAGTCTATGTTTTAATGTGTTTTTTCTAACACAGTTTAACATATATGTCAAGCAAAAATTGGCTGTAAAAACCACCTCTGTAGACATAAAACACTCGATAATTAAGAACCTGTCAAATTACCCTTGACAAATTCCTTAACTTGATATATACATAAGCCATAAATAAGTTCCTCAGTAGCTCAGTTGGGAGAGCGCCTGACTGTTAATCAGGATGTCGTAGGTTCGAGTCCTACCTGAGGAGCTAACATTTTAGAAAATCTTCGATTTCCGTAAAAATGTTAGTCCTGAGTGAATGAAATGAGCGAAGGGCTAATACTTCAATAAAATCGTATAATGAAAAACTCTAAAGCAAAAATGTTCAATAAAAAGGCGTCGAACCCAGAAAACAAGCCCGATGAGATTATAGCATCTATGGAGCTGAAAGACGCTCAGAATATTGCCGATATTGGTGCAGGTGGAGGCTATTTTTCCCTGCGATTTGCCGAAATAGTGGGCGAGAATGGAAAAGTTTATCCCGTCGATACAAACTCGAATTTTCTGGAATTTATCAAGCACAGTGCCGGGGAAATAGGATTGAATAATATCTTTCCAATACTGGCAAAAGAAACCCGGTTAGATATACCGGAAAGAACTCTGAATTTTATCTTTATGCGTGATGTCACCCACCATATAAGAAATCGAGTCGAGTATTTCAGGAACCTCAAAGACTTTTTAAAACCAGAGGGCAGGATAGTTATCATAGAGTATAAGAAAAAGAAGTCTTTCTCTTTCCATAGTATGTTCGGTCACCACCTTCCAAAAGAAGTCATCATTCAAGAGATGAAAGAAGCCGGATATTTGCTTGAAAAGGTATTTGATTTCCTACCAGAACATCACTTTACGATTTATTCAAAACAATAAAAATATCACAACCAACCTGAAAACTGAAAAATGGTGTATGAAGTGCAAGATTAGATAACCCAGTTTGATAAATGAAGAAAAAAGTCCTAATCTTATTTCTCATAGTGATAATAGCAATTGTGATATGTGCAACTGGATGCCATGTAAGGGAAATATCGAATTTCCACGGTGGCACCCCCCCCACCTTAGAGATTACAACAAGTACTGCTTCTAAGGCAATACTCAATGAAATAAGCCGTATCCTGCGAAATATGGAGGAGAAGGAGGGTTTTACTGCTTATTACGGGAAACGCATAGTATCCGAGAAAGAAGCTGTATATATCTGTAACTGTTCAGGATTTGTAGGTTATGTTCTGGAAAACACTGTAAAAGAAGATTACAGGGCTATTTCATATGACTCTGATAGATATGCATACCCCCGTGCAGTAGATTATTACAAGTTCTTCCGTAATCTACCTTCTAATAAACCAAGAAATGGCTGGATTAGAGTCAGAGATATATCAAAAGTTAGGCCCGGGGATATTATCGCTTACAAGGACGAAGATGAAAATTCCAATAGCACTGGTCATGTCATGGTAACATACTCAAAGTCACATCCATCTACAGTGGACCCGAATACACGTTGGGTATATGTGGTAGATGCAACAAGCAAGCCGCATAGTGATGATACGCGTAATACAGATGAGGACAATGTATCCTGTTCAGATGGCGTAGGCAAGGGCATTATGTGGTTCAGCAAGGACAACGACTACTACTATTGGAGCAACCCTCGCTACAGCAAGCAGTATGAGAGTATAGCAATCGGACGGGTAGTTCGGTAACCTACAGACAATGGATTCCTGCCTTCGCAGGAATGACAGAAAAGGTGCGCAGGAATGACAGAAAAGGATATTATTTTGTTGTCATACCTGTGAAAACAGGTATCCAGAACAAGAAACACAATGGATTCCCGCTGGAGTTTACCCCGTGCTTGACACGGGGCGGGAATGACAGAAAAGGATTTTATTTCGTTGTCACACCTGTGAAAACAGGTATCCAGAACTTATAAGCAATGAGCACGAAATGCAAGGGAGTCAAATAATTGACGACAGCAAAAAGCGGAAAAATGAATAGACAGTATTGTGTATATATATTGGCAAGTAAAAGAAATGGAACATTGTATACGGGCATTACGAATGATTTGATTCGAAGAGTTTATGAACATAAGCATAATTTGACCGAAGGTTTTACAAAAAAGTACAATGTTCATCTATTAGTATATTATGAAATTACAAAAGATGTTAAGACCGCGATTCATCGTGAGAAATGTATAAAGAAATGGAAGAGGGCATGGAAAATCAGACTGATTGAGAAAGAAAATCGGTTCTGGAAGGACTTATATTATGATTTGTTATAAAGTGAAGCTGGATTCCCGCTGGAGTTTACCTCGTGCTTGACACGGGGCGGGAATGACAGAAAAGGATATTATTTTGTTGTCATACCTGTGAAAACAGGTATCCAGAACAAGAAACACAATGGATTCCCGCTGGAGTTTACCCCGTGCTTGACACGGGGCGGGAATG
>Ga0315554_1000144_pt1 | contig 37978 bp, 40 predicted proteins | sample SalMarSW160370MG_FD_202114 | JGI IMG/M metagenome (GOLD analysis project Ga0315554, IMG submission 202114) | Salt marsh sediment microbial communities from the Plum Island Ecosystem LTER, Massachusetts, United States - Salt Marsh Sediment SW1603-70 ...
TCTGGGAGAACAAGATGACCCTTCTATCAAAGGCTCGGTGCTGCTCTTTGACCCCACAAAAGGACTGCTGTTTCAAGCATCGGCACCAAGCTTACCCGATGATTACCAAGAACTATTTAAAAACGGGATACCTGTCGGACCGGAATCGGGTTCCTGTGGAACCGCCGCCTACCGCAAGGAGAGGGTAAGCGTCCCGGATATTGCCAACAGCCCTCTTTTTAAACCAGCTGAGGAAGTTATTAAGCGGGCGGTAAACAACAGCCTGCTCGCCGTCTGGTCGCAGCCAATAATAGCCTCCAATGGAGACCTGCTCGGTACCATAGCCAACTACAGCAACAAGGTGGGCGAGCCGTCTGCCGAAAACCTCTGGGTACTGGAGTGGTCAGCCAGCATTGCCGCCATCGCTATCGAGCGCAAAAAGGCGGAGGAGGAGCGCAGGCAGAGGATGGAGGAACTGAGAATCGCCTACCAGAAGCTCAAGGAGCTGGACCGGATGAAGGACAGCTTCCTCTCCACGGTATCCCACGAACTGAGGACGCCCCTCACCTCGATAAAGAGCTTCTCCGAGATTCTGCTCACCTACGACGAAGACCGGGAAACCCAGAAGGAGTTCCTCAACATCATCAAGGAGGAGAGCGACCGCCTGACCCGGCTGATAAACGATTTCCTCGACCTCGCCAAGATTGAGTCGGGGCGGATGCAGTGGGAAACTGTCGAGCTGTCGGTGGCCGAGGTTATCAAGACGGCCATAAACGCCACCCAGGCGCTGGCGGCCAAGACCAGCCTTAAAGTCAAGGTAACGGTAAGCCCCAACCTACCCGCTGTTACCTCTGACAAAGACAGGCTGGTGCAGGTAGTAACCAACCTGCTCAGCAACGCCATCAAGTTTACCCCTGATGGAGGCAATATTGAGGTTAAAGCGCAAACCCTTGAGGGGGATAAGTCCAGGAAAAAGGCTGATATGGTAATGGTCAGCGTCACCGATAGCGGCATCGGCATTGACCCCAAGGATCACAAGAGCATCTTCGAGAAGTTCAAGCAGGTGGGCGATACCCTCACCGATAAACCCAAAGGGACCGGCCTCGGCCTGCCCATCTGCAAAGAGATAATAGAGCACTTCGGGGGCAGGCTCTGGGTGGAAAGCGAGCTGGGTAAGGGCAGCACCTTCTTCTTCACCCTGCCCCTGGCGCAAACGGCCGAAGCGGAAGCAACGGAAGCCCCCGAAACCGGGGAAATGGAGGAGCCGGCCGGGGCGGCTGACACCGGTGATAAGACCATCCTGGTGGTGGATGACGAGGCCAACATACGCCGTTTCTTAAGCCACGAGCTTAAAAAGAGGGGCTATAGAGTCATTCAGGCCGCGGGGGGCAACCGGGCGATAGAGCTGGCCCGGAAACACCACCCCGACCTGATAACCCTGGACGTGCTGATGAACGGCATGAGCGGCTTCGACGCCACCGCCGTGCTCAAGAACGACCCTGAGACCGGGGATATACCGATACTGATTATCTCGGTGGTGGAAGACAGGAAGCGGGCCTACCAGCTGGGGGTAAACGACTATCTGACCAAGCCCTTCAAGATAGAGGCGCTGGTAGGCAAGGTGAACCAGCTGCTGCGGGATGCCCAGAAGAAGATACTGGTGGTGGATGACGATAAAAACCTGGTCAGGTCGCTTAAGTATCAGCTGGGCAAGCGGGGTTACTCCGCCAGTGCCGCCTACAGCGGCAAACTGGCTTTAAAAAAGGTGGGCAGCCAGCCCCCTGACCTTATTCTGCTGGACATAATAATGCCGGAGATGGACGGCTATGAGGTGATGAAGGCGTTGAAGCACAAACCGGAGACGGCCCGGATACCCATTCTGGTGATGACCGGTGTTGAAATCGACGGCAGCCGGGTCAAGGCGCTGTCGGTGGGCGCTGCCGATTACTTCACCAAGTCGGGGGGCTTCGGCAAGATGTTCCAGACGATAGATTCTATCCTCAACGGAAAACCGGAAGCTTAAGCTGGCTTTCGGGTTGCTTGTCAGCCCTTGGCCGAAAGCCAGGCGGCCACTTTGTTTAACAGCACCTCCCGGTCCACCGGCTTGGTGAGATACTCATCGGCGCCAACTTTGAGCCCGGTAGCCTTGTCCGATTCCTGCCCCTTGGCCGAAAACATTATAATGGGCAGCCCGGCGGTTTCAGGCTCGCTCCGCAGGCTGTGGCAGATTTCAAAGCCGTCTATCCCGGGCAGCATAACGTCCAGGACAAGCAGGTCGGGGTTGTCCTCCCTGGCCTTTTTCAGCCCCTCCAGCCCGTTCTGGGCGGTGAGCACCTGGTAGCCCTCTTTTTCCAGTATATAGCTGGTGGCCCTGAGTACGCTGGGATCATCCTCAACGATGAGAATCCTTTTAGAGATGAGAATCACCCCCTTCTGTTTCTGGTTCTTAGTATTATAGCACATTAGTTGCTTTTAGTCATCAGTAATATCAGGAAAACGTTGACTTTTGGCAAATTAGTTGTCGTATGTTGACATTTTGACCAGTGGCACTATGCTCTAAGCCCCGGTGCGGTACTTGATAAAGTTGGGGCGGGCTGGTAGTATTTCCCTAGATTGGTGGCTAAGCGATAACGGAGGCTTAAAAATGGAGAGCATGAAGGATAAGGCAGCGATAGTCGGGGTGGGCTATACCCCGCAGGGCAAGGTCCCCGGCCGGAGTTCGATGAGCTTTCATGTAGAGGCGGCTAGGAACGCTATTAAGGATGCCGGTTTGAAAATAGGCCAGGTGGACGGCCTGTTGATGCAGCCCCCGATGGCGGCTATGGGAGACTTCATGGTGGCCCCGGCCTACCTGGCTCAGAAGCTGGGCCTCCGCGTCCGCTTTATGGCCGCTCACGATGTCTGGGGGGCCTCGGCGGGCTGTATGGCCCAGCATGCCGCCTGGGCTGTCGTCCACGGGCTGGCCGACTATGTCGTTTGCACCTACGGCGAGAACGCCCTGTCCGGCATCAGCGAGTACGGCACGGCCCTTAACGGGGGGGGTGAGTACGGCATGTTCGGGGCGGTGGCCGGCTACGCTCTGGCCGCCCGCCGTGGTATCCACGAACTCGGCACCGGCCCCGAGACCTGGAAGGAGATAGCCATGGCGGTGCGCAAATGGGCTAACCTCAACCCCGCCGCCAGGTACCATGACCGGCCGATGAGCTATGAAGACTACTACAACTCCAGGCTGGTTGTGGAGCCGTTTCGCCTCTTTGATATCTGTCTCATCAGCGACGGCGGCCGGGCCTTTATCGTGACCACGGCGGAGAGGGCCAAGGACTGCAAGAAGAAACCGGTCTATATCATGGGCATGGGCCAGGACCACTCGGCGACCAACGTCCCCCAGGCCACCCATCTGGCCGGCCCCATCGGGGCCAAGGTCTCGGGAGAGGAGGCCTACAAGATGGCCGGGATTACCCGGGGTGACATTGACGCCTGTGAGATCTACGACTGTTTTACCTATACCGTGGAGATGACCCTGTCCGGTTACGGCTTTTTCGCCCTGGGGGAGGGCAAGGACTTCCTCAAGGCGGAGCGCCTGGCCCCGGGCGGCGACTTCCCCATAAATACCTCGGGGGGACAGCTTTCCGAGGCCTATTTCCAGGGGTTCACCGCCCTTATCGAGGCCATTGTCCAGCTGCGCGGCGAGGCCGGTAAGAGGCAGCTGGGCGCGGTGACCAAGACCAAGGCCCCGGAGATTATTCTGGTCAGCCACAACGGCGGGGTGATGCAGACGCACAGCACCCTTATTCTGAGGAGGTGATAGACGATGCGCTATGAGAAACCTTTACCCGTTATCAATGAGGATAACGCCCCCTACTGGGAGTACGCCAGGGGGCATGAGCTGAGGATGCAGAAGTGCGCCAACTGCGGCCATATCCGCTTTCCGGTTAGTATTGTTTGTCCCAAGTGCCATTCCCTGGAGACGGAGTGGACCAGGTTGAGCGGTAAGGGGAGGGTCTATAGCTATGTTATCTATCATCAGGCCTACCATCCCGCCTATAAGAACGATATACCCTATGCGGTGGCCATCATCCAGCTGAAGGAAGGGCCGCGCATGGAGAGCAACATCACCGGCTGCCGCATGGAGGACATCGAAATCGGCATGCCGGTCGAGCTCTATTTTGATGATGTCACCGAGGACGTTTCGCTGCCCAAGTTCAAGCCGGCGGAAGGAGGTTAGCCGTGAGCTATAAGCATCTGTTGTACCAGAAGGAAGACGGCATCGGCCTGGTCACCGTTAACCGGCCGGAGCTGTTGAATGCCCTGGACAGCCGGGTCTTTACCGAGATATTTAAGCTGTTCCAGGAGATTGAAGACGACCCCGAGGTGGGCGTGGTCATCCTCACCGGCAGCGGCCAGAAGGCTTTTATCGCCGGCGTTGATGTCAGCGGGATGAAGGACAAGAGCGGCGTCGAGATAGAGGCTTTTGTTGCCGTCGCCAGGAAAACGGGCGACCGAATTTTCAGCTTAAGCAAGCCGGTTATCGCCGCCGTTAACGGCTTTGCCCTGGGCGGCGGCTGGGAGATGGCCATGAACTGCGATTTAATCATAGCCTCGGCAACCGCCCGCTTCGGCCAGCCGGAGATATCGCTGGGCATCGTCCCCGGCGGCGGCGCCATGCAGAAGCTGGCCCGGACCGTCGGCTTGGCCAGGGCCAAGGAGCTGGTCTACACCGGCGATATCATTGACGCCAACAGGGCGCTGGCCATGGGGCTGGTTAATAAGGTGGTGCCGCCGGAGAGCCTGATGACGGAGGCCAAAGCCCTGGCCCGGAAATTATTGAGCAAGAGCGGGGTGGCCCTGTCTTTCGCCAAGAAGGCCATCAACAGCGGCACCGCCATGAGCCTGGATGCCGGCATTGACATGGACGAGACCTTCTTTGCCCGCTGCTTTGACACCGAGGACCAGAAAGAGGGGATGAAGGCCTTTCTGGAGAAGAGAAAGCCCCAGTTCAAGAATAAGTGAAGGACGAATATCAGAGTTCGAGAGGAGAACCGTTATGAAAGAGCCAGCCCGAAAATTTAAGGTTGTCCCGCCGGCAAACCCCGATGAGGGCACCGAGCCGGTCTATGCCGGTAGACCCAAAAACCTGGCCCAGCTATTGAGTAACACGGTAAAGAACTGCGGTGACCTGGAGGGGGTTATCATTACCGACCCCGCCGCCCGGCTGACTTTCCGGCAGTTCGCCTCGACGGCAGATAATGTAGCCTCGGCCCTCTATCACGACTACGGGGTCAGGAAGGGAGACAGGGTGGCCCTGATGCTGAGGAACGGCCTGGAGTTCGCCGCCAGCTTTTTCGCCCTGGCCCGGCTGGGCGTCATAACGGTGCCGCTGAACACCGCCCTTAAAGGTGAGGAGCTGGCTTTCCAGGTGGCCGATTCCGGCGCCGTGGCGCTGATAGTGGAGCCCAAGTTCCACCAGTTAATGGCCGGGGTCAGTTCGGCAGTCAAAGGGGTAAAGCATATCTTTATCACCGGTGATGAAACACCGGCCGGAACGGTGGCTTTCTCGGAGCTGCTTAAAGAGCGGCAAGCGCCGCCGGAAGTCAGGGTGGACGAGATGGACAGCGCCGTCATCATGTATACCTCGGGAACGACGGGCACGCCCAAGGGGGCGCTGTTGTCCCACCAGAACATCATTACCGGAGCCATGAATATGGCCAATCTGTGTGACCTGCAGGTGGGCCGGGATAAGATACTGGTGGTGGTGCCCCTGTTCCACATCACCGGGCTGGCCATAGCCTTCTGTTCGGCGGTATACGCCGGCATTCCGGCGGTGATTGTCAGGAAGTTCAAGACTGATGAAGCCCTTAAGATTATCGCTGAAGAAAACGTCACCACCATGGTGGCCGTGCCCACGATATTATGGCTGATGCTCAACGAGCCGGAATTGGCCAGCTACGACCTGAGCTCTATGCGCCAGTTTGCCGCCGGCGGCTCGGCTTCGCCCGAAGAATTACTCAAGGCCTGCGCCGCCAGGTTGCCGGGGGTCCAGCTTATGCCCGGCTACGGGCTTACCGAGGCCACCGCCATGACCCACACCACCACCAGCCTGGACGAAGCCCTGGCCAAGCTCGGCTCGGTGGGCAAAGCGCTGTCAATACTGGAGGACAAGGTGGTTGACGCTTCGGGGAAAGAGCTGCCCCCGGGCCAGCCGGGAGAGCTTCTGGTAAAGGGCTGTCAGGTTATGAAGGAGTACTGGAATAATCCCGAGGCCACCCGGCAGACCATCGTCGACGGCTGGCTGCATACCGGGGACATCGCCAAGACTAACAAGGATGGCTACACCTATATTCTGGACCGGATGAAGGACATGATTATCCGGGGCGGTGAGAACATCTACAGCATTGAGGTGGAGAACGCATTATACCGCAACCCCAAGGTGCTGGAGGCGGCCGTGGTCGGCGTGGATGACCAGGTCTTCGGCGAGCAGGTCAAGGCCGCCCTGGTGCTCAAGCCGGGTGAGCAGGCCACCGCCGAGGAGATCCAGGAGTTCTGCGGGCAGTATCTGGCTTACTTCAAGGTGCCCAAGTACATCGAGTTCATGGAGAGCCTGCCCCGCAATCCGGCGGGCAAGGTTATCAAGGCCCGGCTGAAATAGCCGTCACAGCTGGGGTGGCGGGAGACCTATTTCTTTATACACCTGCTGGTAGAACTGGACACGCTGGTCGGTATAGCCCGGCAGCACCCACATCATTTCCTGCAGGTTCTGGGTAATGGTAGCCAGCCAGTCAAAAGGAATCGATATCAGCTGCCGGTCTTCGGGAAGTATCTGTCTCACCTTCATGCCGTAGCCAAGCCCGGTAACTATGTAGTTCACCTGGCCGGTTATGTAGGGGTAGGCGAAGAGCCAGGCGCATCCCAGCACGTTGGTCATCTTACTGGACCACGTTTCCCCGGTGGTATAGCTCATTGCCCTCAGCAGGATTTCGGTCTGGCTGGCGTTATTGGTGAGAACTATCAAAAGGTCGGGGTCGGATGATATCTGGTCTAGCGGGGAGAAAGCGACGTATTTGACGGTATTTTTCTCCAGTCTGGGTACGCCGTTGTAGTAGATTCGGCGGTTGACCCGGGCTTCCTTGTAGATTTTGTAGGCGGGGCCGAGGTATCCGGCTCCGATAATTTCGGGAAGCTCGCCTCCCAGTACGTACAGTGCCGCGCCGCAGGCATGGTTGGCCGGATCGGTGAAGAAAGGGGCCTGTCTCTGTTGGGCTTCTGCAATCATCTGGCAGAAGGCCAGGTTTTTGTCCAGCCTCTCGATATCGTCGGGTTTATGGTAGAGAAACTTAACCCCTACCGGCGGACTCTCAAAATTGAACTTTTTGAATACGGATAGGTCCGGTTTCTTTGAAGCCATGTCTTCCCCCTTTTGGTTGTATTTTATCTCTATGCTCTACGGGATTACGCTTTTGGTTAAAAATGACGGGTCGTGCAGGGGCAGTATGATATCGGCCAGCTCCTTTATTCTGACTATGCTGTCGTAGGCCTGGAAGGGGTCGCTGTGTATGGCCGGGGCAATGGCCGGCATCGTTTTGCCGCCGGGCAGCGGCGGCGGGTTGTAGTTTTCCAGTATCGAGCAGAGGCCGGCGATAACGGCCGTGCCCTTATCGGTCTTTACGCTGACTGACTGGCCGCCGGGCGAGTGTCCCGGGGAAAATAATATATTTATATCTTCGGAAATTTTAAAGTCGCCGTCAATCACCTCCAGCTTGAGGTTATTAAATAGTTTCGGGTCGTATAGCCCGGCCCATACCGGGTGGGGGTTGCGGGCAAAGTCAAGCTCTCGCTTCTGGACCATCACCCGGGCATTGGGAAACCGGGAGGCGAAGGCGGTGTGGTCGAAGTGAAGGTGCGTTTGTATTACCAGGTCGACATCGTCGGTGGCAATACCCGCTCCGGCTAAGCCGGAATCGAGGCTCTGCAGCTTGTGGGCCGGTATGCCGATTCTGGCTAAATCTTCGGGGTCTCCCCCCGAATCCACCAGTATCTTTTCTCCAGCGCCCTCGATGTACCAGATGTAGCCGGTGACGCAGAGCGGCTGACCGAAGTTGGCGAAGTAGGTCATGTGGGACTTTTCGGAGGGGGATACCCAGAGCGGTATGGGGTGAATGGTACAGTGTTTCATTCGAGCCTCCTTAATTTGGAAATCCCGGGCGGTCAGGGCAATATTATCACAAGACTTGCCGGGGGGCAAAATTAGCGGGAGGATTGACAGCCGCCGCGGCAGATAGTAGCATTCCCTTAACCAACCGGAATTTAGCAGCAGGAGGCGAAAGCGATGTTTGACCCCTTAACCTTTGGCACGGAGAAGTGCAGCGGAGTCGATGATTTTCTCCGGCCGGAACACCTGATAACCGAGCAGGACAGGATGGTAGTCAGGGCCGTCAGGGACTTCGTCGATAAAGAAGTCCTGCCCCACGAGAAGGAATTCGACGATTACTGGGACTGGACGGAGAGAAAGGAACACACCTTTATTGAGGACCTTAAGCAGAAGTTGTACGTTGACCTGGGCTTTCAGAAGACCCTCATCCCCGAGGAATACGGGGGCTTGGGCATGTACAGTCTGGTCAGCGCCAACCTGGTGGTCGAGGAGCTGGTCAGGGGCGACCTCGGCTTTACCACCGAGGCCACCATGAATCTGTGGGGGGTGCTGCCCTTTGTCCCGCCCACCCCCAACGAGTATCTGATTAAGGAGTTCGCCCCCAAGCTGTGCGGGGATAAGCCGTTTCAGGTGGCCTCCTGCCTTACCGAGCCTCAGGGCGGCGGTTCGGTGGAAGACCTGGCCCTGAAGGGAAAATACCTCCAGACCACCTGCCGCCTGGAGGGCAACCAGTGGGTTATCAACGGGCATAAGCGCTGGCCCTCGGCCTACCGCACCGCCGACCTGTATCGTGTCCTCTGCCGGGTGGAGGGCGAGGAGTTTCCCCGCAATATCGCCCAGATATACGTAGCCGCCGACGCCCCGGGCATAACCACCAGCAAGCCCTACCAGAAGATGGGCTGTAACATCGATACCAACGGGGACGTCTGGTTCGATGACGTCAGGACGCCCAGGGAGTACCGCGCCCACCCCGACCCCGTGGAAGACCTGAAATCGCTGATTGTCAACGAGACCCTGGGCCGGGCCATGCCCACCACCGGCAAGACGGTGGGCATAATGAAGCGGGCTTACCAGATTCTCAAGGAGTGGGTTGACCAGCGGGAGATCGCCGGCCGGCCGATGAAGGAGCACGGTGTTATCGTGCACGAGCTGGGGCAGATAGCCGCCGATATCATGGCCGCCGAAGCCTTCGTCTATACGGTGGCCTATAGATTTGACCACCCCGAGATTTACGGCGAACCGTGGGATTACAAGAACCTGGTGGTCAGCGACGCCTGCAAGAAGACGGTGGGCGATATAGGCTGGAGGGTGACCGACCGCGCCCTCGACCTGATGGGCTCGTTCGGTTACTCCAGGGAAGGCCGGATGGAGAAGCTGTTAAGGGATATCAAGATTACCCAGCTCTGGGTAGGGGGGCCGCTCCTTTATCTCACCGAGCTTTCCCGGTACTTTTTCGGGACGGAGACCCTTTGATATATCCCGCCGTCAGACCATGGCGTTTATGCCCAGAAGCTCACGCCCGATAATCAGCTTGTGCATTTCGGTGGTGCCGCCGAGTATGGTGCTCAGGGTGGCGTCACGGTAGTGGTGCTCCACCCCGAAGTCATCGGTGCAGCCGTAGGCGCCGTGCAGTCTGATTGCCTCAGCCGATACTCTCAGCGCCAGCTCGGTGGCCAGCCACTTGGCCGAGGACAGCTCTTTAGCGTGAGGCCGCCCCTGGCTCTTGAGCTCAGCGGCATAGTACACCAGCAGTCTGACTGCCTCGGTCTCGGCCTGCATCCTGGCTATTGCCTCCTGCACCAGCTGGAAACTGGCGATGGGTTGGCCGAACTGGTGGCGCTCTTTAGCGTATTTGATGCAGGCGTCCAGGCAGCTCTGGGCCATGCCGATAGCGCCGGAAGCGACAAAGAGACGGGCAACGTCGATACCGGTCAGGCTGTTCTGGAGGCCCCGCCCTATCTCCCCGATTAGATTCTCCTTTGGCACCCGGCAGTCGGCAAAGGCCAGGTTGGCCATGTCACCGGCCCGGTTGCCCACCATCTCGACGGCGGCGCTGGAAAAACCCGGTGCGTCTTTATCGATAGCGATAAGGGCCAGTCCGTGGGTACCCTTACTCCTGTCCGTCTGCACCAGGGTCAGGACTATATCGGCTATGCCGCCGGCGGAGATGAAATTCTTGGTGCCGTTGATAACCCACTGGTCGCCGTCGAGCCTGGCCGTAGTCTCAACAGCGGCGGCGTCGCTGCCGGCGTTGGGCTCGACAACGCCGATGGCAACTATCAGTTCCCCTTTACACATCGGCGGCAGGTAGTTCCGCTTCTGCTCATCACTGGCTACTCTGGTGAGAATAGTCCCGGTAACAATATTGTGCCCCAGGGAGGTCAGCGTTTGGGTCCAGCTTGCCCGGCTGAGTTGCTCCCAGATTATAGCCGCCGAGGTATAGTCGAGCCCGCCCCCGCCGTATTCCTGGGGCAGGGGGGCCCCTATCAGGCCCAGCGAACCCATCTTCTTGATGACATCATAGTTTACTTTGCGCTGCCGTTCGTACTCTTTGAGCCCGGGCAGCATCTCCTGCTCGGCAAACTTTCGTGCCATGTTCCGGAGCATCACCTGCTCCTCGGTCAGTTCAAAGTTCATTATCTCTACCTCCGCCGGAGTTAAGCGTCGTTGGTTACCGGGGCATATTCCTATATTTTAATGGAGTCAATAATCCGGTCCAGGCCCCACCATAGCATGTGGGTGATTTCGGTAATCGTTCCCTCCTGGCAGGGCTCGGGTATGAGCAAAGACTTTGTTTCGGGACTGGGAAGGGTGCCGGGAAAGGAATAGTCGATGTTGACAACGTAACCGTCGTAGCCTACCAGGTCTTGAAGCGTGTAGACCTTGCCCTGGCTTTGCGGGTAGCTGGAAACAATCTTGTCTCTATGGCTATCCTGAAAGACGATGATTAGGTCGGCCTCGTCCACCATGGCTTTGGTCAGCTCTTTGGAGCGGTTCCCGGAGATGTCTATTTGCCGCCTTTTCATGCTTTCAACGGCGTAGGGGTAGGGGGGAATCCCGAAGACCGGCTTGTCATAGTGCTCGCCGTGAGCCGCCAGCAGCTGGATGTCCTCCGGGCTCAGGCCAACTCCGGCCGAACTCACCCTGATTTCCTTGGCCGACCCGTCTTTTCTTTGCCGGATAATCTCCCTCAGGTAGTACTCGGCCACCACGCTGCGGAACCGGTTAACCGCACAGACAAACAATACATGCTTGGACACTACTTACCTCCTGAAGGCAGCTGGGATAGACTTACCTGCCTTCGATAGCAATATTACCATAAGACCTCTCGGGGGCAAAATTAAGGGCAGGTTCAATAGAGCCTGCCTCGTCTTCTCTGGCAGCCGGGGCTGGCCTGGGATGTGCCGTCTATATATGTTTTTGCCTGAGGCGCAGGGCGACCATGGCCAGTAAGATCAGGAAGGCGAACCCGGCCATTAGAGCGTAGCTCGCCTGATAAGAGCCGGTGACATCCTTGACGGCGCCCACGGCAACGGGACCGGCCACTACCCCCAGATTAAGACAGGTATTGAATATGCCAAAGCCAAGCCCCATCCTCTTCGGACTGGTGACTTCGGTAATCAGAGCGAAGATTGGGGCCGGTATCAGGACCTGGGCTACTCCGATAATGACCATCAGCGCCAGTATCCAGCTGGTAGCCGTAGGAATCATTACAATAAAAACTGCCAGGCCCAGGCCGCCGATAGCAATGATAGCCCGCTTACGGTCTATCCTGTCTATCACGTAACCGACAACCGGACTGAGCGCTATCGATGGCCACATGAGGGCGCTGGTGACGAAACCGGCTGAGGCAATAGTTAACCCGGCGCCCTGCAGGAATTCCGGAGTGAAGGTAAACATGGAAATGACGGCGGCGTTAAATAGCAGCCAGGCAATGCCTACAATCCAGATTGATATTCCGGTCAGCCTGATGCTCTTAAAGAAGCTTTCGCCCTTGGGCCGGGTTATCTGGCTGGTACCCGGTGCCGGGGCAAAGAGGAAAATGAATACCAGCAGTGCTATCAGGGGCACGGCGGTACTGATCCAGGCACTGGCTCGCCAGCCCATATTCTCAGCCAGCAGCGACAGGAAGTTCAGTGACAGGATAGTACCCAGAGGCAGGGCGGTGTTGACTACCCCCATGGCGATGCCCATCTCGCGCCCGGCAAACCACTGGGCCAGTAGCTGGGGGGCCAGCACCAGCATAGTTAGGGCTCCCGCCCCGGCCACCACCCTGCCTAAAACCAGCACCGGTAAAGAGCTGCCCGAGGCGAATATGGCCGTGCCGACAATCATAAGGGCGAAAGATATAATCCCTATCGTCTTTTGCCCGTAGCGGTCGGCCAGCATGCCGGCGGGGATGGAGATGGCTATCCCGGGCAGGGCAAAGAGACTCATCAGTAGCCCGCCCTGGGCATAATTTAGCTGGAATTCGGCCATAACCAGGCTCAGGATCGGGGGTACCGATTGCATTGTGATGGCGAAGGCCAGGCAGCTCAGGGAGGCGACGCCGAGAATGACCCATCGTCGCTTGGCCTCTGTGGCATTGGTAGCGGGGGCTGGAAGACTCTCTCTCACTCCCTCCCGTTTCCGATACTTTGTACAGGAGTCAGACTTATTTTCTCAGCGACCTTGCGGAAGTGAAAACCCTGGACGGCCAGGCTGATACAAAGCGGAAAAGACCTGGGAGTTTTGAACAAAGCCGAGACGAATAGCCGCCAGTACTGTCTTCTCCCCTTTTCCATCACGCCGAGGATCCACATGGACTTTAGCAGTGATACGAGCTGGCGGGGATGCGGGCGGCCCCCTCTCCGGCTTTGGGGCTGAAATTCACTTAAGAAGGTCCTTATGCGCTCGTAATAAGGTTTGGGGGCATATATTTTATTCAGGATTTGCCTGTACCCGTTAACGAGCGCCTCGTGGGACATCTTGGGGATAAAATTGATTGTTCCGTCGGTGTTGTCCCCGGTGCCAGCCGGCAGTATTCGGTTCTCCGCTTTCAGCCGCTTGTACAGTTTTGTTTCCGGGGGGGCATTCAGCAGGCCGACCATAGCTGTCAGAATGCCGCTTTGCTGTATAAAGTTGATCTGGCGTCTGAAAATTGAAGGCGGGTCGCTGTCAAAGCCGACAATAAACCCCCCCTGCACCTGAAAACCGTAGTTTTGCAGGGTCTTGACTGAGGATAGCAGGTCGCGGTTCTTATTGGCTGCCTTGTTACATTCTTTAAGGCTTTCTTCATTGGGGGTTTCGATACCGACGAACACGGTGTCGAACCCGGCGTCGGTCATCAGCTTCATTAACTCCTTATCGTCGGCAAGGTTTATCGACGCTTCGGTGAGGAAGGAGAACGGGTGTTTCCTCTGTTGCATCCACTCAATGATAGCCGGCAGGGTTTCCGATTTCAGCTTTTTCCGGTTACCGATGAAGTTATCATCGACAAAAAATATAATGCCCCGCCAGCCCTCACGGTATAAGGCATCCAGTTCGCCCAGTATCTGATCTTTGTCTTTGGTTCTCGGTTTGTGACCGTTGATTACCGGGATATCACAAAACTCACAGTCAAAGGGACAGCCGCGGGAATACTGGAGACACATCAGGTGGTATTTTTTCATATCGATGAGCGACCACATCGGGATTGGCGTTTTGGCTATGTCCGGGAATTCCTCGGCTTTGTAGATATGCCTGGCCGAGCCGTTTTCCAGGTCTTGTACCAGTTGCGGCATGATGTTTTCGGCCTCGCTTAAGACAAGATGGTCTATATCGTCAAAGCCAAATTCTTCGCAACCGGTAGTAAACAGGGGACCGCCGGCCACGGTCTTGGTCTCCAGTGCCTTGCACCTTTTGATGATAGCCCGCGCCGAAGACTGCTGTACGATCATGGCACTGATAAATACATAATCGGCCCACTCGATGTCCCTGTCCTGCAGGGTATCTGTATTTAGATTTACAAGCTTCTTCTCCCACTCGGGGGGGAGCATGGCAGCCACTGTCATTAGACCCAGTGGAGGAAGGGTTGCCTTCTTGTTTATGAATCTCAACACATGCTTAAAGCTCCAGAAGGTGTCCGGATATTGTGGATAAACCAGCAGTATTTTCAAGTTAACTCCTTATAAAATGTAAATCCCGGGTTGCCGTGGCGATATTAATTTTTTTTGTAACTCTTTATTATAACCCTTCTCGGGGCAAAACTAAAGACATGCCCTGTTGGATTTGCCCCTTTTTTTCTGGTACTTTAGTAGCGGGGGTTGGTTTGGAATGTGCTTTTATGAATCAAGTCCTGTAACCGCCGCCGATAGTGTGCTAGAATGTAGGCGTCCGTGAAAGCAGATTTTTTTTGCCGGCTGGCTAAAGTCCTGATTGGCGGTATCAGCCGGAGTCAAATAAGATAGGAGTAAAGGCAGTGTCTTCATCATGGGAAGAGTTTGAGGAATTAATCAAGCAGGAGATGAGAAAAATCTACTCGGAAACCGCCATCGAGCACGGCATGAACCCGAGGAACCTGGGAGAGCTGGAGGACGCCGATGGCTTTGCCCACGTCACCGGCCCCTGCGGCGACACCATGAACATATGGCTTAAGGTGAAGGGCAGCGCCATAAACGATATCAGTTTCCTGACCGACGGCTGCGGCACCAGTATTGCTTCCGGCAGCATGGTAACCGAGCTGGCCAAGGGGAAAAGCCTGGCTGAAGCCCATAAGATAAGCCAAAAAGACGTCCTCGATGCCCTGGGCGGGCTACCTGAGGAAAGCCGGCACTGCGCCCTCCTGGCGGCGAGTACGCTAAAGGCGGCCATCAAGGATTACCTGGCCATGAAGCGTGAGCCGTGGAAGAAAGGCTACCGCAAACAGACTGGTGAATAAAGGCGCAGCATAACAGCTGATTCTATTATCTGTAGGCTTGCCCTGAAGTTGAGACCAAATCCTGTGCAGGTGACTTTTAGTATGTTAGAAGGCAGGTATCTGTGAAAGAAGAACTCTTGAGCCGGCTGGCTGAAATCGTCGGCCAGGATTACGTGTCCAGCCGCCCCGAAGAGCTGTATCTCTATTCCCGCGACCCGGGGGCCCAGAAGCCGCGCAAAGCCGATTACGTGGTCATGCCCGGGACCGTAGATGAAGTGCAGCAAATAGTCAGGCTGGCCAACCGGGAAAAGGTGGCCATTACCCCGATGGGGGCGGGGCTGACCCTGTCGGCGCTGACCGTTCCGGTCAGGGGCGGCATTGTGCTGGACATGAAGAGGATGGACCGAATAATCGAGGTAAACGAAGCCAGCCGTTACGCCCTGATTGAGGCCGGCGTCACCCAGGCGGCCCTGAGGGCCTACCTGGAGAAGAACCATCCCCACCTCCAGCACTCGACCCCGGAGGCGCCCCCCACCGCCACCGTGGTCGGCAACATACTGATTCACGGGCACGGCCACCTCACCCCGAGGTACGGCGTTAACTCGCAGATGGTCAACGGCCTGGAGGTGGTTCTGCCCACCGGCGAGGTATGCAAACTGGGCTCCGGCTCGGTAAGCCCCAAATGGTTCAGCCGCGACCCCCTCCCCGACCTGATGGGTCTCTTTCTGGGCTGGCTGGGCACGACCGGCATCGTCACCAGGCTCTCGATTCAGCTCTTCCCCAAGCCCGCCTTCAGGGACCTGCTGCTGTTCGTTTCCGATAGCGCCGAGCTGATTCCGGAGCTTATCGTCGAGTTCGGCCAGATTAACCTGCTGGAGAACTGCTTTATCATCACCCAGGAGGAGCCGAGGTGGGCGCAGCGCATCTATTACATTATCGTCGTTTCCGGCGAATCTGAGGAGGAATTCGAGGTCAAAAAGGAACTGCACCAGCGCATCTTTGCCAAATACCAAGGTAAGGTATCGCCGGTAGACGAAGAGCCGGCGCTGACCCCGCTGCGGGAGAGGTTTCTGGGTGTGCCCCCCTTCGCCGCCACCGCCGCCGATTTCAGGAAAGGCGGCGGCTTCGAGTACACCGGGGCCATACTGCCCATAGAGGTAATACCGCAGGCCTGGCGGAGCGGGCTTGAGATTGCCCACAAGTACGACCTTATGTATCAATTGGGCATACAGCTCCTGCCCGGTGGCCACAGTGTCATGCTGGCCTATTCCTATCCCTTTAAACGGGCGGTTGAGGAGGAAGCGGAGAGAGCCAGGGGGGCGCTGGACGATACCAACCGGCTGACCCTGGAGCTGGGCGGGGTGGTCTGGAAGCCGGAACTGCCGGCGCAGAAACTGATTCTGGAAAGGATGGACGCCAATACCCGCCAGTTGATGGACAGGATAAAGAAAACGCTGGACCCAAACAATATCATGAATCCGGGGAACTGGGAGGTGGCCTAGATTTCTCTGCAGGACTATAAAGACATAATTCACCGGTGTTTCGGCTGCGGGTACTGCCAGCTGACCGTAGATTACTCGGAGTTTAACTGCCCCATTTATAACAGGTTCCGCCTGAAAACCTGCTCACCGGGCGGCCTTTTATGGCTGATACAGGCCTGGATGGAGGCGGAAATCGACTGGTCGGAGTCGCTGGGCAAAATCCTGTATTCCTGCACTAATTGTAATAACTGCGTTCAGAGCTGTAAGTTCCCCTTTAATAAGGACGTGGTCAATATTATAGTGGCCGCCAAGGAGGAGATGGTGGCCGATGGGCTGGTTATGCCCAAGGTAGCCCGTTTCTTCCAGAATATTGAAGCCTACGGCAATCCCTACCGGGAGCTGAGGGAAAACCGGGGGCGGTGGGCTGAGGGCATTAATATAGAGCCTTACACCGGGCAGGAGTTCCTCTTTTATGTCGGCTGTGTCGGCTCTTTTGACGAGAGGGGGCAGGTAGCCGCTCAAGCGCTCGGCGAGCTGTTGCTTACCGCCGGCCTTTCTTTCGGTGTTTTAGGTCCTGCCGAAGAGTGCGACGGCAACGAGGTCCGCCTGCTCGGCGAGAGCCGTATCTTCCAGATGTTGAGGGACAGGAACAGCCAGCTTTTCCGGAAGGCCGGGGTGAAGAAGATTATAACGCTTTCCCCCCATTCCTATAATGTCTTTAGAAACGAATACCCGAATAGCTTTGAGGTGTTTCACTACACCGGCCTCCTCCGCGACCTTATCGAGCAGGGAAAGCTGAAGCCGTCATCAAAGCTCAATATGAGGGTGACCTACCACGACCCCTGTTTTCTGGGGAGACACGCCGGTGAATACGAAGCGCCGCGTGGTATCTTAAAGGCAATCCCGGGGGTTGATCTTGTAGAAATGGAAAGGAACCGTGAGAATGCCTTCTGCTGCGGTGGAGGCAGCGGCAATTTCTACACCGATTTCTTCGGCGGCGGCCAGGATAGCCCGTCAAGGATCAGGGTGAGGGAGGCCGCTAAGACCGGCGCCGACGTCCTGGCGGTAGCCTGCCCCAGCTGTGCCGTAATGCTCAGTGAAGCGGTAAAGGACGAGGGAATGGCCGAAAAGCTGGTGGTTAAGGATATTGCCCAGATTCTAAAAGAGTCCGCCCTTCCCCCCAATCTTCAGTAGGGCAATAAACGCTGGAGGAAGAGTATTGGCTAAAAATTCACAAGACTCCAGGAAAGCAGGCTTAGGTAGTTTCATATTTGTCGGGTGTCTTGTCATTGGAGTGGGCGTTGGGATAGGGTTTAATCTTATGCCAGCAGCAGTTATTATTGGTTTTGGTGTTGGCCTTATCGCTATGGGGATAGCGCGCTATAAGACTGGCAAATGGTGAACCGGCCTACCCTTATGTAAATGTTATTCAATAGTGTATTTATACAAAAAAGGCGCCGCTTTTAACGGTGCCCCTGATCCGCCCGCCGTTTAAAGTTTTGTTTTATTACCCATACCCGCCCGCCCTCATAAGCTCCGCTTCTGGAACTTTCTTTCCCCCACCCCTTTTTATCTTTGCTGGCGGAGGCTGGGGGGATTGACAATCCTATTAATTAGGGCTAGACTCAAGTTCTAAAAACTGAGACATCGCACTCTTGACAAGATAATTAGGCTGTGTTTTGATGTCGGCTGAAAAATAAATTTTGAAGGAGGTGCAATATGGGTTGGGTCAAGTATTTAGTATATATAGCGTCTTTCTTTATTCCTCCATTCGGATTTATTACATTCTGGGTTTTTTCTGGAAGGGAAAATGAACTAGGGGATGTTGGTAAATACGCTATGGCTGTCGCATTCTTCGGTGCGGTTGTCTACATCATTCTTGCGGCTCTTAGCATAACTACGTTCGGCGACCTATGGCGAGGCATGGATTGGCTACGGTAAACAAACCCTAGAATAACTCACCACTAAGAACCATACCTTTATAAACGAAGCCTTGACGGTGGGGAATCGCATCGATTCCTTACGGTTAATCTTGCTCCTGGCAAATAAACAAAAAAGGCGCCGCTTTTAACGGTGCCCCTGATCCGCCCGCCGTTTAAAGTTTTGTTTTATTACCCACCCCCACTCCCTTTTTATCTTTTACCGCCCACCGCCCTTTTAAGAAAGCCTCCCGGATTGTTTCGCCCGCCGTTTAAAGTTTGGTTTTATTACCCACCCCCACCCGCCCTCATAAGCTCCGCTTCTGGAACTTTCTTTACCCCACCCCTTTTTATCTCTGGTAGCGGGGGCGGTATGGCCTGCCTATTAAAAGCGGTGGCTATACCGGAAATTTAAAGGCTCCGGGGCCGTGTTTAAAGGTGTGTATCATCTCTACCAGTTTATCTGTTGTCAGAACCCAGCCGTAGGAACCCCTCGCCTTCATTATGGTCGCCTTAGCTATTCCTTTCCAGGAAGAGGCGGTGGCGTCTTCTACCAGTATTATATCGTAACCCAGATTGAAACCGTCCATTAAGGTATTGTCCACACAGATGCCGGTGTCTACGCCGGTAATGATCAGGGTATCAACGTAGGCACTCCTTAGCCACAGGTCTAGTTCGGTGTCCTGGAAAGAGGAATCTCGCCTCTTCACGACTATGTGGTCCCCCTCGGCTGGTTGGAGTTCATTGATTATCTCGGCGTCCCAGGTTCCCCGCACACAGGATGGTATCTTGAGGAATTCGGCCCTTCGGCTGGGGATAATTCGGTGCAGCCGCGTGTAAAGGTCAATACCCGATGCCTCTCTGACCTGTTCGGTATAGAAAATGGGTATTTGTACTTCACGGCAGGTGGCTATCATCCGTGCCACATTCGGTATGATTTTCCGGTAGGCCTTGAGATTGGCTCCAATAGAGCTGCCGTAGTCCTCGTACGAACCCCCCGGCGCACAGAAGCCGTTTTGCATGTCGATTACCAGCATGGCGGGGTAAAATACGGGTGACCTTTTGCGTGGCATAACGTCATTTTCCCTTCGTTCGGTTTCTGTCTGCCCGGCGATGGGCTGGATGGGGCATACAATCTAAATTATAGCATAAACCAAAAAGCGCCAGCTTTTTATCGCTAGCGCCCTTTAACCATTTGCCGCTAATCAGGCAGCCGGATTTAAGATACGCCCTACGAACAGTATCGCCCCGGTCTCGATATCGCGGATGAAGAAGATAAACGGTCGGTCGATGGTAACCTCTACCGTTTCTGGTATTGCCGACATCTCCATAACTACCGCGGTGGCCGCCGCCGCCTCGGTGCCGGCTTCATCGACGGAGACAAAGGCCTTGTGCACCACATCGGCTATATAAAGTTCGCGGCTACCCGTCATCCCGGAAAAGTCGGCGTTCCCGGAAAAAGCGATGGGCATACCCAGCGCCGCCAGGGTCTCTCCCAGGCTGAATTCCGAATCAAACTCGAACTTAGGCATGGTCAGGACGACCTCTTTTCCCCTTAAAGCATTTATAATGGCGTTGGCCTGCTCAAAGTCCAGCGCTTCTTCAAACGACTCAAACTGGCCGGACGCGGGTAGCAGGATTACCATGGATAGCTCGTCGCCGTCATAGGGCAGTTCTACCGCCTGATAGCCATCGCCTTCGGCGTAACCGAATGACTCTGTTTGATGCATCATTGGCACCGTCACCTCACTCCCGTCGAGCCGGTAAAACACCCCGTCACTGGTAAAGTCTTCCTCGAAGGGATAGGCCCAGGCGGCGTTGAAGTAGATGGCGTTGGTCAGGACGAGGCGGGTCATCGGGTTAATCAGCCCCTTCGGGATCAGGTTCTCTATCCTGTCCTCCGTCTGCTCGGCTACCCAGTTGTTGATGATGACGCGGGATTCCTCCGGCGCGCCTATAAAATCTAGGACTCTAAGACCGGCGCCGTAGTTCACCGCCAGCAAGTCGAGGAACTCGGTCAGAAAGGTATAGTCCCGCTGCCCCCAGATGGCGTTGATGGTGTTAAGACGGAAGCCCTCGCCGTCCTTGCCCTGGGCGCCCTCGCCGCGGCTCTCCAACTCCAGGGCCAGGTCGTTGAAGGCCGGGTGCAGCTGGTCTTGAGGCAGTCTAAACTGGATGGCTTCGGCCATCTGTTGTTCGGTTTCACCGCGGGCGCCGGCGTAGGTCATGGCCAGGGCCACAGAGATGCTGTGGGGCGAGTAAAAAAGGTTCCCCTCTTCCTCTTTAAGCTGCTGGTACAGGTTAAAGGCAAAGGCGCTGTTGCCCTCGACCAGGGTCGCCAGCTCAGATTCATTAGCCTCCGGCGCGTTATCTCGCGGCTTGTCCGATTTTATCAACTCACCGGCGGCGGCATGGGGGCAGGCCGCCAGGCCCAGCATCAATGCCACCATTAGTATACTTACTGCCCAAAGAAGTACCTTATTCACCTCGGTCACCTCCCGCTGATATTGGCCGTGCCTCTTTTATAAGTATAACGAAAAAGGCAGCTTTTGGTTAGGCTTGTTGCCAGCAAATAAAAAAGGGAAGCAATCGCTTCCCTCTAAATTATCCTTTTCTCCGCCCGCCGTTTAAAGTTTGGTTTTATTACCCATACCCGCCCGCCCTCATAAGCTCCGCCTCTGGAACTTTCTTTCCCCGCCCCCAACTGGTCTATCTAAACAAAAAAAGCACCGCTTTTCACGGTGCCTCTAAATTTCTTTGGTAGCGGGGGCTGGATTCGAACCAGCGACCTTTGGGTTATGAGCCCAACGAGCTTCCACTGCTCCACCCCGCGTCGGTCTTTACAGTATAAACAGTGGCAAATTATATGTCAACCCGCCCCGCTTAAAGCCCCTTCCGGAAAAACCCGGTCACCTTCTCGGCAACTATTTCCTCGTAGCCCGCCCAGAAATGGTCGGCGCCGGGGATAATCTCAAACCGCTTCGGTTTAGGCATGGCCTCCACCGCTTCCTCTACCTCCTCCGGTGCAACCATGTCATCATTCTCCCCGATGATGATAAGCTTGGGCTTCTTATAACCTTTAAGCGACTCCCCGCCGTACACCAGCGCCGGGGATACCAGCGCCAGCATCTTTACCCTCTCATCCAGGACGGCAACGGAAGCGGCCACGCCCCCGCCGAAGGAGTATCCGGCCAGCCCGATTTTGTTCGGCTTGATGTTCTCCACCGATGAGACAAAAGCCAGTGCCGCCCTCACATCCTCCCGCTCGGCGATGCCTTCCCCGAACTCCCCCTGGCTCTTGCCCGCCCCCCGGAAGTTAAAGCGGAGGGCGGCGATGTTATGCAGCGCCAGCGCCTGGCATATGGAAAAGACGACGTTGCTGGACATGTTTCCTCCGTAGAGGGGGTGGGGGTGACAGACGACAACCGCCGGGAAAGGCTTCTTGCCTTCGGGGAGATGCCAGACCCCTTCCAGGGTAAGCTTGCCGGAGGCAAAGCTGATGTGGACCCGCTTCAATCCGGTCGCTTCCTCCTGGGCTCTTTGGTCGGGCCGATGCTCTTCAGCCAGGCCCGGAGCTGGTCGGCGACCTGCTGCTCGTAGCCCTGGTCGCTGGGGTTGTAGTACCGCTTGTTTTTGAGGGAATCGGGCAGGTACTGCTGCTTGACGACGTGCCCCGGGTAGTTATGGGCGTACTTGTAGCCCTTGCCGTAGCCCATCTTGCCCATGAGCGGCGTCACCGGGTTGCGCAGGTGCAGCGGCACCGACTCGGCCGGCCCCTTTTTTATTTCTTCCTCTACCTGCTCATAGGCCATGTAGAGCGAGTTGCTTTTGGGGGAGGTGGCCATATATACGACGGCCTCGGCCAGGGCCAGTTTGCCTTCGGGCATGCCGATGAAGTGGACGGCCTGCTGGGCGGCCACGGTGATGACCAGCGCCTGGGGGTCGGCCATGCCGACATCCTCCGAGGCGAAGCGCACCAGGCGCCGGGCGATATATAGCGGGTCTTCCCCGGCCTCGAGCATCCGGGCCAGCCAGTAGAGGGAGGCGTTGGGGTCGGAGCCCCGCATTGACTTGTGCAGCGCCGAGATAAGATTAAAGTGGTGCTCGCCTTCTTTGTCGTAGGGCAGGGCGCGGTGCTGGATGGCATCCTCGATGGTCGGCAGCGAAACATGTCTTTTGTCCTCTTTGTCGGGCAGGGTGGTCAGGGCGGCAATCTCCAGGGCGTTGAGGGCCACCCGGGCGTCATTGTTGGACATGTTGATGAGGTGGACCATGGCGTCGTCGTCCAGTTCCACCTCCATCTTGCCCAGCCCGTTGAGGTCGTCGCTGAGCGCCCGGTTGACGATGACCCGGATTTCGTTCTCGTCGAGCGGTTTCAGGGCGAGCACCTGGCAGCGGGATAGCAGTGCCGAGATGACCTCGAAGGACGGGTTTTCGGTGGTGGCCCCGATGAGGGTGACGGTGCCGTCCTCGACGTAGGGCAGGACGGCATCCTGCTGGGCTTTGTTGAAGCGGTGGATCTCGTCGATGAATAATATGGTCTTCTGCTTGTAGAGCTTGGCGCGGTCTTTGGCCTGCTCGATTATCTGCCGCAGGTCGGCCACGCCGGCGCTGACGGCGCTTACCGGGCTGAAGTTGGCTTCGGTGGCGTTGGCGATGACATAGGCCAGTGTGGTCTTGCCGCTTCCCGGCGGCCCCCAGAGTATCATTGACGGCACCTTGCCGGCTTCGATGGCTTTTCTTATTACGTGTCCTTTGCCGAGCAGGTGTTCCTGCCCGACGAAGGCGTGCAGGGCGGCCGGGCGCATGCGGGCGGCCAGGGGGGCATCTTTCCTCTTTTGCTCGTCAAACTGGCGCTCGAACATGTCCATAACTTATATACTTTACCCTAAACGCTGGATTTTATCCAATTCCCCCACCCCGTTTTATATCTTATTCCGCCCGCCGCCCTTTGTGGTAGGGCTTTAAAGCCCTTTTCCCTGCCCCTCTATTCAAGGGAATTTTAAAGGCATAGCCTTTGAGGGTGGGAGGGTGGGAAGCAGAACCATCTCTAAAGGTCGGGCAATCCCCCCAATCATTAGTCTGCCCGGAAGGCGAAGATAAACAGAATCAGCTGGATAACCCCGACTCCCACCACCACCCAGAGCACGGGTCTGTCGGCAACACTGGCGGCGCTGCTGGTTATAATCGAGGTCCAGACATAGAGAGAGGCAATGGCGGCGATTCCTATAATTTCGAAAATGGCCGGCATATACTCTTCGAGTATCATGTCGTTTATAAATTTCATTATTAGGGGAATGGTCATGAGAATTGCCCCGGCCACAATCAGGGCGTAGTTGGTGATGAACACGCCTATCAGGCCGGCGATAATTCCGGCGGCTATGAGGATAATCATGAATAGTTTGAGCGAAAACTTAAATTCGTCCATTTTTAGGTGACCCCTCCCCTTTTTATATCTTATCCCGCCCGCCGCCCTTTAAGGAAGGGCTTTTAGCCCTTTTTACCCCGCCCCATAGCGGGCTTCGCCCCTCTCGGATTCTCTGTCTAGGATAAAAATAGGGAAGATAGGAGTATCAGTGACCCTATTTGCTGTGTGTAGTGAAAAATTTCGGCCCATTGAAGTGAATCATGTGGGCAGGGTTGTCTGCTATCCATACCTCAGTCTCCCACGCTATGTTAGAAATATGCCTTTTAAATTCGTGGAAATCTGGAAATGCGCTAATATATATCCTTCTGGTACGGGAATGCTTTAATGTTTCTTCTAGTTCTATTTGACGCTTGGGGGATAGTGGCCCGTGTGCCGTAACAGCTTCTATTAGAAATAGGATATTCTTTTCTTTATCATAAAGGACAACGTCGGGTAATTTGTCATGTTTTGTTATCGGGATCTGCAACTGCTTGAGTAATTTCTGATCTACGTACAATAGCTTTCTAGCAGTGTCGCCTACATATGTCACTTTGGTATTAGGACAAAATATTTTTCGGAACTCTTGTAGTATCTTTACTTGCAGTTCGTTGTGTTTCCCGGGCGAAAGATTAACTGGTGTACCATTAGGTAAATCTACAGATATAAAGTACCTTTTCTTCCGTTTATCATATTTTTCAGTCAGCTTGCCTTTGATTTTCACAAATTCTACTAGAACTGGTTGCCAACTAGGAGTACCGTATTTCTTTATAACCTCTAGAGCCTCATCTGCAATTTGATATACTGTTTTAGGGCTATTTGTTGGTCTGGATGGATTATCGGGATTTCTAACGACTATTCCGGCTTGCTCAAACTGGTGAAGTGTTTGGCGCCTTATAGTTTCTCTAGTATTTTCAGCATATTGTTTTCCATAATTTTCCTGAATAAATATCAGAATGTCGTGAATTCGTATGACTCGCTTTAACGATTTTGCCCAAGGTGTGCCTTCTTTCAAATCCAGTAAGGCTAGCAAGGTTAGTGCTGAGCGTTCATTTTGTTGAGCCTTGGGTAGTCCCAAGCTTTCTAGTATAATGATGATTTCATCAATTTTATTCATCATTGCTTCTACTCTTTTCCGTATTTTTATTTGTTCTGGTAGCTATACCTAAAATTTTGGTTACAATACTATCCAGTTCAAACCTTTTGCTACGGTGTTTGGATTTGTAAACAGTTTCTCCGATTCTTCTAACATTTTCAATGGTGGGGAAAGGTATGCTTCTGATGTCTGTGGCATTTACTTGGGTACTTCCATTAAGTACTCTAAAGAACTTATCCATAATAGTCGTGTTCAATATTGTTGCAATACCAAGAGCTTCGTGGACTGACAAGTTTCCATGTGGCCTATAAATGTAATTTACGTGATTCTCTATACCTACGTCTCTGTGGGGAAATTCTGATTTTAATAACACAGTTGCGAATAACCTGTGGTTTTGCTCTTTCGAGCTAAAACGTTTGACGAGCACATAATTTTTAACGGGCAGTAGAAGAGTCATCGTTTCATTGCATACATGGATTGCAGACGCTTTCTTGTTTTTCTTTAGCGGCCATGTAACGTTCATGTCTCGCATATTATGCATCCATAGAAGAGGAACTGATTTGGGGTGTTCTATCAGCTCAGGTAGTAGGTATTTCTTAGTACGAAACGGGACTACAGGACCTGTAGAGATTTCCAAGCCTAAATCCTTTAGGGTACTAGGCCATGCATCAACAATATGCAGAGTGTCGATATCAATAGGTGAGGCAGGTATTCTTATAAAGGTTTCTCCATTTCTGTATACTATTATGTCTTGGCTCTGTACTTCGATTCCTCTTATTTTGCCAAAATCCTTACCTTTACTTGTGGTTATGGCCAATTTATTGCATTTGTTATTTTCTTTTTGTCTCTTTATTTTGGTTATTACGTTTTCTTGTAAAACTCCATCTCTAGCAAAAATATCCTTTCTAGATTCAAAAAGATGGATGTTAGTTATTTGGACGTTGTTTATAAGCCATTCTCTAAATTTTCTATAGTACAAGCCAGAGCAGAAGCTTCTAGGAGTAATAAATACTCCTTCTCCTCTAGGTTTTAACATTCTTATTGCTGTTGCCATGAAAAGGGCATATATGTTGGGTTGCCCCGAAATTAGCTCCCTCGTTGCAGTGTATTTGTGGGAATCCTTATTCAGTTTATAATAGGGGGGATTGGAAACTACAAAATCATAAAAAATGCCTCCCTCATTTGCACTAAATAAATCGGGTGTCCTAAGATACCTTTCATTTTGGAGGATGAAATCCCGATCATAGATATTGTATCCAACATTATGTCCCTTTTTCCCTAATTCCAGTTTACATGACTCCAAAGTCTTTTCTAGAAGTGGAAGAAGGTTAGTATCATTCTCGTAAGCATCTATAGTTAAGCTTACAGTTTTATTATAGTCTAATATACGTGCACAGAAAGCAGCGGTGAGAACTCCGGTGCCTGCCCCTGGATCTAATAGGCTGATCGTATCTTGATTTATTTCAAATAGGTTGCACATATATGTACTTACTTGGCTAGGGGTGAAGAATTGGCCTTTCTTTTTTCTATTTTGGGCGTCATTATTTCTGCTATACAGTTTGGAAAGACTATCAGCATATTCTACCAATCCGTCTTGTTTAACTCTCTCTGGAATTTCCATAAGTTATTATCTCCACCTTCACCCCCCAACTATACACCTACCCCACGATAATATCATCCAGCGCCCGCTTGGGCACGTGGTGCACGTCGTCCTTGGAGCGCCAGAACTTAATATCGCCGTCGGGCCCCACCGTCTCCAGCGTCACCGTCTCCGCGGGCTTGCCCAGCGCCAGCACCAGGAGTATATCGTAGTGCCGCGGTATGTTGAGGGACTGTCTGAGTTTGACACGGTCGATTGCGCCCAGGATACATCCGCCCAGGCCCCTCTCGGTGGCGCCGAGCATGATGCTCTGGGCGGCGATGCCGTGGTCGCAGTTGATGGACGGGCTTATCCGGGTGTCGCCGAGGACGACGATATAGGCCGATGGTCTTTCGCCCTGGGTGGGGCCGGGCCAGTCCTTGAGGTAGCTCGCCCAGCTGAGGCAGGGGAATATCAGCTCGTTCTTCTCAGGTTCGCAGCAGAGGATGTATTTCAGCGGCTGCCGGTTGGCCGCCGAGGCCGATAGCCGGGCCAGGTCAACCAGCTCTTTGAGCGTCTCCCGTTCGACGGGGACTTCCTGGTGGAAGCGGCGGTAGCTGCGGTTTTTTATTACCATGTCTCTTATCATCTGTCTTACTCCTTAACATAACCGATTGACCAAAACAAATAGCCCTCCCCCCCGATTCACGATGCAGTTAACATAACCGGGCGGCCAAAACAAATCAAAACAAATAACTTTGTCGCCAAAACCCTGTGCACTTAACATAAGTAGAAAAACAATTACTGGAAGCTACCCCCTCTCGAATTGTTTCCCGGATTTTAATGTCCTGTTGTCGCCCCTATTTATACCGCTTCACCTCAAAGCGGTACAGCTTCACCGGCTCGTCGGGGTCTATGCCCGCCTTCTGGCGGCAGATATCGATCTGGTAGCCGACGCTGTCCACTCCCTCGAGGTCGGGCAGGAGCAGGCCCTTGCGTCCCCCCGCCTCCGCGATAACCCCGTACCGCCTGGCGTCGAGCTGTTTCCGGCTCTTCACCGGCTTTGGTTTAGTCAGGATGTCCACGCTGTAGTCAAGCTCGCCAAGCTCGTCGGTGGTGATTGGGTAGAAGCGGGGGTCCCGGCTCGCTGAAGCAATGGCATTGGCGATAATCTCCTCGGCTATGTTGTTCCTCTGTGGTTCAATAGTGCCGATGCAGCCTCTCAGTTCGCCGCCCTTGTGTATAGACACGAAGACGCCGGCCTTCGGCTTCATCTCGGGGGTAAGTCTTTTGGCCTGGATGACCTTACCCTTCTTGACGTAGCTCTCCACGGTTCGCTTGGCCAGTCTCACCAGTGGGTGCACCTATCCGCCTCCGCCTTTGATTATTATGCCGGCATAGCCTACCACGCTGGAGTAGTCGCCGGTGGTATCGCCGCTGGTCTGGTATTTTACCAGTTCGGCTCTGGTTGCCCCAAGTTCCTTAGCCGCCGAGATGAGGCTGACCGCCGGGCCGTAAGCACACATTGATATATCGAGCTCCTGGTACCGTCGGGTCAGTTCGTCCTCGTCGAGTTTAAGCATGGCCTCGATGGCCTTGTTGTCCTTCTCTTCAGCCGATGCCTGCGGCTCGTAGTGGGTCATATCGCCTGAGGCTATAATTACCACCTCTCCGTTCAGTTCCTTAATCGCCTTAGCTATATCCCAGCCGATTTCTTTATAAACTTCAGCGGGGGCGTAGGCCAGGATGATGGGCACTATCTTGATATCCGGCCTGAAATACTGCAGAAACGGAATCTGCACCTCGACGGCATGCTCGTGGAGATGAGCGGTTTCATCCTCCTGAAGGTAATCGGATCTGGCTATAAGTTTTTTACCCATTTCCGAGTCAATTTCCACCTCACCCAGGGGTGTTCTCCATACGCCCTTGGTCATAATGCTGAACGGCTTGCCCACGCCGGTGTGGCTGGGCCCTATGATGATAAACGTACTCTTGAACTTTACCCTGGAGATGGTAGCCCCGGCTACCGGCCCGGAATAGGGGTATCCGGCATGGGGCATGAGCAGGCCGATTACCTCCTCTTTTTTCGTGGTCTTATCAACCAAAGTTTCAATCATTTCCCGTATCTCTGAAGCCGAGCCGGGATAGAACCTGCCGGCAGCCACGGCATTCCTTATCATTTCCCCTTCTCCTTCGGGTCGCCTGTCCTGAAGTTAAGCTCCGCCCCGCAGAACTTGCATTTTGAACCCTCCAGCCCGACCACCTCGGTCTGGTAGCCGAGCCGCCGCACGACGGTATTGCCGCAGCTATAGCAGACGGTGCTTTCGCTGGCGTGGCCGGGGACGTTGCCGGCATAGACGAACTTGAGCCCGGCCTTCCTGCCGATTTCGCAGGCGTGCTCCAGGGTGGCTATTGGGGTGGGGGGCAGGTCGGCCATGAGGTGGTGGGGGTAAAAGCGGGTCACGTGCCAGGGGGTGAGCTCTCCCAGCGCCTCCCTTATCCAGCCAGCGATGCCCTCAAGCTGCTCATCATCGTCGTTCATGGTGGGTATGATGTTGGTCACCACCTCGACGTGCATCTGCCACCTGTCCTTGGCCCGCTGGGCGACTTCCAGTATCCCCCGCCAGTGGTGTATCCTGGCCAGCTTTTGATAGAGGGTGTCGCTGAAGCCCTTGACATCGACCCGCCAGGCATCAAGGTAGGGGCCGATGGTATCCAGCGCCTCAGGGGTGAGGTAGCCATTGGTCACATAGACGGTATAAAGGTTATTTGCCTTGGCCAGCTTGGCCGAGTCAAAGGTATATTCAAACCAGATGCTGGGCTCATTGTATGTCCATGCGATGCCTTGGCAGTTGTGCTCTCTGGCCAGTTCCACGGCTGCCTCAGGCTGGACTTCCCGGGAACCAATCCACGGCTCGTTATCCACCGGGCAGGAGATTTCCCAATTCTGGCAATCCTGGCAGTGGAAGTTGCAGCCCCATCCCCCTATAGAGAAAGCTAGGCTACCGGGGAAGAAGTGGAACAGGGGTTTCTTTTCAATAGGGTCAACGGCTACCGATGACGCCTTGGCGTAGTTCAGGTTGTACAGGGTGCCGTCACGGTTCTGGTACACCCGGCAGACGCCAAACTTGCCTGGAGCTATCTTGCAGCGCCACTGGCAGGTACCGCACCTCACCCTGGAGTTCGGTAGCTTCTCATAGAGCATTGCCTGGTGCATAATGCTCCTTTGTCTAATTATATCACTCAACTAGAGGCAATCACACCCCACCCCTTTTTAACCAGTGTTTTATTTCCCATACCCGCCCGCCCAAAAGGTTTTACCTTTTAAGAATCTCTTAACCCCAACCCCCCAGAGGGGAGAAATTAGACTCTCCTTATCCCCCTACCCCTAAGAAGAAATTGATAGAAGTATTACTTCTGTAGGGTGGGAGGGTGGGAAGCAAGACATAGGTTAAAAACGGGGGATAAAGGGGATAGGGTTACAAAAGAATATTAAGCCCAGCCCTCGGCGGTGAGCTTGTCGTGCAGTTCGTCGGGGTGGTGGCGGCAGTGGTATTCTAGGCGGCTTGACTCGGCGTGAGCCTTGCTGTAGGGCCAACCTTTAGCCATACGATTTCGCTCGTGAAGTTCGTGCAGTAGTACGTAGCCCCGCTCTGACTCTACGATAGCATCGTCAATCCAGACCTCATTTTCAGGTACGAATTCATAAACATAGTCGTGCCCGCCTTCGGTAAAGTCGATATCAAATGCGCTGCGCACGAGGCGCCCGTTAACAATCCAGACGCTTATGTCGTTCTCCAGCTTCTTCCAAAGCCTTTCGTGGACGTCTTTTCCCTCCGGCAGTGTTCGCCCGTGATGGGTCAAGCGGCTGACGTCTCCAGCGCGGCGGCGCTCCCTTCTTTCCCTCTGGTCAGCTTTGGGCAGTGCCTTTTCATAGGATATGCCTTCCGCCATGAGCCGGTGCTCTACCAGCAGGTGGTCAATGAAAAACTGCCGCTCATCGTGCTCGGCTTCACGGTCAATCCAGAATTCGTTTATTGGAATATAAGGGTACCGATAATGCTGGCCGAAGTTGGTGAATTCTTCATCAATATGACTGCGGATATAGGCCCCGTCCACAATCCAGACCTGGAGATTGCCACGCTCATCCACTTTTTCAATGTAGGCTGGCTTCAACGATGCGGGCACCATTCGCTCTCCAATACCATTTGCCTCTCGCGTCTACCACTGTTTGAGGAATAATATCACCTTGACTACGGAGTTGTCACTAGCTAGACTTGGTGGGATGAAGGTTATCGGTCTTACCGGCGGCATAGGTAGTGGCAAAAGCACCGTTGCCGGTTTCCTGGCGGGGCTGGGGGCGACGGTTATCGATGTGGATAAGCTATGGCACGGAGCGCTAAAAACCGATGCCGAGCTACGCCAGGAAATAGTGGCCGCCTTCGGCACTGAAATTCTTAATCCCAGCCGGGAGATTGACCGCAAAAAGCTGGCTAAAATCGTCTTTGGCAATGCCGAGGCTTTAGCCCGGCTGAATGGCTTGATGCACCCCTGGATGTACAGGACTGTGAGGGCTCGTCTTGGGGAGTACCGGCGGCGGGGGGTAAAGGTGGTGGTGCTGGAGTTACCTCTTTTGGTTGAAGTGCCTCTTTCTATGAGGGCCAGTCAGCCTTCGCTGTCGGATGAGCTGGATGAGGTTTGGGTTGCCGTGGCCCCGGAGGCTACGGTGCTCAAGCGGTTGAAAGAAAGGGGTGGGATTTCTGAGCCGGAAGCCCTGGCCCGCATCCGCTCCCAGCTGACCTCCGAGGAGCGCATAAAGCATGCCGATGTGGTCATTGATACTGATTGCAGCCTTAGGGAACTGGGGAAAAAGGTAAGAGAACTGCGGTGGAAGCTGGCGCTTGACACCTAGCTATGGCAATTGCTACAATAGCCTGTTTGGGAGGTAAGAAGATTTACGCTATTATTGAGACCGGGGGTAAGCAGTACCGGGTAAACCCCGGTCAGACTATAGATGTGGAGCGCCTGGATGTGGTAGAGGGTGATACCGTGGAGCTGGATAGGGTATTGCTCGTCGCCGACGGTGACCAGGTAACCATCGGTACGCCTACTGTTGATGGGGCTAGGGTAGTGGCCACCTCTAAAGGGTCAGGCAAAGGTAAGAAGGTTATCGTCTTCAAATATAAGCCCAAGGTGCGCTACCGCAAGAAGACGGGGCATCGTCAGCAGTATACGAGGCTGGTTATTGATAAGATAGTTGGGCCGGGGGTGGTGGAGGAAAAGCCCAAGAAGCCCCGGAAGCGCAAGAAAGAGGTGATCGAAAGTGGCGCATAAGAAGGGTGGTGGCACCAGTCGTCTGGGCCGGGATAGCAAGGCAAAACGGCTGGGCGTCAAGATATACGCCGGTCAGCGTGTCCAGGCCGGGACTATCATAGTCCGGCAACGGGGCACTCGGATTCACCCCGGAGATAACGTCGGCGTGGGCAAGGACTACACCATTTACGCCCTTATTGACGGCGTGGTTAAATTTGAGCCCACCAGCAACGACAGGAGGAAGGTTAGCGTATACGCTAACTAAATGTTATGAAGCCCAAGATTCACCCCGAATATTATAGCGATGCTAAAGTAATCTGTGCCTGCGGCAATACCTTTACCACCGGCTCTACTAAGAAGACAATGAAGGTGGAGCTGTGCAGCAAGTGTCACCCCTTTTACACTGGTGAGCAGCGGGTGGTAGATACCCTGGGGCGAGTGGAGCGATTTAAGCGGCGCTACAAGCTGGAGGGTTAGATAAACATTTTAACAGGATAGGAGCGGGCAGATTTCCGCTCCTTTTTTATTATGGCTAAGAAATTTTATTATGGCGGTCAGGCGGTTATGGAGGGGGTGATGATGCGTGGGCAGAAGGCAATGGTTACCGCCGTGCGCCGCCCCGGTGGCGGTCTAGCTTTAGATACTCAGATGCTGACAGGTTTCTATTCCGGCCGATGGAGGAGAACGCCGCTGGTCCGGGGCGTCATTGTTCTGATTGAGGTCCTGGTTTTGGGTATCAGGAGCCTGCTTTATTCGGCGAATGTCTCTCTGGAGGAGGAAGAGGCGGAGATTTCCGGGTGGTTCGTCTGGCTGCTGTTAGCCGTTTCGGTAGCGGTGGCGGTTGTCCTCTTCTTTTTGGCGCCCCTTTTCTTGGCCAACCTGATTAAACCCTATATCACCTCAGGCCTTGTTTTTAGCCTGGTGGAGGGCCTGATCCGGGTGGCTATCTTCGTTATTTACCTGAGCTTAATCTCCCTGGTGCCCGATATCAAGCGGTATTTCGCTTATCATGGTGCTGAGCACAAGTCGATAAATGCCTACGAAGCCGGCGTCCCTCTGGAGGTAGAAGCCGTCAAGAGGTACGGTACCGCCCACCGTCGCTGCGGCACCAGCTTTCTGTTTGTCGTGCTGATTATAGCTATCATAGTCTTTGCTCTGGTCGGTTTGCCGTCGTTGGGGATGCTGGTTTTATCGCGGATACTGCTCGTTCCGGTTATTGCCGGCCTGGGCTACGAGGTTATCTACTTCAGCGCCAATCACGCCGATAACCCGGTCGTCAGGGCGGTAGCCGCGCCGGGGCTGTGGCTGCAGTCGATGACCACACGGGAGCCCACGGATGACCAGCTTGAGGTGGCGCTGGCGGCACTGGGCAAAGCTCTGGAGATTGACCAGGCTGAGGCGACATGAGCCTCTTTTTTGGGGGAAACAATTCAGGCGTGGGCAGGCGTGGGAATTGTTTTTCTGCTTATGTTAAGTCCACAGGGTTTTGGCGACAGAATTATTTGTTTTGATTTGTTTTGGTCGCCCGGTTATGTTAACCGCATCGTAATTTGGGGGTAGGGGTTTTTTGTTTTGCTTTCCCGGTTATGTTAACCCCGGGGTTCTATGTCTTTTTTGGTCAGCTCCTGGAAGAAGCAGGTCTTGTTGCCGGTGTGGCAGACCGGGCCGGCGGGTTTGCCCTTAATCAGAATGGTGTCGCTATCGCAGTCCTTCCAGACCTCGCTGACGGTGATGGTGTTGCCCGAGGTGGCGCCCTTGTGCCATAGCTCCTGGCGGCTGCGGCTCCAGAACCAGGCCTGGCCGCTTTCCAGGGTGCGGCGGAGCGATTCCTCGTTCATGTAGGCCAGCATGAGGACTTCTCCGGTATCGGCGTCCTGGGCGATGGCGGGGATGAGGCCGTCTTTGTTGAATTTTATGTCTTTTAGCATTTTACCCATTATATAACATATGGGGGGTTTTTGCCTCTCCTTTTTGTCGCGCGTTTTGCTTCCCACCCTCCCGCCCTAAGAGGTGATACCTTTTTACCGATACTGTTTTGGGGGGGGAAAGCAATGGTCTTTTTTCTGTAGAAATATTCTTCTAAATTGAGATATCGACGTAAAATGGATATAATAAAGTAGGAGATAAATTCTATGTATGGTTATAAGGTCGGTAAGTGGGGAGTTCGATACGGTGAGGTCACGTGGGTTCAGTATAGGGATATTGTTCTGTTATACCTCGCGACCTTCTTTCTATGCGCAGCCTTAATATGGCCTGGGCATACTGATATTAATACTGACAATAGTCAAAATGAGCGAAATAACGAGCCCGAGGTGACTGTGACCGTTAGTCCCGACTACATAGCCGTCTCTTCTCCTGAGTTCTTAGACGATAGTAATATAGCTAAGGTTATTAATTATTCCACAGTCCCTGTGGATGCAGTGATTAAGGCAGAAGATGGACGTGACCTTTTCCTTTTTTCGGGGGTGCAAGTGAATGCGCCCTTTTATTTCCGGGCCACAGAGTCCTGCACGATTACTGTTTCTGCTAGTGAAATTACCTCTCTGACGGGGTAAAAAGACGGCTCGATTTTGAGCTGGTGCGCTATGGACTTGCGCTTCGTGGTTTTTTGCCTCACACTTTTGGCGTGCGTTTTGCGTCCCGCCCTCCCGCCCTAAAAGGTGATACCTTTTTACCGATACTTTTTTTGGGGTGGGGGAGACAAAGCGAGTTGCAAACCCTAAGAATCGAATGCTATGGTCAAGGTAGAGGGAGTCTTCCGTTTGCCGAAGCTCTGGTGGCTATATCACCATAGATAGTATTGATATGGCGAAGTAATCGCTTAAATGTTTTTGTGCAATAATCAAGGGCATCAGGGTTCCTATGAAACGTTCTATCCAATGGGGCTGCTCTTGGGTCATCTGGTAGTGGTAATCTTAAAGATTGTGACTGACCCCCAGTAGAAAATTGAATGTTAAGATTCATGCCAGTGCTTAGAAGTACTTCATGGGTGGCAGCGTTTCTATAGTCTGAGAATTCATCTTTCCAGGGCGGGTCGGTGAGTCGCGCCAATAAAGAATCAGAGGGATATAGACCATAGATTTCAGAGTGAGCGGTATAATAGTACACGTGAACAGTTGGCTGGATATTGAATAATGCAAGAATTTCGCGTGCTAATATGTCTAGAGCACTGCCTCCGTTATAAAAAAAACCATCAATATATAAGTTAGCTTTGAACATAAAATATGGAAGATTTTCTGATATATTAGCAATATTAGTAGTTTGGATTAGATTTTCCAGATTGTCTAAGTTGTATTTAGTGCCTTTAAGTTTGTGTTCTAATGCTCCGTGGTAGTTGTGATATCTATTATATGTTTCTTGGGGTATACATGAAAGATCAGATAATTGTTTAATGCAACGCTTTAGCGTAACACAGTTTTCAAAATGGTGATATGGCCAGAACATTTCAGTGACCCTTCATAATATTTGAGAGTAGCTGTTTCAGTGAAAAACGAATTTGACCTTGAATGTCCTTTAGGTATATTGTCTCACCACATTGTTCGCATTTAAATTCGCCAGATTCGGAAAATCTGCCAGCACCGGATATCCTAGCTAGAGAAATAGCCGATAACCTCGAAGCTGCGCTGGAGCAATTCAACAGTATCTTTGAGGAGTTAGGAGCAGAGTAATGAACATAGATACAACTAATTTACCTAGCCAACTTGGAAAACCTCAGAAGGTCGGCATCCGTGAAATCTGGAAAAGGGGAGCAAAGGATTTTACCACCTGGTTAGCCTGGGAAGAAAATCTAGCATTGCTTAGTGACGAAATCGGTATCAGGAGGTAACCGATGGCTCGGTTAAAAGACCTTATTGAAACATGGAATATAATTTGCAGACGAATGGGGAAATATGGCACGTCGATATTAGGTGCAAATGAAGAAGCTACAAGATACGCACTCATCGACCCGATATTAAAAGCTCTTGGATGGGAAATTGATAATCCAAAATATGTGAGAGTTGAATGTTCCCAAGATTATGGTGGAAAACCAGATTACACTCTTATGAAGAATGACAAAACGGTATGTTATATTGAAGCCAAGAAATGGGGAACAATCTCTCCAATTAAAAAGCTGGCTAACCCTTTGGATAGTGATAAACTAAATCAACTAAAGAAGTATTGCCTCTCTAATTCGGTTCCCACCGGAGCATTTTCAGATGGGGGAGCGTGGTATATAATCGATTATTCTAAAAAGAATCCAAAAGTTGTGGCTTTTGTTGATGCTGCAAATGCAACAATAACAGACATTAAAAAACTCCTTTATATTAGTCGTTAGATAATATCAACTGACCAGGGAATTCAAACGTAGCATGGTTCCGGGAGAGGGCGACTCTACGCTATTTCCCCGTCCAACATAAGCTTATTTTGTTGCTTGGTAACAAAAGAGGCTTTTGGGGGATAGTAGCAATCGCTTGAATCATTATATCTGGCTTTAGGATGTTGGATAATCTCCCCAGGCGTCTTTACCATACGCGATTTCACCTGGAAAAGCAGTATATTGGTTGGACGCGCGCCGGGATACTATATTAATAGTAAATTACTATTTCGCCTGAAAGGCCTGGGCAGCACTACGTTCTACCTCTCTTAACAAGCCTGACATTTATGCAATCGTGTAAACGGGATCGATTTAATCTTCTAGCTCCTGTTACACCGTTGATAAGAAGGTCCATCTTTTACGATTATCCGACTGAAAATCATTAACGAAAAGTACTCTTGATCCATAGTCTGGTAATCTGCATTGTTATTTCCTATTTAAGTAACTATTAAAAGCATACAATATTAATTACGTTCCTCTAGGCGTGAAGACCGGTAAAGATTTGTGAAGATCGAAGCTAAGTGTGTAACTTAATTAACCTTTAAATTACTCTTTGCTCGGTAAAAACCACCTATTTTGCCAAAATTTGGCCCTTATTTTACACATGTTTGTCCTAAATGTTACGTAGTAATCCCAAAGATATGCCGATAGCGCCAACGCTAAAAAAGAGAAGGCAAAGAACTGTGGACAACCACTGTCATATCACGGGGTTACAGGCTGCTTACGCCCTGACTGCAGAGACAAATAGGTTCAACATCTAACAACTGCAATATTATGTAAACACTTGCTGCTCTTTTCTGTTCTTATTCCACGTTGGCAGCTTTGCTATAGCTTTGTCTGTCTCCTCTTGTGCTACTTTGAGATAAATTCTGAGAGTATTTAACGTTTTATGCCCGGTGAGCTCCTGGATAACATGAAGGGGAACCTCAGCTCGGGCAAGGTTGATACAAAAGGAGTGCCGAAAACTATGTGGGTGGAGTTTCTCCTCAGGAATACCAGCCGCCCTGCCATGCTTATGTATTAGATATCTTACAGCCTTGGCTGAAAGAGGTTCCGCGTCAGCGGTTGTGAAAAAGAAGTCATGGCTGGATTCTGGTCTTACCTTAATCCAGTCCTCAAGGTAAGGCAGGATTTCTTCGTGCATCATCACCATACGCTCTTTATTGCCCTTGCCCAGAATCTTCACATACACCTTTGACTTCTGCTTATACTTGCCAGTGCGGTGAATAAAACTACCCACCTTCAATTTGATAAGCTCTTCTCGACGCATACCCGTATTTGGTAATAGACACAGGATAGCTGCATCTCTTTTACCTAGCATAGTTCTACGATCAGGCATTTTGATGAGACGTCTTATCTCCTCAACCGTGAGATGAGTAGGAATGCGATTTTCTATTGGTCCCTTTACCCTAAGTTCCTCAGCCGGGTTATCGGTAATAACTTTTATCCGTTTAGCGAACCTGAAAAATGATTTTAACGCGGCTATCTTTTTCATCACTGTAGCCGAGGAATAATTGCTATCGAGGGAAACCTTGTACTTAAGCAGATCTTCGAATTTGATATCGGCAATACCGCTGTCGCTCCCATACCAGGAAATAAAGAAAGCAAGCTCCCTTGCATATGTCTCGCGAGTTTTATAAACCGGTATGTTAGCTAAGAATTGCCCAGCCACATCGTAGATTTCATTCGACGAACAATCGAGTCTCATTTTGTTCATTTGCGAAGATTTCAATAGCTGGTTAACATCCACTGCTATAATTTTATCCTGCATCTTTCCCCCCATCGTCTATATCATAGCACAGAACTATTCCTTCTGTGCCCTGACTTATT
>Ga0315554_1000145_pt1 | contig 37924 bp, 32 predicted proteins | sample SalMarSW160370MG_FD_202114 | JGI IMG/M metagenome (GOLD analysis project Ga0315554, IMG submission 202114) | Salt marsh sediment microbial communities from the Plum Island Ecosystem LTER, Massachusetts, United States - Salt Marsh Sediment SW1603-70 ...
GTCCGCAGCCTGGCCCGGGTGGTGGTGCCCCGCCTGGTGCTTCATCATTTCTACCGGCCGCGCGGGATCCTGCTGGACGTCACCGCCAACCTCCACAAGGAGCGGCTGGCACAATGGATCCCCACCTTCGTGGCGGCCGCCCACCGCAGGCTCGATCGCCCGATCACGGCGCGCCAGGTGGATCTCTACTACCGGGCCGCCTCCCTCATGTGGGAGGCGGTGCAGCAGATGCGCCGCCTCGACCGAGCCTGGCAGCTCAGGGTGCGACACCGCCCGTACCGGTTCCTGCTGCCGCACCCGATCGAGCGCTGACAGCGGCTTCCGCTTCGGCGGCTGCTCGCTCGGCGGCGGCCGCTTCGGCCGCAGCGGCCTCGGCCTCGATTCGTCTCCCGAAGCCGTGGAGCTCCCCGGCGGCCCGTTCCAGTGTGGTGGCCCGTTCCACGGCGGCGACGCCGAGCCGGATTCCGTCCGGACTCGACCACACCAGGTCCACCCGATCCGCCAGGGATCGGAGCACGGCGACCTCCTCCCGCTCCAGTGCCGTCGCCTGGGATGCGATGAGGTGGCCGAGGTTCCGCCGGCTCACCATCATGCCCACTCCTCGGGATTCAACGGGATATAATGATGTCTGAGCATACCATACAGCGCCGGAGGGGAAGCAGGTGGAGTGGGACACGGCGGGCATGCGGGACACGGCGGAGCGGCTGCGGCGCCTCGCAGGCGAGGTGTGGCGGCGACGCTGTGCCGTCACCTCCGCCATGCAGGAGCTGGGGCGCTGGCACCCCGCCCATCGCGACCTCGACGCCACGGCAGCGTGGGCCGACGAGGAAGCAACCGGACTGGAACGGCGGGCCGCGGCGCTGGAACGGGCCGACGGCATGATGCATCTCGACGTCGACCTGGGGTGGCTCGCGGTCGATTTGTGGATCGACCTCGACGCCGTGCGGCGGACCCCGTCGGGCGGATCCAGCGGAACCGCCGCGGTCCTCGAGCGGTGGCGCCACGACCCGGCGGCGCTCGCCGCCGCCGCCCACTTCCTCGACACCCACCCTTCGGGCGCGCTGGCCCGCGCCCTCTTCGCCTCCCTCGGCCCGGCCGGAGTGGCCGCCCTCCCCTCGGTCGTGGCATCCGCCTTCCCCGACGACCCGGCCGCCGCCCGCGGGATCCTGGCGTCGATCTCGGCCGCCCTCGGCCGGGCGACGCGGCACGGCGACCTCGGGTTCGATCCGGCGGACCTGGTCGCCGCCTGGCGTGACGACCAGCTCCGGTATCACCCCGCCGAGCTGCTGCGATTCGGCCAGTTCTCGGAGGCGTTCGTGGTCGAGATGGCCGTCGAGGTGCTCGAGCCATACGGGTTTCTGTCCATGCCGTTGCCGCTGCCCACCGCCCCGACATTCGGTCCTCCCGGATCCCCCGGCAACGTCGACCCGCGGCTCCTCGTCCTCGATTCGGCAGCGGCCGACACCGCCTGCTCGGTCGCCCTGCTGAATCGTCTCGCCGACCGTGACACGCTGGCGTCGCTGCTGTTCCCGGCTACCGGGTACGACGATGAGGGAACCGCGGCCGGCCGCATCCTCGCCCAGGTCGGTACCGCGGCCGACCCCGCCGGCGCCTGGGCCGGCACCGAGGTCGAGGCCGCCGCCGACCGTGCCATCGCCGCGGTGGTGGGCACCGTGTCCGCGCACGAGCCGACGCTGCCGGGGATGGTGGGAGTCGGCGCCGCCGCCATGATCCGCACCAACCTCCCGGCACTGGTCCCGAGCGGGTACGCCTGGGACGGCGCCGCCTACCGCCGACGCCTGGTGGGAACCGTCCCGCGGGCTCTCCACGATCTCCCCGACAACCCGGGGGTGCGTCTCGATGAGGCGGAGGTGCGGCGGTTCCTCGAGAGCGTGCTCGCCTCCGACACGGCAACCACCGCCCTCCTCGACATCGTCTCGACCTGGATCGCCACCGAGGTCACCGGCCGCACCGCGGCCGAGCAGGCGGCCGTGCTCGACGACATCGGGGCGTTGGTGGGACGCATCACCGAGATCCGGGCCCAGATCCAGATCGAGCAGGGAGCCGCCGCCGACTCCGCCCACGCCCTGATGCGCACCCTGCTGACCGGGGCGATCGCTGTCTTCGCCGTGGCCGCTCCCGCCTCGGCACCAGTGTGGGTGTCGCTGCTCGCCCAGACGGCAGGCGGTCCGGCGGCAGAGTGGGCCGTGGACCAGATCCTCAACGACGACAACGAGAAGGACGCCCTCACCGCCGCCGCCGATCGGGGTGATGGCTTCGAACGCGACCTGTGGCTCGTGCTGTCGGTGGCCGGCATCTGGAACACCGAGCCGGCGTGGTTCGGCGCCACCCCACCCCCGATCGATGGCGCCGGGCGCCTCCTCCTCCCCGACCCGGGCGCCGATCCCGACGAGCCCGCCGAGGTCCGGACCCGCCGCCTCTGGGCCGAGTGGGTCGACCAATTGCCGATGGAACGCCTCCGAGAGCTGGAGCAGCTCGCCGGGCTCGCCCTCGGCCAAATGAGCCAGGCAAACGAGCTGGAGGACGCCGTTCAGGAGGGAAGGTAGGACGTCAGGTCGTCGAGACGGACCAGTGAGACGGCGCTCACCGGGAAGTCGAAGACGTCCAGGGTCAGCTCACCGCCCTCGACCGGAGCATGGGCCACCCAGAGGCGATCCCGTTGCAGCCGGCGGAACTCGATCGGCACCCCGTCCACTGGGATCCGGCACGGTTCCCACTCGGCGCCGAGGAGGGCAGGGTCGGGCACGGGCTCGCCGAGCCGGTCTCTCAGCCCCAACATCTCCAGTTCCTGGTCGCGCATCGGGCGGGTGTGGAACCCGACCTCGACGTAGGGCCCCGCGGAAGGATCGCCGTGCCCGAGCGTCACCGAGGTGACCTGGTCCCGACTCGTCCCCGAGCCGCGGAGGTCTCGGCGGCCACCCATCTCGGGAGGGAGCCCGTAGGCGACGGCCCGGCCGGCGGCCACCAGCGAGGAGAGACGATGGTGCCGGGCCCAGCCCTCACCGCTTCCGAACACCTCGACCACCGTCACCCTCCAGCCCCACAGCCGGATCGACCGCCAGATCGTCGGGGCCGCCGTCGCCAGGAACAAGCACCACACCAGGAAGAGCACACCGAGGACGAAAGCCCACCAGGGCCAGCCGAGCCACCAGTCGGCGAGCAGCCCCAGCGCCAGCCCGAGTGCGAGGGCGGCGAGGTGGATCCAGGGGGCCGGCTCGGCCCGCCGCGCCCCGCGGAGGAACCGGATCAGGCGAAAGGGGACGACATGCCACGGCCGCGCCCGCCGCAGGTACAGCATCGATCCGGTGGACCATTCGTGCCCGTGGACGCAGACGGAGAGGCGGCCGGGCCGCGGCGCCCCGTGAAAGAGCCAGCGCCCGACGTCGGCCCACCGCACACTGCCTCGGCGCCGGCGTCCCGGCGCCCCGCAGTAGGGGCAGCGCCGCTTGCCGTGCACCACGGCGAGGAATCCCGAGTCGTCCATTGCCGGATCATGCCAGAAGGTCGCGGAACGTGGGTCGATCCGTTCTGTGGCCTCGCCCTCGCCTTCTCGTTCTCCGTTGTCGCGGTGGTACCGCGAACCCCACCACCGCGCACCCTCCATACGCCCGCGGCGCCCGACACGCCTAGAGGCCGAGGGACACTTCTGGCCTGGCGCCGAAATGCACGGTGACCCTCCCAGCCAGCAGGGAGGGTGAGAGAAGAGGACCGAGGTGAGTGCGAACCCGCGACCTCAGCCGGCGGGGTAGGTCTCCGCCAGCACCGTGTTCACCATCACCTCGTGGAACCGCGCCGGCTCCTCGAAATGAGGAACGTGACCAGAGTGCTCGAAGACGATCAGCTCCTTGGAGGGAGCCTCGAGCTGGGCGAAGTACTCCTGCGCCAGATCAGCCCGCGCCGTCAGCTCGTGGGCGCCCTGGACGAGATACACGGGAACCTCGAGCCGCGGGGCATCCCGCCGGAAGTCGATGTCCTGCGCCTGCGGGTACAGCACCGACCCCATGTCGGCCAGGCCCCGCAGCACGTTCGCCTTCTCCACGAAGCTGTACTCGCTCACCCCGGTGCCGGCGATGCCCGACGTTCCCTTCCGGAAGGTCTCGGTCTGGGTGTAGGGCTCGAGGTCGTCGTAGTGCTCGATCACCACCGCGTAGGCGAAGACGTCGCCGTAGGGCGGCTCGCCGTAGCCCCGCGTCGTCTCTGCCAGCGTCTCGTCGCCGGTGCGGGTGGCGTAGTCGATCATCTGGCGGTAGAGGCGCCGGTCGGTCTCGAGCGGGTTCACCATCTGGCCGGCGCCGATGTAGGCGTGATACAGCTCGGGATGCTGCTGGACTGCGAGCACTCCGAGCACACTTCCCCACGAGTTGCCGAGCAGGTAGATCTTCTCCTCGTCGAACCGGTCCCGCAGGTAGTTGGTCAGCTCGATGGTGTCGGCGACGGCCTGGTCGAGGGTCAGCGTCGAGGTCGGGTCGAGTGCCGGGTAGGACTTGCCCGCCCCCCGCTGGTCCCAGGCAACGAAGACGAAGTCCTCCTCGAGGTCTTCGAGGAATGCCCGGGTATAGCCGAGGTCGCTGTTGCCGGGCCCACCCGTCAGGTAGAGCAGCACCGGAGCGTCGATGCTCCTCCCCCGCATCATGATCCACTGGTCGTGGCCGCCGAGCCGCACCGCCTCGAGAGCGGCGACACTCCCGGCGACCGGGTTCCCGTCGTCGTCCACGATGGGGGCCGTCGTCGCCGGCTGCACGATCGCCAGCGCCAGCGACACCAGGATCGCCCCTGAGATCACGGCGGCGGCGCGGCGCACGAAGGTGGCGACCCGCGACAGGATCGGGCGGTCCGGGAACAGCTCGGGAGTGAGCTGGCGGGCGATGCCGGCTCCGATGGCCGCCCCCAGCACCATCGGCGCCAGCCCCACGATCCCGTGGAACACGCGTCCGGCAACGAAGAGGGCCGCCCCGAGCCCGTTGTCGAGCCGGATCCCGTCCACGCTCGGGCCCGAAGTGCCGATGCGGGCGACCTCGAAGGCCGCGGCGTGCACCACCGGCGTCAGCAGCATCGCCCACCGTGACCCCATGGCGAGGCCGGCGGCGGCCCCGACGAGCGCCCCGGTGATCATGACGCCGATCGCCTCTCCCGACGTGATGGGACCCCGCGGCATGCCGATCCCCACCGCCACTCCGGAGAGGATCCCCAACCCGGCTGCCACGGTGGCGCCGCGGCGCCAATCCGCCCACAAGGGCCGCAGACGCGACGCGAAGAACTCCCGGTTCATGCGGCGCAGCATGCGTCGATGCAGTGCCTTTCCATAGAGTCCATGGTCCCACGCCCGGTGGTCGTTTCTGGCACGGACCGGGACCCGGCCGACCCGGCGCCCGAACCCCGCGGTCTAGTCTCCGCCGGGAGAGGAGTGGGACATGACCGACGAGCAGACTCCCCCGACTCGCACCGGAGCGGCCGTCATCGGCGCCATGCTGATCCTGACCGGCGGGCTGTGGCTGCTGAGCGAGGCGTTCGACTTCGACTTCTGGGGCGAGTATTGGCCGTTCGTCCTCATCGTGCCCGGCCTGGCCGGGGTCATCGCCGGCCTGTCCCCGGCCCGGACGACCGGCGCCGGCCTCGCCATCCCGGGGTCGATCGTGCTCATGACCGGGCTGCTGCTCTTCTACCAGAACGCGGCCGACCACTACGAGAGCTGGGCCTACGCCTGGGCGCTGGTCGCCCCCACCGGGCCCGGTCTGGCGCTCTGGGCCGTCGGGTACCGAACCGGCGACGACGCGATGAAGAAGGGCGGCCGGGTCATGGTCACCATCGGCCTCGCCCTGTTCGTGGCCGGCTTCGCCTTCTTCGAGCTGCTGCTCGGGATCTCGGGCCGCGATTTCGGCCAGTGGGGCAGCGCCCTCGTCGCCCTTATGCTCATCGCGGCCGGCCTCTCCCTCATCGTCCGCCGCCGCTGAGCATCGGGCGCCGCGCCGTCACCACCGGAGTGGGTCTGTCCCGAACGGCGAAATCGTCCAACCCCCGACAATCATGCCCCGCTGCGGTTTCGAACGGACACACTGGGCTGCCCGCAGGGGCGGAGCGGAAAGCCGCTAAAGCAACCTCGGGACCCGCTCCGATGACATGAGGACGATCACGCTGGAGAGGAACACGTGGACGGTCTCAATCTGTCGTTGATGGCCGCCGAGCTGGCCCAAGAGTTCACCAAAGAGAGATTCACCCACCGCACCGGCCGCGTGCTCATCGCCCGCGTCCCGCTCGACCTCGGACTCCTCGCCGGCGACCTCTACGAGATCTACGACGAAGACGAGGCGTACCGTGACGTCAACCGGGCTGCCTCCTCGTCACCGCTGGCCATCTTCCACTGGGCCGAGGACGACGCCCAACCCTGGTTCAACTCGCTCGACCTCATCCCCCTCGGAGACCGCTCCTACGTGGCCATGTCACCCGACGTCGCCGTCAACCAGGAGTGGGAGGCGATCGCCGCCCTCGAACCGCACAGCACCGAGATCGTCGAAGCGTTCTTCCTCGATCTCATCGCCGACAACGGCGTCGCCTACAGCGTCGACCTCTTCAGCAGCCTCCCGACCCGCGTCGTCAGCGATCACCTGTCGCGCGACACGATCACGGCCGCCTTCACCGCCTATCTCGACTGGGACGAGCGCCGCAACCCGGGCGCCTGGCGCACCGCCGCCGAGTACCTCCCGGAGTCGGTGTGTCACGACGTCGAGCTGCGGGCGGCCGCGGTCGAGCTGGTGGCCGAGGACACCGAGCAGAACCGGCGCCGCTACATCGAGGCGTACAGCACCGTGGTGTGCAACGGAACACCAACCGGAGCCACAGCCACGGCGGGCTGAGGCCCCGGTGCGATGTTCGTGATCCTCAGCTCTGGTCGTCGAGCGCCGCCTGAGCCGCCGCCAGCCGCGCCACCGGGACCCGGAACGGCGAGCAGCTCACGTAGTCGAGACCGTAGCCGTGGCACAGCGTGATCGACTTCGGATCCCCACCGTGCTCGCCGCAGATCCCGACTTCGACGTCCGCTCGGGTCTCGCGACCCTCCTTGACCGCCAGCTCGATGAGCCGACCGACCCCGTCGGCGTCGATCGAGGCGAACGGGTTCTCCGGCAGGATCCCCTGCTCGATGTACTGCATGAGGAACCCGGCCTCGGCGTCGTCACGGCTGATGGCGAACGTCGTCTGGGTGAGGTCGTTGGTGCCGAATGAGAAGAACTCGGCCTCCTCGGCGAGTTGCGCACCGGTGAGGGCCGCCCGTGGGGTCTCCACCATGGTGCCCATCATGTAGTCCACCCGCACGCCCTGTTCGGCCATCACCGACTCGGCCTCCTCGGTGAGGACGGCCTTGAGCCTGCGCAGCTCGTTGACGTGGCTCGTGAGCGGGATCATCACCTCGGGAATCACCTTGGTGCCGTCCTTCTGGGCAGCACAGGCCGCCTCGAAGATGGCCCGCACCTGCATCTTCGGCAGTTCGGGAATCATGATCCCGAGGCGCACCCCGCGCAGGCCGAGCATCGGGTTGGCCTCGTGCAGGCTCTCGACCCGCTCCCGGATCTGCTCCTTGTCCGCCAGCTCGGCCGTGGTCGCCTCGACGTCCCCTTCCCCGGAAGCGAGCCGGATCTTCAGGTCGGCGATCTCAACCGTGAGGTCCTCGAAGCTGGGCAGGAACTCGTGCAACGGCGGGTCGATGAGCCGGATGATCACCGGCAGACCGTCCATGGCCTTGAACAGCCCGAGGAAGTCCTCCCGCTGGTACGGCAGCAGCTCGTCGAGCGCCTGGCGGCGAATCGCTGCGTCCTCGGTCATGATCATGCGCTGGACGATCGGCAGCCGCTCCGCCTGGAAGAACATGTGCTCGGTGCGGCACAGCCCGATGCCCTCGGCTCCGTAGGCGCGGGCCCGCTCGGCGTCGACCGGGTAGTCGGCATTGGCCCGGACCCCGAGACGCCGGAACTCGTCGGCCCAGTCGAGCAGGCTCGACAGCCAGCGGTCCGAAATGTCGGGCACGAAGGTGTCCAGCTTGCCGTAGTAGACCTCACCGATCGTTCCATCGATCGAGAGCCACTCGCCCTCGGCGATGACCCTGCCTCCGATCTCCATGGTGCGGGCGTTGAGGTCGATGTCGAGCCCGGCCACGCCCACCACCGCCGGCTTGCCGAACTGCCTCGCCACCAGGGCGGCATGGCTGGTCCGGCCACCACGGTTGGTGACGATGCCCTCGGCGGCCAGCATGCCGTGCACGTCGTCGGGCTTGGTCTCGGGGCGCACCAGAATGACCTGCTCGCCCGCGGTGGCCATTTCGACGGCCTTGTCGGCGTCGAAAGCGATGACGCCCACCGCGGCACCGGGGGACACGTTGAGGCCGGTGGCGATGAGGTCGCCGGCGTCGGCGGCGTCAGCCCGGGATTCGGCGCCGAGCTGGGGGTGGAGGAAGAAGTCGATCTGATCCGGCGAGACTCGCCGCACGGCATCCTGCTTCGAGATCAGGCCGTCTTCGACGAGGTCGACCGCGATCCGTACCGCAGCCTGGGCGGTGCGCTTCCCGTCACGGGTCTGCAGCAGCCACAGCCGGCCGCGCTCGACGGTGAATTCGAGATCCTGCATGTCGCGGTAGTGCTTCTCGAGCCGACCGGAGATCTCGGCGAATTGCCGGTACACGTCGGGCATCTCGTCGGCGAGCTGGGCGATCGGCTTGGTGGCGCGGATTCCGGCGACGACGTCCTCGCCCTGGGCGTTGACCAGCCAGTCCCCCTCGATGCTGTTCTCACCAGTTGAACCGTCACGGGACATGGCGACCCCCGTCGCCGAGTCCTCGCCCATGTTGCCGAACACCATCGTCTGCACGTTGACCGCGGTGCCGAGGTCGTGGGGAATAAGGGCGGCGTTGCGGTAATCGATGGCCCGCTTCCCGTTCCACGACTTGAAGACGGCTTCGGTGGCGAGGCGGAGCTGCTCGATCGGGGTCTCCGGGAAGTCCTTGGCGATCTCCTTGAACCGGACCACGATCTGCTTGAGGGCGTCGACCGAGAGGCGGGCGTCGTCGGTGACGCCGGCCTCGGCCCGGGCCTCGGTGAGGACTTCCTCGAAGCCCTCGTCGGAGGAGCCCAGCACCACCGATCCGAACATCTGGATGAGGCGGCGGTAGGAGTCGTAGGCGAACCGGGCATCGTTGGTGAGGGTGGCCAGGCCCTCGACGACCTCGTCGTTGAGGCCGATGTTGAGCACGGTGTCCATCATGCCGGGCATCGAGAACTTGGCGCCCGAGCGGCACGACACGAGCAGCGGGTTGGAGGGATCACCGAACGTCTTGCCGGTCTTCTCCTCGACCTTGGCGAGCGCCGCGGTCACCTGGTCCCACATCCCCTCGGGGAAGACGTCCCCGGCGGCCACGTAGGCGTTGCAGGCCTCGGTGCTCATCGTGAATCCCGGCGGCACCGGGACCCCGAGTCGGGTCATCTCTCCCAGGTTGGCGCCCTTGCCTCCGAGCAGGCCGCGCACCGCGTCCCAGGATCCGCCGACGGCCTCTTCGGCTTCGCCGACCTCGTCGAACGCGTACACCCATTTCTTGTCCGGCATCTCATCCCTCGCTGACGTCGAGTCTGACTTGCGTGCTCCACACGGTACAACGCTACCGCGCCGATCCAATCCCGCTCCAACCGAGTCGGCCCGCCGACCATTGTGGGAGACCGCCGTCCCGCGACCTAGGGGCCACCGGTCCCATCGGACCCAACCGGGGGCCTCCACTCCGGTGCCGTAGAGCCGATGTCGGGGCCGGCGACGCCGCCGGATCCCGCCGCGAAGGTCTTGCGGCGGGTCAAACGGGCCGATGGCCCCTATTGATGCGCGGCGCCATCGGTACGGTGTCAAAGGCTGCGTCGCGCGCCGGCCATCGGCGCGACGGGAGCGGCTGCAGATCGGCAGAGTCAGTCAGGAGGACACCGCCGAGAGCTCTCTCGGGACGTGGCACGCCATGACAGGAGGATCTCCCATTGTGAACGAACCAGTCGTGATGGATCGCGCCGGCTTCGACCGGCTGATCTCGGTGCTGACCGGCCGTGGATACGAGGTGGTCGGGCCGACGGTCCAGGCGTCGACCATCGTCTTCGACAACATCGAATCCAGCGGGGATCTCCCCGTCGGTTGGACCGACCACCAGGAGCCGGGCAACTACCGCCTCGAGCACCGCGACGACGGGAAGCTCTTCGGGTACGTCGTCGGCCCGCATTCGTGGAAGCAATACCTGAACCCGCCCGAGGTCGTGATCTGGTCGGGCGAGCTGACCGAGGAGGGCATCACCACCCGCCCCGCCCCGCCTGCACCGCGGTACGCCTTCATCGGGGTGCGGCCGTGCGAGCTGGCTGCGCTCGGCATCCTCGACCACGTCTACACCCCTGACGGCTTCGAGCCCACCAACCGCATCTATGCCGAGCGGCGGAGCAACGCCTTCGTCGTCGCCGTCAACTGCACCGAGCCCGGCGGCACCTGTTTCTGCGCCTCGGTCGGCACCGGGCCCACCGCGATGTCGGGCTACGACCTCGCCATCACCGAGGTCACCTCCGACGGCGAGGTCAAGCTCCTCGTCGAAGCAGGATCCGAGCAGGGCAACGAGGTTCTGGCGGCTGCCGGCGACCTGGCGGCGGCGACCGAGGCCGAGACCGCCCGCGCCGAGCAGTTGCTGGCGGCGGCGGCCGAAGCGATGGGCCGCAGCCTCGACACCGACGGGATCAAGGAGCTGCTCTACGGGAATGCGACCCATCCCCGCTGGAAGAGCATCGCTGAACGCTGCCTCGCCTGCGCCAACTGCACGTTGGTGTGCCCCACCTGCTTCTGCAACACCATCGAGGACTCGATGGAGCTGGCGGCGCCCGTGGCCACCCGGACCCGCAAGTGGGACTCCTGCTTCAGCCTCGACTTCACCTACCTGCACGGCTTCGCGGTGCGTGAGTCGACGACGGCCCGCTACCGGCAATGGATGACCCACAAGCTGGCGTCCTGGATCGATCAGTACGGCATGCTCGGTTGCGTGGGATGCGGCCGCTGCATCACCTGGTGCCCGGTCGGCATCGATATCACCGAGGAGGCGGCCGCCATCCGGCGCGGCGATCTGCGCGTCGGCCCGGTTCCGGCACCGGGAGGTGCACGATGACACACCTGAGGCAGACCCTCTCCACGATGTCGTTCTTCGAAGGGCTGTCGGAAAAGCACCTCGACGCCATCGCCGAGTGCGCCTCCGAGGTGGCCTTCGACGCCGGGGCGATGATCTTCGAGGAGGAGGGGGTCGCCGACGCGTGGTTCATCATCACCGACGGCGCCGTCGCCCTCGAACTCGAGGTCCCGGGACGGGGACACCACGTCATCCAGACCGTCCACGACGGCGAGGTGACCGGTTGGTCATGGCTCTTCCCTCCCTATCGCTGGGTGTTCGGCGCCCAGGCACTCGATCCGACCCAGGCGATTCGGTTCGACGCCGATTCGCTGCGTGTGAAGCAGGAAGCGGACTGCACGCTCGGCTACGAGCTGATGTCACGGTTCGCAAACGTCTTGGCGAGCCGCCTCGAGGCAACTCGCCTCCAACTCTTGGATGTATATGGCAACCGTGCTTGAACCCATCGAAACCGACACGATGGCCCCTGTGCCGTTCCGGGTGGCGCGGGTGCGCCGTGAGCTCTCCGACACCTTCACCCTGGAGCTGGAACCACCCAACGGCTCGTTCCCGTTCGCGCCGGGGCAGTTCACCATGCTCTACGTCTTCGGGGTCGGCGAGGTTCCGATCTCGATCAGCGGCGACCCGGCCGAGCCCGAGGTGCTCGTCCAGACCATCCGCAAGGTGGGGGCCGTCACCCGGGCGCTCGACGGCATCCGTCCCGGCGACTATGTCGGGGTGCGCGGGCCGTTCGGTAAGCCGTGGCCGGTCGAGGAGGCCGAGGGCGGCGATCTCATGATCGTCGGCGGCGGCATCGGCCTGGCGCCGCTGCGGCCGGCGATCTACCACGCCCTCGCCAACCGCAACCACTACCACAACGTGGTGCTGCTCTACGGCACCCGCAGCCCGCGCGACCTCCTGTTCGGGGCCCAGCTCCAACACTGGTCCGCCCGGCTCGACATCGAGACGCTGATCACGGTCGACACCGCCGATCGAAGCTGGCAGGGCTCGGTCGGCGTGGTGACCCGGCTCATCCGGCGGGCGGCCTTCGACCCGGACAGCACCACGGTGTTCGTGTGTGGCCCCGAGATCATGATGAAGGTGACCGCCGAGACGCTGACCCGGACCTCCGGGATCGCGCCGGAGCGGATCCATCTCACCATGGAACGCAACATGAAGTGTGGGATCGGAGCGTGCGGCCGCTGCCAGTTCGGCCCCCACTTCGTCTGCTACGACGGACCGGTGTTCCGGTACTCGGACATCGAGCGACTGCTCACCCTGAAGGAGGTGTGACATGCCCAATACGCCTGCAGCAGCTCCGGCGAAGCCGAAGCTCGGCGTCTTCAAGTTCGCCTCCTGCGACGGCTGCCAGCTGAGCCTCCTCGACGTCGAGGACGCCCTGCTCGACGTCGCCGGGGCGATCCAGATCGCCAATTTCCCCGAGGCCTCACGCGAGATCATCGACGGGCCCTACCAGGTGACGCTCGTGGAGGGATCGATCACGACCCCCCACGATCTCGATCGCATCCAGCAGATCCGTCGCGACTCGGAGTTCCTCATCACGATCGGCGCCTGCGCCACCTCCGGCGGCATCCAGGCCCTCCGGAACTGGAAGGACACCGCGCTGTTCACCCAGACGGTGTACGCCCACCCGGAGTACATCGAGACGCTCAACACGTCGACGCCGGTCAGCGACCACGTGCAGGTGGACTTCGAGCTGCGGGGTTGCCCGATCAACAAGTACGCCCTCGTCGAGGTGGTGGCGGCGTTCGTGCAGGGTCGCCGGCCCAACATCCCCACCTACAGCGTCTGTGTGGAGTGCAAGCGGCGCGGCACGGCGTGTGTGATGGTCTCGCACGGCACCCCCTGCCTCGGCCCGGTCACCCAGGCCGGCTGTGGCGCCATCTGCCCCTCGTACAACCGGGGCTGCTACGGGTGCTTCGGACCGACGGAGACGCCCAACACGACGGCGTTGTCCGCCGCCTTCCGTCTACTCGGCGTGTCCGACCGGGGATTGGTTGACGCCTTCCGGGGCTTCAACGCATACTCCGAACCCTTCCGTATTGCCAGCGATCGCCACGAGGCGCTGGCCATCGCCTCAGGAGAGTGATCGGCATGACCAGCAACACCCGACGGATCGACGTCGACTACCTCGCCCGCGTCGAGGGCGAGGGCAGGATGCACGTCAGCGTCGTCGACGGCGTCATCGAGGACGTCGAGTTCTCGATCTTCGAGCCGCCCCGGTTCTTCGAGGCGTTCCTCGAAGGACGCCCGTTCTCCGACGCCCCCGACATCACCGCCCGCATCTGCGGCATCTGCCCGGTGGCGTACCAGTCGAGTTCCACCCAGGCAATGGAAGACGCCTTTGGCCAGAAGGTGCGCGGACCGCTGCGCGACCTGCGACGCCTCCTCTACTGCGGCGAGTGGATCCAGAGCCACGTGCTGCACATGTTCCTGCTCCACGCCCCCGATTTCCTCGGGTACGAGAGCGCGGTACACATGGCGGCCGACCACAGGGACATCGTGGAGTTGGGCCTCCGCCTCAAGAAGGCGGGGAACGCCATCGTCACCGTCGTGGGTGGTCGTGAGATCCATCCGGTCAACGTCAAGGTGGGCGGCTGGTACCGGACTCCGTCCAAGAAGGAGCTGGAGGCCCTCGTCCCCGAGCTGGAGTGGTCGCTCCAGGCGGCCAAGGACACGGTCCGGCTGGTGGCGGGCTTCGACTTCCCGAAGATCGAGCAGGATTTCGAGTTCGTGGCCTTGAGCCACCCCGAGGAGTACGCCATCGAGTTGGGCCGCATCAAGTCGAACAAGGGCATCGACATCGACGTCTCGGAGTACAACGACTACTTCGAGGAGCATCACGTCGCCCGCTCCAACGCGCTCCACTCGATCATCAAGGAACGGGGCGCCTACCTCGCCGGGCCGCTCGCTCGCTACAGCATCAACTTCGAGAAGCTGACGCCGATGGTGCGCGACCTGGCGCTCGAGGTGGGGCTGGGACCGACCTGCAACAACCCGTTCAAGAGCATTGTGGTGCGCGGCATCGAGGTGCTCTACGCGGTCGAGGAGGCGCTGCGGCTGATCGACGCCTACGAGCAGCCGGCTGCACCCTCCATCGATCTGGACGTGAAGGCCGGTGAAGGCCACGGCGCCAGCGAGGCCCCCCGCGGCCTGCTGTACCATCGCTACGTGGTGGGCGGCGACGGGCGGATCCTGAAGGCCCAGATCGTGCCCCCCACCGCCCAGAACCAGCTCAGCATCGAGAACGATCTGCGGACGGTGCTGCAAGACTCGCTGGATCTGCCGGACGACAAGCTGAGCTGGGTGCTCGAGCAGTCGATCCGCAACTACGATCCGTGCATCTCATGCGCCACCCATTTCCTGGATCTGACGGTAGAGCGCACCTCGAGAATGGGATGACCCGCCCCGAGGTGGTGGTCGTCGGCGTCGGGAACGCCTGGCGCGGTGACGACGCCGCAGGTCCTGCCGTCATCGACCGGCTACGCAACCGGGTCGGCTCCGCCGTCGCCCTCGTGGAGAGCGACGGCGAGCCTTCTCGGCTGCTCGACAGTCTCGGCCTCGCCGACCGGGTCATCCTGATCGACGCCATCCGGACCGGCGCCGAGCCCGGCACCGTGGTTCACTTCGCCGGCGACGAGCTGCCGGCCGATCTCGGGACGGGGCAGTCGACCCACCTGGTCGATCTGGTGGACGCCATCGCCCTGGCGAAGGTGTTGGGCCGGCTCACCGGGACCCTCGAGTTCGTCGGGATCGAGGGCGCCTCGTTCGAGCCGGGAACCCCGATGTGCGCCGAGGTCGACGCCGCGGTCGATCGCACGGTGGAACAGGTGATCGCCACGACGGTGGAGGAGGCCGGGGATGCATGAGATGTCGCTGATGAAGGACCTGATCCGCAAGGCGGTCGAGGTGGTGCGCCGCGAGGGCGGCACCCGGGCGACCCGGGTCGGGATCCGGCTCGGGGCACTCAGTCACATGTCCCCGGAGCACCTCCGCGAGCACTTCGACCAGGCGGCGGCCGGCACCCCCCTCGAGCACGCCGAGCTGGACGTCGAGGTGATGGAGGACATCGCCGACCCGGAGGCACAGTCGATCGTGCTCACCAGCGTGGACGTCGCCGACGACTGAGAGGGTTCTCGCGGGCCGCCCCAAACCTTATCTCACCCTCTCTGTCGTGCAGGGAGGGCCGCCAACTTCTCTCACCCTCCCCGGTCTTGACACCTGGGATCAGGGAGGTTTCTCCCCCGTAGGGGGAGCGTCCCAGAGGGAGCCGAAGGCGACCGATCCGGGGAGGGTCGCGGCTCGTCGACGGCACGGCATCCCCTTGGGAGTGGCGAACCAGATCCTCCTGATCAGAAGGGGGAAGGAAGCCTCGCGGCGCTCAGGCCCGCCCCGCTTCCGGGCTCCCGGGCAAATCGAGCGTGCCCCGGGCGGTGGCGATCAGGATCGCCACGACGATGACGTTGGCCGCCAAGCCGAGGCTGGCCCCTGACACATACGGGATGATGGCGATCGTCGACACCACGACGCCGACCAAGGCCGCCTGACGCCACCACACCCGGCCCAGCACCACGGCGACACCGGCCGCCGCGAACAACAACAACGCCGCCAGCCATACCCCGCCCCACAGGTCGACGAGCCACGACGGCATGTCGAACCACGGATCGTTGTCGAGACGTTCGTACTCGGCGAGGCCCCAGGCCAGGGACGCCCCCAACCAGTGGATCACCCCGTGGAAGCTGAGGAAGAAGCCGACCACGTACCTCTGCATTCCGCCCTCCGATCGGCGCATGTTCGGTTCACGATCGTCCGCCGGGACCGATTGGCGCAAATGGCCCTCCATCCTCCTCGACGCCCCTGGTGAGACCCCTGTTTTAGGGCACGGCCGCGGACGGTCCCGCTCCCGGATGCGAAACCGGCCCTCACGCTCGGGACCATTGGGCCTACCGCCGGTCAGGCGCGAAGCGAAAGATGGGCCCACTGGGCAACCCTGGAGTTTTCGATGAGCAACAACCACATCATCGTCGACGGCAACGAAGCCGCGACACGGGTCGCGCACGCGCTGTCGGAAGTCTGTTCGATCTACCCCATCACCCCCGCCTCCCCCATGGGCGAGCTGGCCGATGCCTGGTCCCAGGCCGGCCGCACCAACATCTGGGGAACCATCCCCGACGTCGTGGAGATGCAGAGCGAAGGCGGCGCCGCCGGCGCCGTCCACGGCTCGCTCCAAGCCGGGGCGATGACCAGCACGTTCACCGCCTCACAGGGCCTGCTGCTCATGCTCCCCAACATGTACAAGATCGCCGGCGAGCTGTCGCCGACGGTGATCCATGTGGCGGCCCGCACCCTGGCCACCCACGCCCTCAGCATCTTCGGTGACCACAGCGACGTCATGGCGGCCCGCGCCACCGGGTTCGCCTTGCTGGCGGCGGGCCCGGTGCAGGAGGCGCAGGACCTGGCCCTGGTCGCCCACGCCTCCACCCTGCGCAGCCGGGTGCCGTTTCTCCACTTCTTCGACGGGTTCCGCACCTCGCACGAGGTGAGCAAGATCGAGGGGATCTCCGACGACGTCGTCCGCGCCATGATCGACGACGACCTGGTGGCGGAGCATCGCCTCCGTGCCCTCAACCCGAACCGTCCGGTGCTGCGCGGGACCGCCCAGAACCCCGACGTCTTCTTCCAAGCCCGGGAAGCGTGCAACCCCTACTACGAGGCCGTCCCCGCCATCGTCCAGAAGCAGATGGACCACTTCGCCGAGCTCACCGGGCGCTCCTACCACCTCTTCGACTACTACGGGGCACCCGACGCCGAGCGGGTCGTCATCCTCATGGGCTCCGGCATCGGCGCCGCCCGAGAGGCCGTCGACCACCTCGTCGCGAAGGGCGAGAAGGTCGGCATGGTGGCGGTGCGCCTGTTCCGCCCCTTCTCGGTGGCGGACTTCGTGGCCACGGTGCCGGAGACGGCCAAGGCCGTCGCCGTCCTCGACCGCACCAAGGAGCCCGGGTCGCCCGGCGAGCCCCTCTACCTCGACATCGTGGCGGCCTTCGCCGAGGGACACCCCAATCCGCCGATGGTGATCGGCGGCCGCTACGGGCTGTCGTCAAAAGAGTTCACCCCGCCGATGGCCCTCGCCGTGTTCACCGAACTGGCCAAGGAGAGCCCGAAGAAGCACTTCACGGTGGGCATCATCGATGACGTCACCAACACCAGCCTGCCGGTCGAAGCCGACGAGTGGAGCGATCCCGAAGACGTGGTGAGCGCCGTGTTCTACGGCCTCGGCAGTGACGGCACGGTCGGCGCCAACAAGAACACGGTGAAGATCATCGGTGGCTACACCGACCAGTACGCCCAGGGCTACTTCGTGTACGACTCGAAGAAGTCCGGGGCGATGACGGTCTCCCACCTCCGCTTCGGGCCGCGGCCCATCACCTCGGCCTACCTCATCAACGAGGCGAACTTCGTCGCCTGCCACCAGTTCGGTTTCATGGAGAAGATCAACGTCCTCGACGCCGCCCGTCCCGACGCCATCTTCCTCCTCAACAGCCCCTACGGTCCCGACGAGGTGTGGGATCAGCTCCCGCGCGACGCCCAGCAGCAGTTCATCGACAAGAAGATCCGCTTCTTCGTCGTCGACGGCGACCGGGTGGCGAGCGATGCAGGGCTCGGCGGCCGCATCAACACCGTGCTGCAGACCTGCTTCTTCGCCCTCGCCGAGATCCTGCCGCGGGACAAGGCGATCGAAGCCATCAAGGAGTCGATCCGCAAGGCGTACGGCAAGCGGGGCGAGGTGGTGCTCAACCGCAACTTCGCCGCCGTCGACGGCGCCCTCGCCTCCCTCCACGAGGTGACGGTGCCGTCCGAGGTCACTTCCGAGACGACGCTGCGGCGCCCCGTCCCGGCGGAGGCCCCCGATTTCGTGCAGCGGGTCACCGCCATGATCATCGCCGGGAAGGGAGACCTGCTCCCGGTGAGCGCCCTCCCGATCGACGGGACGTTCCCCACCGCCACCACGCAGTGGGAGAAGCGCAGCATCGCCCACGAGATCCCGATCTGGGATCCCGACATCTGCATCGACTGCGGTCGCTGCGCCCTGGTGTGCCCGCATGCCGCCATCCGGATCAAGGTGTACGACCCCGACTCCGTCGACGGCGCCCCCGATACCTTCAAGACCAAGGCGTGGAAGGGCCGCGACTTCGCCGGCATGAACGTCACGGTCCAGGTGGCGCCCGAGGACTGCACCGGCTGCCAGGTGTGCGTCAACGTCTGCCCCGCCAAGAGCAAGGAGGAGGTGCGGCACAAAGCGATCAACATGGAGCCGCAACTGGACCACCTCGAGGAGGAGCGGGCCAACTTCGCCTACTTCCTCGACATCCCGGAAGCGGACCGCACCGAGGTGCGGGTCGAGACGTTGAAGGGCTCGCAGGTGCTGCGGCCCCTCTTCGAGTTCTCCGGCGCCTGCTCCGGCTGCGGCGAGACCCCGTACATCAAGCTGCTCAGCCAGATGTTCGGCGACCGCATCCTCGTTGCCAACGCCACCGGGTGCTCGTCGATCTACGGCGGCAACCTGCCGACGACGCCCTACGCGGTCGACCGCAACGGGCGGGGTCCGGCGTGGTCGAACTCGCTGTTCGAGGACAACGCCGAGTTCGGGTTCGGCATGCGGCTCGGGATCGACCAGCAGAGCGCCACGGCTCGGAAGCTGCTGGAGAAGCTGTCGCCGCAGGTCGGTAGCATCGCCGGTGACATCCTGGCGGCGGACCAGTCCACCGAGGAGGGCATCGCCAAGCAGCGGGAGCGGGTCGCCGAGCTGCAGAAGATGCTCAAGGGGATGGATGGGCCCGAGGTCCGCTACCTCGCGAGCCTCACCGACTACCTGGTCCGCATGGGGGTGTGGATCGTCGGCGGGGACGGCTGGGCCTACGACATCGGGTTCGGCGGCCTCGACCACGTGCTCGCCCAGAACCGGGACGTCAACATCCTGGTCCTCGACACCGAGGTGTACTCCAACACCGGTGGCCAGGCCTCCAAGGCCACGCCGCGGGCCGCGGTCGCCAAGTTCGCCGCCGGCGGTAAAGAGACCGCCAAGAAAGATCTCGGCATGATCGCCATGGGGTACGGCAACGTGTACGTGGCCCAGGTGGCGATGGGGGCCAACATGACCCAGGTGGTGAAGGCCTTCAGCGAGGCGGAGGCCCATCCGGGCCCGTCGCTCATCATCGCCTTCAGCCCGTGCATCGCACACGGCATCGACATGGCAACGATGATGGATCACCAGAAGGAGGCGGCCGAATCCGGCTACTGGCCGCTCTACCGGTACGACTCGGCTGCCAGCGCACTCGGCCAACCGGGGATGCGGCTGGACAGCCGGAAGCCGACGATCCCGTTCCGCGAGTTCGCCAAGAACGAGGGACGGTTCGCCATGCTGACCCGATCCAACCCGAAACACGCCGAGGAACTCACCCAGCAGGCGCAGGACGACATCGACAACCGGTGGCACCTGTACGAGCAGATGGTTCACGTCGAGCGAACCGCAGTCTTCGAGGAGACCGAAGAATGACCGTCGACATCACCACACGGTATCTGGGACTCGACCTCGCCAACCCCCTGGTGCCCTCGGCCGGGCCCCTGACGGGGACGATCGACAGTCTCTTGGAGTTGCAGGAAGCAGGCGCCGCGGCAGTCGTGATGCCGTCCCTCTTCGAGGAGCAGATCGAGCACGACGCCATGGAGGCGCACCACTTCTTCGAGTACGGGGCGGAGATCTCGCCCGAGTCGTACGGCGGCTACCTGCCGGAGATGGACGCCTACAACGCCGGCGCCGACAACTACCTGGACACCCTGCGCCGCGCCAAGCAGGAGCTGTCCATCCCTGTCATCGCCAGCCTCAACGGCGAGTCGAAGGGCGGATGGACCGCCTACGCCCGGCTGCTGGAGGACGAGGGCGCCGACGCCCTGGAACTCAACGTGTACCGGGTGGCGGCGGACACCGAGAAGGGCGGCAAGGAGGTCGAGCTGGAGTACCTCGAGTTGGTCGACGCTGTCCGCAAGGCGGTGTCGATCCCGCTGGCGGTCAAGGTCAGCCCGTACTTCTCGTCGATGGCGAACATGGCGGTGCGCCTGTTCGACGCCGGTGCCGACGGCCTGGTGCTCTTCAACCGCTTCTACCAGCCCGACATCGACCTCGACGAGCTCAAGGTCGTGCCCGACCTGATGCTCTCCAACCCGGTGAACATGCGGCTGGCGCTACGGTGGATGGCGATCCTCAAGGGTCGAGTGAGCGGCTCGCTCGCCGCCAGCTCCGGGGTGCACACCGGCGAGGACGTGGTGAAGCTGATCCTCGCCGGGGCGGACGTCACCATGATGACGTCGGCCCTCCTCAAGTACGGGGCGGGTCACCTGGCGACGGTGCTGTTCGACATGGAGTCGTGGTTCGCCGACCGGGAGTACGTCTCGATCGAGCAGGCGAAGGGCAGCCTCAGCCAGCGATCGAGCACCGACCCGGCCGGCTACGAGCGCACCAACTACATGCGCACTCTGGTGTCCTACACCTCGCCGGTCTGAGCGGAGGATGGCGGCTCAGCCGCCCTCTGCTCTGGTCGTGCACGGCTCGTAGCGTTCCGCGGCGGCGATCGGGTCGACCATCCTCCAGATGGTGACGTCGGCATCGATCGCCTGTGGCTCGTAGGCCGCGTCGAGCACGTCGGTGATGCGGTCCCAGGATCCCACGGAGAAGCGGTCCTCGAGCCTCGCGTCGCTGACCACCATGTCGGGCGGGGCGGGTGGCCCTTCGAAGTACCCGAACGTGTCCTGGAGGCAGAGGAACGGCCGCGGGAAGACCATGACGGTCTTCCTGCCGGAGAGGCGCGCCAGTGTGCCGGGCGAGGTCGACAGCGCCGCGTCGGGAGCGGCGGATGCCTCCTGGTAGACAGCCCGGGCGGTCGGATCAGCTGAGACGTCGAAGACGCCGCCCAGGTCGGGAGCCCAGAGCACCCATGTGAGCACCAACAACGCCACCGTCAGCAGCGGATAGAGGCGCCGCCACCAGTCAGAGAGAAGCCCGAAACCGAGCACCGAACCGAGCGCTGCCGGGACGAGCAGGATGTGCCAGTAGTGCTCCCAGTAGGAGTCGGCGGCGGCCCAGGTACCGAACACGGGGATGGCCACGAGTGGGAATGCCACGAGGAGCCATCTCCATGCCCGCAGGACCGCGATGAGACCGAACGGCAGGAGCCACACCACGAAACTGGCGACCGCCATCCGATCGAACACCGGGGCGAGCGCGGCTCCGGGGTCACGGATCGCCCCGCGCAGGATCTCCGAGGGAGTCGCACCGAGATGGGCGAAGTGGTACCCGGCCATGGATCCCACGCTCGAGATGGCGAGGAGCCAGACGACGGCTGCCGCCAACACCCCGCCCCCGATCGCAACGACGGTGACCGCGGCACGGCGGTTGCTCCGCCACAGCAGCAGTCCGGCCACGATCACGGCCGCCGCGATCTCTTGCCGGGAGAACGCCGCCAGGAGGGGCCAACACCACCACAGCCGGTGGCGCCGCGGGTTCATGCCCTCAACGATCGTCATGGCGAGCGGCCCGAGACCGAGGGTGGTGTCGTGGAAGCCGAACTGGGAGACGAGCACCGTGCCCGGCCCGAGCATCGTGATCGCCACGAAGAAGAACAGGAGCTTTTCGTCCAGGCGCTGCAGTCGGCCGAGGCGCAGGACGGCGAAGCCCACCAGGCCGAGCGAGATCGCCCCGGCGACCAGCAGTGAACAGATCCCAACGTCGATACCGAAGCGGAAGATCGGCACAAACAGGAGGAGCAACGGCGGAACGTGGTCGGTGAAGAGATGGATACCGGTGATGGCGGACTCGCCAGAGAACCCGTGAGCGAGACGCCACAGCGTGTTGCCGTAGATCGCCGTGTCGTAGCCGCCGTTGTTCAACTGGAGGTAGCGGACAACGGCGAGGCTGGCCAGGGCTGCGGCGGCAAGGACGACGAGCAGGATCAAGCGACCGTCGCCGGGCCGATCGATCGGCGACCCGATCACTGCCTCATCCCGACCACTCGATCCGTCGAATCCGGCAGCGTGCCCCCACATTGTGCGGGGATGGTAGCGGCGGAGATCCAGCTCGATGATGACGCTATCCACCGATCGACCACCTGCCTGCCCCCGGCCCAGGGCTCAGGCACAGGAATACTCGGCGTCCCAACCCTGGGTTGGCTACAGGAGTTCAGGCCGGGGTGCCTGTTTCCCGGTCGAGGACGGCGACGGTGTCGTGGTAAAGCTCGGTGGCGCGCTCCGGGGAGGGGGCGATGCCGACCAGCCCGAGCTTGCCGTACTCGGAGAGCGCCCCGATGAGGTGGAAGACAACCCCCTCCTGGCGGTGCAGGTCGAAATGCAGCTCGTTGCCGACGACGATGTCGATCAGGTCGTCGGGGGTGAGCCCGCGGTAGCTCCGCTTCTCGACGTTGTCGGAGGCGTGGTAGTAGCGGGTGGTCCCGGCCGCGGTGACGTGAACCCCGCGGTCTGCGTCGTAGGCGCCGCCGGTGAGGAACTTGAGCATGAGGTAGGGCAGGGTGGTCCCGCCCTTGCGAAGGTTCACCTCGAGGGCGTAGTGCTCCCACCCTTCGGTGCCGGGCACCGAGATGAAGTCGAGACTGAAGCGGCCGATCACGCCCTCGGCCGCCAGCTCCTTCGATACCCGGCCCGCCGCCTCGTGCAGGTCGGCGCGGTAGGCGCCGTCGGCGGGGAAGGTACAGCCGAGGTACACCTGCTGGCCGGGGCCACCCAGCACCTGATCGTGGGTGGAGACGATGCTCGACACTCCCAGCGGATCGATCCGGCACTGCACCGATGGTGAACGGCGGTGAGGATCCTCCAGGAACGCCTCGACGATGCCTCCCATCTCCCGGAACTTGGCGGCGTACGGCTCCCAGGTCTCCCCCTCCGCCCCGAAGGTGAGCCGCTCCCACAGGTTGCGGCGCACCCACCAGGCAATGTCCAACTCGTCCGGGGCGCCTTCGAAGCTGAAGATGGCGTTGCCCTCTCCCGAGAACCCGTCGTTGAGCTTGAGCACCGCCCGATGCAGACGCGGGTTACGGCGCCGCAGCACGGCGAGCGCCTCGACGACGTCGCCCTCGTCGCGGAGATGCTCGGCTCCGTCCGGCACCGCCACTCCGGCCCGCCGTAGCAGCACCCGGCCGTTGGACTTGTTGCCGAGCGGGTAGAGCGACGGATCGCAGGCGTAGAGGGGGATGCCGACCTGGACGGCGAGGCTGCGCTCCATCCAGGTGGCGTTGAAGCAGGTGATGTGGGACGACTCCGGGGAAACGACTGCCTCGGCGATCCGCCGCACCAGGCGGGGTCGGTCGAGGATCTTGCGGGTCAGCGGGGTGTCGGAGCCGTCGTCGCAGTCGAGCAGGGTGAGGCGGTTGCGGGCGTGGGTCCCGGGTACGCCCGGCAGGAGGTGCAGGTAGTAGTCGATGATGGAGGGGTGAATCGCCCGGCTCGTGACGTACACGAGGTTGGTGGCGGGGAGCCGCAGCAGCATGAGCAGGCACAGCATCCGCTCCTCGTAGTGGCCGATCCCCTTGACCTTGCGCAGCTCGGCCGGGTCGAAGCTGAGGCTGGGGATCACCACCACGGTGCGAGGAACCCGGTCGTCGGAGAACACCCGGGAGTACATGGGGGCGAGCCGGCGCTGCAGCTCGGCGAAGGCTGCCAGCTCCTCGGCCGAGCCGGGCACCGTGGTCAGGCCGGCAGTCCCCGCCATGGGTGCAGTCCTCCTCCCGACACCCTATCTCGCCGGCGACTCCCTGTCTCGACTCCGTGCCGCCGCAGGGGTCACCGGTACTGCTCGATCGGGGGGCAGGCGCACATCACGTGGCGGTCGCCGTAGCTGGCGTCGACCCGCCCCACCGGCGGCCAGTACTTGTCGGCCCGAAGGGTATCTACCGGATATGCCGCGAGCTCCCGCGAGTAGGGGTGGGTCCACCCCGCCGCCAGCAGATCCTCGGCCGGATGGGGGGCGTTGCGCAGCGGGCTGTCGTCGAGCGGCATCTCCCCGGCGGCGATGCGGTCGATCTCGCCCCTGATGGCGATCATGGCGTCGCAGAAGCGGTCGAGCTCGGCGAGGCTCTCGGATTCGGTGGGCTCGATCATGAGGGTACCGGCGACGGGGAACGACATGGTGGGGGCGTGGAATCCGTAGTCGATGAGGCGCTTCGCCACGTCGTCGGCGGTCACGCCCACCTCGGTCCGAATCAGGCGCAGATCGACGATGCACTCGTGGGCGACGAGGCCATGGGGGCCGGTGTAGAGGATCGGGTAACGGGGTGCGAGCCGGGCGGCGACGTAGTTGGCGGCCAGCACCGCCACCTGGGTGGCCCGCAGCAGGCCGGCGCCACCCATGAGAGCGATGTACGACCAGGAGATGGGCAGGATCCCTGCCGAGCCCCACGGCGCCGCCGACACCGCCCCCAGCCCGTCGCGGAACCCGTCCTGGTCGGGAACCAGGGGATGCCCCGGGAGGAACGGCTCCAGATGGGCCCGCACCCCGATCGGGCCGACCCCGGGGCCGCCGCCCCCGTGCGGGATGGCGAAGGTCTTGTGCAGATTGAGGTGGGAGACGTCGCCGCCGAACTCCCCCGGCTTGGCGATCCCGATGAGGGCGTTGAGGTTGGCGCCGTCGACGTACACCTGGCCGCCGTGACGGTGCACCGTCTCGCACACCTCGACCACCGTCGGCTCGAACACCCCGTGGGTGGACGGGTAGGTGATCATGAGCGCCGCCAGGCGGTCGGCGTGCCGCGCCGCCTTTGCCCGCAGGTCGTCGAGGTCGATGTTTCCGTGCTCGTCGGTGTCGACCACCACCACCTGAAGCCCGGCCATGGCGGCGCTGGCCGGATTGGTGCCGTGGGCCGAGGCCGGGATCAGGCACACGTCACGGTGCCCTTCGCCCCGGCTCTGGTGGTAGCCACGGATGGCGAGCAGGCCGGCGTATTCGCCCTGGGCGCCGGCGTTGGGTTGGAGAGAGACGGCGTCGTAGCCGGTCAGCTCGGCCAGCCATCGCTCCAGGTCGCCGATCAGCTCGAGGTAGCCGGCGGCCTGGTCGAGCGGGGCGAAGGGGTGGATGGAGGCGAACTCGGGCCACGCGATCGGCAGCATCTCGGAGGCGGCGTTGAGCTTCATGGTGCACGAGCCGAGCGGGATCATCGACCGGTCGAGGGCGATGTCCTTGGCCTGCAGCTTCCGCAGGTATCGCATCATCTCGGTCTCGCTGCGGTAGCGATGGAACACGGGATGGGTGAGGTAGGCGCTCGTTCGCATCAGATCCGGGGGCATGCCGTCGGGCGCCGTGCGCTCCAGGTCGGCCACCCTTCCCGCCACCAGGAACGACTCCAGCACGGCGTCGACGACGGCCGGGGTCGTGGTCTCGTCGAGCGCCACCGCCACCGTGTCGGGGTCGACGAGCCTGAGGTTGATCTTGCGGTCCTCGGCGGTGGCCACCACCTCGTCGGCCCGCCCCGGGACCCGGACCGTCAACGTGTCGAACCAGGTCTCGTTGACCACCTCGGCGCCACCGGCGGCGAGCCCGGCGGCGAGGGCCGAGGTGAGACGGTGGACCCGCTCGGCGATGCGGCGCAGCCCGTCGGGACCGTGGTAGACGGCGTACATGGCGGCGATGACGGCGAGCAGCACCTGGGCCGTGCAGATGTTGGAGGTGGCGCGCTCCCGCCGGATGTGCTGCTCGCGGGTGGCGAGGACAAGCCGCAGCGCCATGCGGCCGGCGCCGTCCTTGCTGACGCCGACGAGACGTCCCGGGACGGCGCGGATGAAGGCCTCCCGGGTGGCGAGGTAGCCGGCGTGGGGACCGCCGAACATCGGGGGCACGCCGAAGCGTTGCGAGGTGCCGACCACGACGTCGGCCCCCATCTCCCCCGGAGGGGTCAGCAGGGTCAGCGCCAGCAGGTCGGCGGCGACGGCCACCAGTACCCCGGCCTCTTCGAGGCCGGCGATGAGGTCGCGGTCGTCGCGCACCCGCCCGCTGCTTCCGGGGTACTGGAGTAGGACCCCGTAAGACCTCTCCGGGTCGAGGTCCCGGCCCGGGTCGCCGACGACGACGTCGATGCCGAGAGGTTCGGCCCGGGTCCGCACCACCTCGATGGTCTGGGGATGGCAGTCGGCGTCGATGAAGAACGCCCCGTCGCGCCCGGCGAGGCGGTGCAGCATCGTCATCGCCTCGGCGGCCGCCGTCGCCTCGTCGAGCAGCGAGGCGTTGGCGATCTCCATCCCGGTGAGGTCGCTCACGGCGGTCTGGAAGTTCAGCATCGCCTCCAGCCGGCCCTGGGAGATCTCCGGCTGGTAAGGGGTGTAGGCGGTGTACCAGCCGGGGTTCTCGAGGATGTTGCGCCGGATCACCGCCGGGAGGTGGGTGCCGGCGTAGCCCATCCCGATGAGGGAGGTATAGACCTGGTTCTTCTCCGCGATGCGACGGATCCGCGCCAGCACTTCGGGTTCGGAGGCGGGCTCGGGGAGGTCGAGCGGCCGGGAGGTGCGGATGCTCGGAGGCACAGCCCGGTCGACGAGCTCGTCCAGGGAGGAGACCCCGACGACGGCGAGCATGGCAGCGACGTCGGCGTCGTCGGGCCCGATATGGCGGCGCGGGAATTCGGCGGCCTGGCTCAGCTCGGAGAGGCGGCGGGTCATGCTCTCGGCTCCTCGATCGGCTCGGCGGCGACGCCGGCGCGCCGGCTCGGTCGTCGCCCCGATCTGTCATCGGTACCTGAGAGATTCGCCGCCGCGGCGGCTTGCCCCTTCGGTGGGGCCGTCGCCGGCCCTCTTTCCAGATGTACCTCGTCCCTGCGGTACGGGTGCCTGAGAGTTTGCCGGGGCGGTTTGCTCCTTCGGCGCCGGGTCGGGCCCGGGCTCTCCCGCAGGGCTTCGGCGGTGTTCCCGACTGTACACGATGGTTGGAGCTGCACCCGGCGCGCGGGGAGAAAGGCGGCGTTTCGGCGGCCACGGCCGGGCCCGGTTTGCGACAATGCGGCATGCCGACGACGAAGAGCTTCCGCGGCGAGGTCACCCGGCAGGGCGCCAACTATGCGGTCGCGGTGCCATCCGACGTCAGCATCTCCTTCGGCGCCAAGGGCCACATCCCGGTGGTGGGGACAATCAACGGTCATCCGCTGCGGGCCACGATGGTGCCGGCGGGGGGCGGCCGGCACCGGATTCTGCTCAACGCCGAGGTCCGCACCGCCCTCCAGGTTCGGGTGGGGGACACGGTGTCGTTCATGCTGCAGCCCGACACCACGTCACGGGAGGTGCCGGTGCCCGACGACTTCGCCGCCGCCCTCGAGTCGGTCGCCGGCGCCCGCCACGCCTTCGCCGCCCTCCCACCCTCGCATCGCAAGGAAATCCTGGTGTGGATCAGCGACGCGGTGCGGCCCGACACCCGGGCCCGGCGCATCGCCCGCGCCGTCGCCCATGTGATGCAGGACTGACGGCCGGATGTCACCGGGCGGACCACCCCGCCCAGCGTTCCACCACGATCTCGATCACCGGCCCGCCGGGGCGTCGTTCCCGGTACTGCCGGTAGCGGCTCGCCAGGAGGTCGAGCGCCCGTTCCCGCTCGACCCGGTCCTCGACGAGCCGTGCCCGGCCGTCGGCCCGCACCCACCACAGAGCCTCCCAGTCGTCGGTGTAGTGGTCGGCGAGCAGGGCGACGCGGGGATCGCGGGCGATGTTGGCGAGTCGTTGCAGCCGGACGGTCCGCTTCGGCTTGTGGTCGACCGCGCTCACCACCCGGTCGCCGTCGATGGCGAACACGATCGGGACGAGGTGCGGGCCGGCGACGCCACAGGTCGCCATGCGGGCGACCGCCACGGCGGTGAAGCGGCGGCGGCATTCGGCGGGATCCACCCGCCGAGGCTAGGCGTCGGCCAGGAATGCGGCGGCCAGGAGGCGGGTGGCGCCGTTGGCGACCGGGGCCCCGGCGAGATCCGGATTTGGTGCCGCCACCGAGAACCCGACCACCCGGTCGGTGGCGGCGAGATGGATCATGGCGGCCCGTACCGCGGCGACGCCGGGGCCACCGCCGGCCGGGTAGTCCACCGCCGGCATCTCGTGGGGGTTCACGACGTCGACGTCGAGGTGGACGAAGAGGGGTCCGTCGGGTGGTACGGCGTGGGCGATGTCGTGGACCGAGAGCCGACTCAGTCCCGAGGCGGCGAGCGCCTCTGCTTCGGCGGGATCGAGATCGCGGGCACCCGACAGCACCACTCGTTCGTCGGGAACCGGGGTGAGCTCCACCGCCTCCAGCAGGCTCTGGTCGCCCCGGCCGGTGATCATCGCCAGCGGCATCCCGCCGAGGTATCCCGACGGGCTCGTCTCGGGCGTGTTGAAGTCCCCGTGGGCATCGAACCAGTAGACCGTGGGGAACAGGCCCTTGCGTTCCAAGCCGGCGATGACCCCGATGCTCGTCATGCAGTCACCGGCGAAGACGACCGGGTGCTCGGTGGCGGCGACGAAGTCGGCGACGTGACGGAGGAGGGCGGCGATTCGCTCCAGTGGAGTGCCGTCGGGGAGCGGGGGCGAGATGGTCTGGTGCGGCTCGGGGACGACCAGCCGGGTCATCCGTTCCCCGAGGGCAAACGGCACCGAGGCGACGCTCATGGTTCGTACGGTACTGCACGAGGCGAACGATTCCGCCACCGCACGGCGCCGCCGCACCCGCGGCCGGTTGATACGCTGCCGGGATGGCCCGCTACCGCATCGTGCCCCACACCGCCGACGTGGCCATCGCCGTCTCCGGGGCGAGCCTCGGCGAGTTGCTGGAGAACGCGGCGTACGGCATGTTCGACCTCATGGTCGACGTCGCCGCCCTCGACCCGGTGCGGGAGGTCGCCTTCGAGGTGACCGCTCCCGACCCGTCGGAACTGCTCGTCGATCTGCTCGCCGAGCTGCTGTACCTGGGCGAGACCGGCGATCTCGCCTTCTGCGACTTCGCCGCCGAGACGGGGCGGGCGGGCCGCGGCGAGGTGGCGGTGCGGATGCTGGCGCGGGGCGCTTCCCTGAAGGGCGTCGCCCTGATGGGACCCCCGGTGAAGGCGGTCACCTACCACGGCCTCCACGTCACCGAGACACCGGGTGGGTGGGAGGCCGAAATCGTCTTCGACGTCTGACGGCTCCCCCGCGGGGCCGTCCCGTACAGTTGCCGCATGGAGCTGCGGGAGATCTCGGAGGTGAGCTGGGAGCTGCCGGCCCGGGACGGGATGCGGGTCCCGGGGAGGATCTTCGCCAGCCGGGCCCTCCTCTCCAAGGCGGTCGGGGACGAGGCGGTGCGGCAGGTGGCAAACGTCGCCCACCTCCCCGGCATCGTGGAGGCGTCGCTGGCGATGCCGGACATCCACTGGGGCTACGGGTTCCCGATCGGCGGCGTCGCCGCCACCGATGTCGCCGCCGGTGGCGTCGTCTCGCCCGGAGGGGTCGGTTTCGACATCTGCTGCGGGGTACGGCTGCTGGCCTCGTCCCTCTCCGCCGCCGACTTCCGGGCCCACCGGGACGACATCATGGCCGCGCTGGACGGCGCCATCCCCCGCGGCCTCGGCAAGGGCGCCATCGCCGGGAAGGGCCTGCTGGCGTCCGTGCTGCGGGACGGGGCGGCCGCGGTGCTGGCCGCCGGCTACGGCTGGGAGGAGGATCTGGAACGCTGTGAGGAGCAGGGCACCTCGCGGGGCGCTGACCCGGACCAGATCAGCCCCCGCGCCCTGGAGCGAGGTTCCACCCAACTCGGCTCGCTCGGAGCCGGGAACCACTTCCTCGAGGTCCAGGTCGTCGACCGCGTCTTCGACGAGGGGGCCGCGGCCGCCTTCGGCCTCGCCGCCGGCATGGTGACGGTGATGATCCACTGCGGCTCGCGCGGCCTGGGACATCAGACCTGCACCGATCAGCTCCGCCCCATGGGCGCCGCCATGGGCCGGCACGGCATCACGGTCCCCGACCGGCAGCTCGCCTGCGTCCCCGTCGAGTCCCCCGAGGGCACGGCCTACCTGGCGGCGATGGCGGCGGCGTCCAATTTCGCCTGGGCGAATCGCCACGTGCTGGCCCACGCCGCCCGGCTCGCCTTCGCCTCCGCCCTCGGCGCCGCAACGGAGGACACCGGCATGCGGCTCGTCTACGACGTCGCCCACAACCTGGCGAAGCTCGAGACCCACCAGATCGGCGACCGGGAGCTGCGGCTCTGCGTCCATCGCAAGGGCGCCACCCGCGCCTTCGGTCCGGGCCATCCCGACCTCCCGGCCGACCTGCGCCCCCACGGCCAGCCGGTGCTGGTGCCGGGGAGCATGGGCACGGCATCGTGGGTGCTACGCGGGGTCGCCGGCAACCCCGCCTTCGCCTCCGCCGCCCACGGCGCCGGGAGGGTGATGAGCCGGACCGCGGCGAAACGCACCAAGACCGGCGCCGCGGTGCAGCGCGAGCTGGAAGCGGCCGGGGTGGCGGTCCGACCCGGCTCGATCAAGCTGCTGTCGGAGGAGGCCCCCTACGCCTACAAGGACGTGGACGAGGTGGTCGACGTGTGCGACCGGGCCGGGCTGGCGGCACGGGTGGCCCGCCTGGTCCCGCTCGGCGTCGTCAAGGGCTGAGCGGAGTCACTCCTCCGGCGGCGGCTCCCCGTACTTCCTCTCATGCTCCGAGGCGGCGCTGCTCATCCAGTCGTCGCGTTGGATGCGGCCCGGGAACGACTCGATGGCGACGGCGACGTAGGCGATGTCGTCGTCACGGAAGCCGGCGATCTGGCGGTAGCTGGTGATCCCCATGTCCTTGAGCAGCCGCTCCAGCTTGGGCCCGATCCCGTGGACCCGCTTGAGATCGTCGTCGGAGACCGGACCCTCACCGGCGGTGCGGGCCGCGATCTCGGCGACACGGGCGGTCGCCTCCTCCTTGTCGGGCAGTGCGGCGACTTCCTCGGGGGTGGGCGCCTCAAAGAACAGGGGCTCCGGCTCCTCGGCCACCGGCTCCTCGGCCACCGGCTCCTCGGCCACCGGCTCCTCGGCCACCGGCTCCTCGGCCACCGGCTCCTCCACCACCGGCTCCTCCACCACCGGCTCCTCCACCACCGGCTCCTCGGCCACCGGCTCCTCGGCCACCGGCTCCTCGGCCACCGGCTCCTCGGCCACCGGCTCCTCGGCCACCGGCTCCTCGGCCACCGGCTCCTCCACCACCGGCTCCTCCACCACCGGCTCCTCCACCACCGGCTCCTCCACCACCGGCTCCTCGGCCACCGGCTCCTCGGCCACCGGCTCCTCCACCACCGGCTCCGGCTCGGTGGCGGCGGCGAGACCGGCCTCGAGCTCTCCGACCCGGGACCGGGCTGCTTCCAGCTCGGCGCCGCGTACCGTCAGCTCCTCCTCGAGGTGGCCGATCCGCTCCCGGGCCTGGTCCAGCTCGGCGCCGCGAACCGTCAGCTCCTCCTCGAGGTGGCCGATCCGCTCCCGGGCCTGGTCCAGCTCGGCGCCGCGAACCGTCAGCTCCTCCTCGAGGCGGCCGATCCGCTCCCGGGCCTGGTCCAGCTCGGCGACCGCCGCGGTGAGCCGTTCGATCTCGGCGTCTTTCCCCTGCCCTTCGGCTTCGAGCCGGCTCACCCGCTCCTGTGCGTCCACGAGCTGCTCCCCCAGGGACATGTCGAGGGACGAGGCAGCGAGGAGGCGCTTGGCACGGCTCAACTCGGTGCGCACCCCGTCGAGGTCGCGGCTGCGCTCGCCGAGGCGGGCCTCCATCTGCCGGGTTCGCTCCCGCTCGGCGGTGAGCTGGTCTTCGACCTCCATCCCCGCCAAGGTGCGCTGCGTCCACCGACCCAGCAGCCAGCCGACACCGAATCCGATGATCGCCGAGATGACGAGGAAGATGATCACCTCGCCGATTGCATAGCCCGTCCCCTGCATCTATCCATCTCCCTCTCGAACGCTGAACTCGACCCTTCGGTTACGGTCACGGCCCGCCGCGGTGGCGTTGTCGGCTACGGGCCTATTCGAACCGTATCCGATTGTGCTGAGGCGCGCCGGATCCACCCCGGCCGCCACCAGGTAGTCGGCCACCGCGTTCGCCTCCCGGCGGGACACGTCGACCGCGGAGGCGGCGTTTCCGAGATCCTCGGTGTGTCCTTCCACCGTCAGCGAGGTCGACGGGTTGGCGAGGAGGATGGCGGCGATCTCGTCGAGGACGTCGCTGGACGACGGCGACATCGTGCCGGTGCCGGGCTCGAAGGTCACCGTCCCGGCGGCGAGATCGGTGAGCGTGGCGGCCAATGCGGAAGGATCGATCTCCACGCTCGCCGCGAGGTCGAGGCCCGGCAGCACGAGGGCGTCGAGCGCCGCGGAGGCGGCGTTCACCGCCGCCTGGTCGGCGCCGAACCCGGTCACGGTGAGATGGCCGCCCTCCACGGCCGCAGTCCAGGAATCGAGACCGCCGACTGCGCCGAACAGGTCGGGCAGCCGGGGCAACCACTCCGGTGATCCCACGTCGCCGACCACCAGCGAGCTGGTGACACCGTCGCTGCCGTGGACACCGATGGCGCCGGTCACGAGGGCGTCGACGCTTGCCTGATCCGGCATGGTCCCGCTCAACTCCACCCGGTCCTCCGCGGCGGACGCCTGGAGCGTCGGGGAGGACCGGGCCGCCACGCTGAGCCGGTTCCTCACCACCACCTCGTCGCCGAAGAGCAACTCCATGGACATCTGCAGCGAGTCGACCGCGTCGGCCGATCCCACCACGCCGGTGAGGGTGACCCCCGTCACGTCGAAGGTGGCGCTGCCGTTGCCGAGTGGGCCGAGATCGGCGATGGCCTCCCCGACCAGGTCGAGCCAATCGGCCGTCGCCACGTCCTCGGCCACCGTGACCTCGTTGGTGACGGCGTCCGCCCCGAATTGGCCCACGGCGGCGGCCACGATGGCGGTGCTGGTCGTCTGGCTCGGCACCAGACCCGAGAGCGTGATCTGCCCGTCGGCGATCGTCACGGTGACGGTGGGATCACGCAGCGGCTCGGGTTCGGCGGCAACCTCGACGTCGCCGACGGCGCGCCGCACCCCGGTGACGGCCTCGACCACCTCTACGGCCCGCTCCGGCCCGTCGAGTGAATCGACGGTTCCCGACAGGGTGGCGTCACGCCCGGCGAAGTCCACCATGACCGGGAGGCCGGCCTCCGCCAGGGCCCGCTCGGCACGGGTCTGAAGATCTTGCTCCTCGTGGGGGATCGCCCACACCACGGTGGTGACGGCGAGGATGAGCCAGGCGACGAGCAGCCACCACACCCCGACGGGGACCCACGGCCGTGGAAGACCGTCCCCCTGTACCTGGCTCATCTCGATACACCAACCTCCGATGTCCCGGGCCCGTCCGGCGGTCCCCGGGTCCTTCTCCTGAGTGAATCGACCGTAGCCGGTTCGCCACCGAACCGCTAGCGAGAATGAGAAAACGGAATATGACAATGATGCACTCAGGTTATACACTGTGTATCAACTCAGAAGGATTCACGAGCAAGGAGCTACAGCCATGGGACGAGCGGTCGGCATCGATCTCGGTACCACCAACTCCGTCGTCGCGACCCTCGAAGGCGGCGAGCCGAGAGTCATCGCAAATGCCGAAGGCCACCGGACGACCCCCTCCGTCGTCGCCTTCGCCAAGAACGGAGAGGTGCTGGTCGGTGACCAAGCCAAGCGGCAGGCCATCACCAACCCTGATCGCACGGTGCGGTCGGTCAAACGGCACATGGGCACCGACTGGTCCACCGAGATCGCTGGCAAGACCTACACCGCACAGGAGATCTCGGCCCGCATCCTCCAGAAGCTGAAGCGGGACGCCGAGGCGTTCCTCGGGGAAACCATCACCGAAGCGGTCATCACCGTGCCCGCCTACTTCGGCGACGCCCAGCGTCAGGCCACCAAGGAAGCCGGCCAGATCGCCGGGCTCGAGGTGCTCCGCATCGTCAACGAGCCGACCGCGGCGGCCCTCGCCTACGGCCTCGACAAGAGCCACGACCAGCAGATCCTCGTCTTCGACCTCGGGGGCGGGACGTTCGACGTCTCCGTGCTCGAGATCGGCGAGGGGGTCTTCGAGGTCAAGTCCACCAGCGGTGACACCCACCTCGGCGGTGACGACTGGGATCAGCGCATCATCGATTGGCTGGTCGAGCAGTTCAAGAACGAGCACGGAGTCGACCTCGCCGCCGACCCGATGGCCCTCACCCGGCTCAAGGAAGCCGCCGAGAAGGCCAAGATCGAGCTGTCGTCGGTGGCCGAGACCGAGATCAACCTTCCGTTCATCACCGCCACCTCGAGCGGCCCGATCCACATGTTGCAGACCTTGAGCCGCGCCGAGTTCGAGCACATGACCGAGGATCTGGTGGAGCGCACCCGCGCCCCGTTCAAGCAGGCCATCAAGGACGCAGGGGTCAAGGTCGAGGACATCGACTACGTGATCCTGGTTGGTGGATCGACCCGCATGCCCACGGTCCAGAGCCTGGTGCGTGAACTCGCCGGGAAGGACCCTCATCAGGGCGTCAACCCGGATGAGGTCGTCGCTCTTGGCGCTGCCGTCCAGGCCGGCGTGCTCAAGGGAGACGTGAAGGGCATCCTCCTCCTCGACGTCACGCCGCTGACGCTCGGCGTCGAGACCGAGGGCGGGGTCTTCACCCGCATGATCGAGCGCAACACGACCATCCCGACCCGGCGCAGCGAGATCTTCACCACGGCGGCCGACGCCCAACCCGAGGTCGAGATCCACGTGCTGCAGGGCGAGCGGACCATGGCCAGCGACAACAAGTCGTTGGGGCGCTTCAAGCTGCCCGGGATCCCTCCCGCCCCGCGGGGCGTGCCGCAGATCGAGGTCACCTTCGACATCGACGCCAACGGCATCGTCTCGGTGTCCGCCAAGGATCTGGGGACCGGCAAGTCGCAGCAGGTGACGATCACCGGCGGCACCGCACTGGTCCAGGACGAGATCGAGCGCATGGTGCACGATGCCGAGGAGCACGCCAACGAGGACACCCAGCGGCGGGAGCACGCCGAAGCGAGGAATCAGGCCGATCACGTCGCCTACCAGACCGACAAGATGCTCGGCGAGCACGGCTCCAAGCTCAGCGACAACGAGAAGGCCGAGATCGAGGACAAGATCACGGCGCTGCGCAAGCTGCTCAGCGACGACGCCGCCACCGAAGAGCTGACCAAGGCCACCCAGGAGACGCTGACCGCCTCCCAGATCCTTGGCCAGAGGATCTACGAGGCCTCGCAGACGTCCGGCGAGTCCGAGTCGGCCGGTGAGGCGCCGGGCGACGGCGACGACGTTGTCGAAGCCGAGATCGTGGAGGAAGGCGAGGAAGGTTGAGCCCTCCTCGCCGCAACGACTTGAGTGAGCACACCGCATTGCCGGAAGACCACGTCCCCACCCCCGACGAGGCCTTGGACGATCTCCTCGGCGACGAGGAGCCGATCGGCGGCGCCGAGCTCGAGGTCGTCGAGCCCGCGCCGAGTGCGGCCAGCGCCGCCGACCTCGGGCTGGATCTTCCCAAGGACCCGGCGGATGCCGTGCCACGGCTGCTGACCGCCGTCGCCGAGGCGCGTGCCGAGGCCGGTGAGTACCTGGACACGCTGCAGCGGGTGGCGGCCGAGTTCGACAACTACCGGAAGCGAACCGAGCGCGACCACGCCGACATGGCGTTACGGGCCTCGCAGCGGCTCATCGAGCGGCTGCTGCCGACGCTCGACAGCTTCGACGCCGCCCTCGGCTACGAGGCCGCGTCGGCGGCCGAGGCGTCCATCCTCGAAGGGCTCCGCTCGACCCACGATCGCCTGATCGAGACACTCGCCGGAGAGGGCTTCGCCCCCATTCCGGCCGACGGCGTCCCCTTCGACCCGGCCGTCCACGAGGCGGTCGCCGGACCGAGCAAGGAAGGAGAGAGCGAGCTGATCGTCCGGGAGCTGCGGCGCGGATACACCCTGCGGGGTCGTGTCATCCGGCCGGCCCTGGTGACCGTGGAGCACGCGTGAAGGTCATGAGGAAGGAATGGCTCGACACCGACTACTACGCCGTGCTCGGCGTCGAGAAGAGCGCGTCCGCCAAAGAGATCAAGCAGGCCTACCGCAAGCTCGCCCAGCGATTCCACCCCGACGCCAACGCCGGCGATCTGGACGCCGAGACCCGCTTCAAGGAAGTGAACGAGGCCTACGAGGTGCTCGGTGACGAGGAAACCCGCAAGGAGTACGACCACGTCCGCGACATGGGCTACTTCGTGGGCGGGCCCAGCGGCGACCAGCAGTACGTGCGGGTCGAGGATCTCCTCGGCGGGGGCGGTGGATCGCCCTTCGACCTGTTCGGCGGCCTCGGAGATCTCTTCGGCCGGGCCGGCGGCACCGGCACCCGGCGTCCGCGCCCGGGCCAGGATCTCTCGTCGGAGATCGGGCTCACCTTCCACGAGGCGATCGGGGGAGCGACGAAAACCCTCAACCTCAACGGCCAGGTCGTCAAGGTCAAGATCCCGAAGGGCGTGGCGAACGGCGCCCGGATCCGGATCAAGGGCAAGGGCGGAACGGGGGCCAATGGCGGCCCGCCCGGAGATCTCTACGTGACGGTCCGGGTCGCCTCCCATCCCGTCTTCGGCCGCACCGGAAAGAACCTCACGCTCACCGTCCCGGTCACATACCCCGAAGTGGCCCTGGGAGCCGACATCAAGGTCCCGACCCTGGCCGGCTCCGTTCGGCTCCGGATCCCGGCCGGCACCCCGAGTGGGAAGACCTTCCGGGTGCGGGGACAGGGGATCGAGGCGGCCGATGGCAGCAAGGGCGACCTCCTGGTCACCGTGGAGGTTGTGGTGCCCACCGAATTGACCGACGAAGAGAAGACCGTTCTCAAGCGGCTGCGTGACGAGCATCCGGGCGAGAACCCGAGAGCACACCTGGGGGTGTGAACGATGGCGCAGAAGGACAGTGCGGTCTACATCATCTCGGTTGCCGCCGAGTTGGCCGGGGTGCATCCCCAGACCCTCCGCATCTACGAGCGCAAAGGGCTGATCGAGCCCTTCCGCACCCCGGGCGGCACCCGCCGCTACTCGGACGAGGATCTGGAGCGACTGGGCCTCATCCAGGAGCTGACGTCACGCGGCGTCAACCTCGAGGGGGTGCGCCGCATCCTCGACCTGCAGGAGGAGAACCGGCGGCTGCGGGGCCAGGTGGACCGGCTGCGTCGTCTGCTCGGCGAGGCCGAGATCCGGCACAGTGGCCGCCCGGTCCCCGACGAGGGGACGGTGCACACGGTGACGGTGCGGACCCGCCGCAACCTTCCCGACGTTCGTCGTCGCCGCCTCTTCGAGTAGATCAGGCGCCACTGCACTCTCGGGATTCGCCTGGATCGCGACCGGGCGGAACCTAGAACCTGAGGATCTGGTCGCTCGAGATCTGGTTGTCGACGAGCAAACCGGCGACGGTCCGGCGCTCGACGATCATCGGAGCTTCGTACTTCACGATCTTCCTGCCTTCCTGCTGACGTCTCCCTGGAACGAATGACGCCCAGGCCATGTGAGGAATTGCCCACCCCTCGCGGCCCGGGAGTCACACGACGGCGACGAGCGCCTAGTTGGGGATGTTGAAATCGCTGCCCTGGACCAGAACGATCATCAGACCCTCGACCGCTTGGCGATCGACGATCATCGGAGCTTCGTACTTCACGATCTTCCTGCCT
>Ga0315554_1000149_pt1 | contig 37491 bp, 31 predicted proteins | sample SalMarSW160370MG_FD_202114 | JGI IMG/M metagenome (GOLD analysis project Ga0315554, IMG submission 202114) | Salt marsh sediment microbial communities from the Plum Island Ecosystem LTER, Massachusetts, United States - Salt Marsh Sediment SW1603-70 ...
GTAATCGCTTGTCCTGTTGTTGGAGTAATCTGCGTATTTGACGGCGCCGATGCCGACGGCATTTGCGATTTGGTCTTTCTTTTGTTGCGGCAGGTCGGGATTCTTTTCTTCGACGACCGCTTTTGCTCGTTCAACTGCCTCGTCAAGCAAATCTTTCAACTTTACGTTTTCGCCCTCACGCGTTTTTAAAGGCTTTCCGTTTTCACCGAGTACCGAGCCGAACGTAACGTGGACAAGGTCGACGTCTTTAGCCCAGCCTGCCTTTTTCGCTACCGCAAAAACCATCTCGAAATGAAGGGCCTGCCTTGCGTCGGTGACATAAATAATCCTGTCTGCCTTTAATTCATTGACGCGATACCGTATCGCAGCCAAGTCCGTCGTGGCATAAAGATAAGCACCATCGGACTTTTGGACAATTAGCGGCAAAGGTTCGCCGTCTTTATTTTTGAATCCTTCGGGGAAAACACAGACAGCGCCTTCGGATTCAACAGCCAAATTCTTTTTCTTTAACTCAGCAACAATATTTTGCAAATCATTTTTATATGCACTTTCTCCGCGCGCGTGTTTAATTGTAAGCACAGCGCCCAACTCCTTATATATCCGGAGACATTCGCTGAGAGTGATACTTCTGGCTTTCTCCCAGATGACTTTAGTCCATCCATCTCCACTTTGCAAAGCTACTGTGTTTCTTCGGACTTCGTCAGCAACATTTTGGTTTTCTTCTACAAGTCGGCTTGTACGTTTGTACGCTTCTTCCAACTTTTCTAGCGTCACAGTGCTGGAATCAGGCAAGTGCTCAACATCTCGTTTTTTATCTTTAGGCCACTGTATTTCTTGTTCCAATGCCCATATCACCATCCCCATTTGTAAGCCCCAGTCGCCGATGTGGTTTTGGCGGATGACTGTGTGGCCGAGGAATTCGAGGGTGCGGCAGATGCAGTCGCCGATAATGGTGCTGCGTAAATGGCCGACGTGCATCTGTTTGGCGATATTGGGGCCTGAAAAATCGACGACAATTCTCTGCGGCTTTTGAACTTTGCTTATCCCGAGATGATTCTTAGAGTCGGCGCTAATTTCAATCAGGGCTTTAGAAATAAAATCAGGTTTTAATCGCAGGTTTATAAAGCCTGGGCCTGCGATTTCGGGCGGTTCGCAAATATCGTTAATTTTCAGGATTCTAACTATCAATTCAGCAACCGTGCGAGGATCTGTTTGTACTTTTTTGGCGAGTGGCATCACCCCGTTGACCTGATAATCGCCGAATTTGGCGTCCTTGGCAGGCTGAACAATCGCAGGCGCGTTCTGGCTCGTCACCTCCCGCATCGCCGCTGAGATTCTTTCGTCGAGTATGTCAATGACAGGTTTCATTTTTTAGCCACAGAGAAATTTTACCACAGATTTACACAGATTTTCTCAGATTAAATTAACCACGAATTAACACGAATAAACACTAAATACTAACTTCTAAATCCTAAACAAACTCAAAATTCGAATATCTAATTTTCAAAACAATATGCCGCAGAGAACATCCGCCTTTGCCGAGGCTTCGGCGGACAGACAGAGAATAATCAATCATCAATTTTTAATCTTTTTGCGTCGCCCCAGAGCAGTTCCAGGTCGTAGTAGTCGCGGTACTCGGCGTCGAAGATGTGAATTACCACATCCACATAGTCAGCCAGAATCCAGCGGCCCTGCTCGTAGCCGGCCCTGCCGAAACGTGACAGGCCCATCTGTTTGGCCAGTGCGTTGATTTCATCGCAGACGGTGCGCATCTGCCGGTTGCTGGTACCGGTGGTAATTAGAAAAAAGTCCGTGGCGGGGCTTTTGCCCTTCAAATCCAGCAAAACCGTGTTTTCACAATGCCGGCTGACGGCCAGCTTTGCAGCTTCTATGGCGAATTCTTTGGAATTATTCTTTTTTTTAGCTGTCACTTATAAGTCCATAAAAAAACAGGGTGGCCCAAATCGGCCACCCCGATAGATTACATGGAATTGACGTTAGCGTCAATGCCGCTTAGCTGCCCAGCCCGAACCAGCCGCCGATAACCGGCGAGAATTTTACAATCACGCCCGCGAAGACGACGCTGACCATACTCATCAGCTTTAGCAGGATATTAAGGCTCGGCCCGGAGGTATCCTTGAACGGGTCGCCTACCGTATCGCCGACAACCGCGGCCTTGTGGGCGTCTGAGCCTTTGCCGCCGTAAACGCCGGTCTCGATATACTTCTTTGCGTTGTCCCAGGCGCCGCCGGTGTTGTTAAGGGCAACCGCCAGGACGAATCCGCAACTTAGGCTGCCCGCTAACAGACCAGTAAGGCCTGATATTCCGAGCACCAGGCCGGTGACAACGGGAATGATAATCGCCAGCAGCGACGGGATAATCATTTCGCGCTGTGCGCCTTTGGTGCTGATTGCGACGCATCGTGCATAATCGGGTTTGCCGGTGCCTTCCATAATGCCGGCTATTTCCCTGAACTGGCGACGAACTTCGTTGACCATATCGCCAGCGGTTTTGCCGACGGCTTTCATCGTCATCGCGCAGAAGACAAAAGCCATCATCGCGCCGATGAACAGGCCGCACAGCAATTTGGGATTCATAATGCTAAGGTCATAAGCGGCCACGAAATTGGCAATGCTCGCATTTGTTACATCGACCGCGCCCGAAACGGTTTCGAGCAGCGACTGGCCTTTAACGAAGACGACATTTCCAACTGTGTATGAGCCGCCGTTTTGCTCGGCTAATTTTCCAATCCAGATACGCACCGCTTCGATAAGCGACGCGAGAAGTGCTAACGTCGTAAGAGCAGCCGAACCAATCGCGAAACCCTTGCCGGTCGCGGCTGTTGTATTGCCGAGCGAATCAAGCGCGTCGGTTCGTTTTCTAACTTCCGGTCCAAGACCTGCCATTTCCGCGTTACCTCCGGCGTTATCGGCGATTGGGCCGTAGGCGTCGGTGGCGAGAGTAATGCCGAGCGTCGCCAGCATACCCACCGCTGCGAAACCGATTCCGTATAGTCCCAGTCCGATGTGCTGGAAGCCGCCGGCTAATCCGAACGAAGCGAGGATACAAACGACAATAGCGATTACCGGCAGGGCCGATGAAAACATACCCGTTGCAAGTCCGCTGATGATAAGCGGTCCAGGTCCCATCTTTGCCTGTGCGGCGAGTGCCTTTGTCGGGCCGTATTCAGCGGAAGTATAGTATTCGGTGAACTGGCCTATAAGCACGCCGGCGACCAGGCCCGATATGACCGCACCGCAGATGCCCCAGGTAATCCATCCTCCCCAGGCCATAAGCACCAGTGCGATAAGAATCATAACCGAGCTTCCGAGGGTTCCGGTCAGGAGCGCCCGCAGAAGATTTTTCTGAGTAGCTCCTTCTCTGCATCGCACCATAAAAATTCCGACGATTGAAAGGAGAATTCCGATACCGGCAACCAGCGTCGGGGCGAGCACGGCGTGCAGGCCGTCCATATGTCCCTGCGTTGCGAACTTGGCAGTGGCAGCTCCGAGAGCGGCGGTAGCGAGAATCGAGCCGACGTAACTTTCAAAAAGGTCGGCTCCCATACCTGCTACGTCACCGACGTTATCACCAACGTTGTCAGCAATAGTAGCCGGGTTTCTGGGGTCGTCTTCGGGAATGCCGGCTTCGACTTTGCCGACCAGGTCGGCGCCGACGTCTGCGGCTTTGGTAAAGATTCCGCCGCCGACACGAGCGAACAATGCCTGAGTCGAAGCACCCATACCGAAGGTAACCATTGTAGTTGTTATCTCGGCGAGCTTATAGTCGGGATTCATTCCGGCAGGAACTAACGTCAGGCCCCACAAGAACAGGCCGTCCTTCATATGTTCGGCGGTATAAATGAGCTTATCGAGAATCAGGTACCAGGCGGTTATATTCAAAAGTCCGAAACCAACGACAATCAGGCCCATCACCGCTCCGCTTCGAAAGGCCACCTGAAGGCCGGCATTGAGACTTTTACTTGCACCTTGCGCGGTTCGGCTGGATGCATTGGTCGCGGTCTTCATTCCGAGCCAGCCGCACAATGCGCTTAATATACCCGCGGTGAGAAAGGCAACCGGCACGAATGGATTCTGCACTCCGGCGTATGCAAGCCCAAGGAAGACGCCGAACAGCAGTATGAACACCAGGCCAACAACTTTATACTGGCTTATAAGATAGGCGTTGGCGCCTTCGCGGACGTGGCCTGCGATGGCAATCATCGTTTCATTACCTTCGTCCGCCGTCATCATCTTCTTATAGAAGAAAAAGGCGAAGACAAGGGCGGCCAGTGACGCACCCGGCGCCAGATACCACAGCAGCGGGATGTCCTCGGTCTGTTCTGCGACAGCGACCTGCCCAACCTGTTCGGTCATACCCTGGGGAGCGGCTAACTCCTGTATAGCAAGACACGGCGCAGACAGGGCGACGAGTAACAGTATTGACCCGACCAACACTTTGCTTTTGCTCATCTTAACAGCTCCTTAGTATTAGTATTCGATGTCCGCCGGCTGCGGACAAATAAAAGGTAGCAGTTTAACCGAAAGGGCCGTGATTTCAAGTATTTTGTGCCTCAGGCGATTTTTCCTGCTCTTATGTACTCTATCGGCCGGTTGCTCACCTCAGCATAAGAGCCTGAAATGGACGGGAACAACTCTCAATATACGACAGAGATACTTATGCTGACAACGGCAAAACTAAGAGCTTCTAACAAAATGAATTGTCGCACAGAAAGCGTGCGTTTTTTCGTCCCGGCAAGGCGGCAGGGCGGAAAATAAGCCGCTTGAATGCAAAGGCATTTTGTTAGACGCTCTAAGTATGGTAATCGGCGTTAATCCTGACGTAGTCTCTGCTGAGGTCGCAGCCGTAACAAAAATCGCTTGCCTTTCCATCGCCGAGGTTGACTGTAATAGTGTGTTCCTTCGCTGCGATAATTTTGCTGACGGCTTTCGGATTGAACTTTACCGGCCGGCCGTTGCGAAAGACCGTTACGCTGCCAATCTTACAGGTTAGCTTCCGTGAATTCAGTTTAACGCCGCAGCTTCCAGCGGCGCAAATGATTCTTCCCCAATTCGGGTCGGCGCCGTGTATTGCGCATTTGACTAAATCGTAATCGGCGATTGCTCGAGCACAGCGCCTGGCTTCGGCTTTGGTCGCGGCGCCATTGATGACGACCTTGAATATTCGTGTCGCACCTTCGGCGTCGGCGGCCATCTGGCGGGCCAAGTCATCGCACAAATCGGCTAACGCGGCAGCGAATTTCTTATAACGTGTATCCTGCTTAGTAATAGTCGTATTTTCAGCGAGGCCGGATGCAAGAATTATCGCGGTGTCGTTAGTACTTTGATGGCCGTCAACGGTCAGCTTGTTGAGCGAATCATCGACGGCATCTTTGAGGGCTTTTTGCAGCAGCGGTTTGCTGATATTGATATCTGTTGTGATAAAGCAAAGCGTCGTCGCCATATTAGGGCCTATCATGCCTGCACCCTTTACGGTGGCGGCGATGGTTATCTTTTTGCCTGATATTTTCAGATGTCGCAGGGCCTGCTTCGGTTTTGTGTCGGTGGTCATAATCGCTTTGGCGAAATGCAGTCCAGCCGACGCTGAAGATGAAAGTTTTGCAGCAGCGGTTTTAATTCCACCGGTGATTCTGGCTATTGGCAGAGCGTGGCCGATGATGCCGGTTGACGCTACGAGTACCTGATGCGGGTCTGCGTCAAGCTGTTCGGCTGCTGCGCGGCACATCTTCACGGCGTCGCTCAATCCCTTTTGGCCTGTGCAGGCATTGGCGTTGCCGGAGTTGACGACAATGCCGTAAACGGTCCTGCTTTTGAGGTGTCGCTTGCTTATCGCCACCGGCGCGGCGAAGATTTTATTTGTCGTAAAAACCGCAGCAGCGGCAGCACCGGCCGGGCAGACAATCAAACCCAAATCCAATTTGCCGGATTCCTTTATCCCGCAGTGCAGGGCCGCTGCTAAAAAGCCGTGAGGCGCTGTTATTGTATTGTTAGCCATAGTTTCCTCGATAATCCGGATTTCAAATTCAATTCCCGAAACAGCGGTTTTAATTTAATCGTTAAACAGCCCATAGGCCAGCAAAAAAACAGCTTTACATTTCGATTGTCCCCAATAAGATTAAACTCGGAGCGTCTAACAAAATGTCTTTGCGTGCTGCTTTGGAGAAGCCGGCGTATCCGGCTTTAGTATGTAATGAGTTTGCTGGACAGGCTTGAAAAGAAGCTCGGCCGTTTTTCAGTGCCCAACGTCACGCTGTACATAATCGCCGGCCAGATTATTTTCTATCTCTTTCTGGTAACCAAGAAACTCGACTCTGAGGTAATCCTTCTGATTGCCGGCAGAGTTCTCGAAGGGCAAGTATGGCGGCTATTTACATTTGCGCTTGTCCCGCCCGAGTGGAACCCCATATTCGCATTCTTCGCGTGGTACCTGTTCTACCTGATGGGCTCGGCCCTTGAGCATCAGTGGGGGGCGTTTCGGTACAACATCTTTCTTCTGATAGCATACCTGGCGACTGTTGGGGTGTCGTTTATCACGCCTGATATGCCTATGACCAATGCGTATATCGGCGGGTCGGTATTTCTGGCCTTTGCCTTTCTCTACCCGGATTTCACAATATACCTGTTCTTCCTGCTTCCGGTAAAAGTCAAGTGGCTCGCTCTTGTCACCTGGATATTTTATTTCATCAGTTTCGTTTTCGGGGGATGGACAACACGTCTTACAGTCCTGGCTTCGGCTGCGAATTTTCTCTTGTTCTTCGGCAGAGATATTATCCTGAAGCTCAAATCCGGACGACGACGGATGACGCTGCAAGCGCAACGATTAGTACAGGAGAATAAGCCCTTTCATCGGTGCACGATTTGCGGAAAGACCGACAAGTCACACCCTGACGCAGAATTTAGATATTGCGGCCAGTGCAGGCCAACTGTATGCTACTGCAAAGACCACATCCTTGACCACGAACATATCATCAAGACATAAAAGAACCGGCAGTTACAGGTCTTAATCCGGGCTTATGGGTGCGACGGCCCGGCCGGTCACCTGTATCTTCGAGACCTCGGGGTCCTCTGCCTGTATTCTGCGCTGTTCAATTAAGTCTTTTATCTCGTTGAGTTGTTCCTGAAGCTTGTCTCTGATTCGTGCGCGCTGCTGATACTGTACGCGGGCCAAGTCCAGCCTTTGCTTTTCCGCGGTAGCCTCGGCAAGCATTCTCTCGACCCTCTCCAGTTTGGCTCTGCAGATTATTACTTGTCGCTGTTGCTCATTGGGATCTTGGCCTGTCTGTTCAATTTTGGCCACAGCTTGTGCTTCGGCAAGAGCTATCTCCAGCTCGTCTTTTGTTTTCTGCAGCCTGTTGAGTCTGATTTCCTGCGGATATGGATAATTCCGTTCTTCCAAGTCTGTGAATCCGGTCGAAATCCGAACATTATCCAGTGCCTTCTCAGCTAAATCAATTTCCCGTTGCAGAATATTACGGCGCTTTTCAAGCTCGACAAGCTTGTTCCTGACCTCTGAAACCCGACGGTCTCTCTGTTTGGACACAAATAGGTCAACAGCCTCATTGACAATATTAGCCGCTTCCCTCGGCTCGGCGCAGCTCATCGATACAGCGATAAAATCCGTATCATCCAAAGGCTTGGCCTGCAGATTCTTTTCCAGGTCAGCTAACACTTCCGGTGTAATCGTCTTACTATCGTTAGTAAGATTTTTAAACCAACTCGTCTTACAGATTTTATCTCTTGTGAGCAGCTCAGTCAGAAACGACTGCTGTTTCATCAGTACCGCAAGGGATTGACGAAATTGCTGCTGTATTTGCCTGTCGAAATCAGGAGTCCGGATTACGGTTGGGTCATTATCAGGGTAGGGCAGGACTCTCAAATAGGTCTCGGCCGTGTAGCTTTTGGCAGAGCGGGCACAACTGCCGGTGACTAAAAAACAGCACAACAATACGGTTAACACAAGGATTTTGTACGATTGATTCCTTCTCATGATATTGACCTCCTAAAATTAAAAGAAAAATGACCACTAAATATACGGCGTGCAATTACTCCCTTCAGCTCAAGAAACACCTGTTCAAATACTCCGGAAAGACTCATCCACACCGGGGAGATACGACAGGCAAAGCTACGTGTAAAACAAAGGCCATGTTCGTCTTTTCCGGCGTTTTTAGGGGATTTTGAGGTACTCCCGGGCCTTAAAGGGCTGATACGAACGCATATTTTCATCGAACGTATAGTATATAGGGGCGGATTCGGGGCGTTACCTCTTCCTTCCTCCGTGCCTTGAGTCCGCTCCCGTTTTTTATTACCGAGGTCAAAGGAAGGTTTTCCCCGACGAACGTTTGTCTTTGATTCTGCCGGGACCGCTGCTGAGTCTGCCGTTTATCGCCAGCTCCCTTATGCCCGCCATCGGGTCGTAAAACTTTTTGTTCAAATCGACGGTGTTGACCATTAAGCCGGGGCGGTTCTGCTTTAACTGATTTATAATTTTTCCATCCGGGCCGATGAAGCAGGATGGATACGGCGAATAGTAACCGGATGCGTTGGCCATACTGACCCACAAGGCGTTCGAGGCCGCACGGCATTGCATCGACTGACGCATTATGTGGCTGTGAACGCTCGGGCCTTTCTGCCGAGCGTTGTAAAACGATTGAAAAATACATTTGACGCCCTGCTTATAAAGCTCGCGGTATATTTCAGGGAAACGCAGGTCAAAGCAAATAAGAAGCGAGCACTTTACGCCGTTGATTGTGAAGGTGGCGAAATGGTCGCCAGGCGTGTACTTTCTGCCTTCGGCCTTCATGCAAAATCTTTTATCGTATCGGTCCTTGATTTTTCCGTCAGGCCCTATCAGGTACAAACTATTGTGCGGCTTATTCGGAGCGGTTAATGGATGGGTACTTCCCAAGATGACCCACAAACCGAGCTTTTTGGTCAAAGCCATAATTTTCAGGGTTTCTTCTTTAAGAAGTCCCCAGTCAAAATCGCCGAAGTTCGCAAAATCGACTCCGACATAACCGCTAAGCGCGCATTCGGGAAAATGAACAACATCAGCGTTGATTTTTTTGGCGTGACGCAAAAAATCCTGAATGTACTTTGAGTTGCGTCTTATTAGACGGCCGACCGCAAACTGACACGTTGCAACCTTTAAAGTAAACTTTGACATAAGGAGCTATCCCAGGCCGAGGGTTTCGTCAAGGCCGAAGATGATATTCATATTCTGTACGGCCTGGCCGGATGCGCCTTTGACCAGGTTGTCGATTGCAGAAAATGCGATGATTTTGCCTTTGGTATGCGTAACATAAACGTGGCAGTAGTTGGTCCCTGCGACGTCTTTGACGGACGGACTTTCAGTGCAAAGCTGAACAAAAGACTCGGCCTCGTAAAACTCTTCGTAAATCTTCGTCAGCTTATCATTAGTAACGTCCCGTTTCGGCTGACAATAAACCGTAGATAGTATTCCGCGGTCGAAAGGCCCGACGTGCGGCTGAAATAATACGTTCACGCTTGTTCCGGCAACCGTACTCGCTATTTGCTCCATCTCCGGCATATGGCGGTGCGTACCGATGCCGTATGCGAAGAAGTTCTCGTTCATATTGGGAAAGTGAAATCTCTCGGATGGGTTCTTGCCCGCGCCGCTGGCGCCGGTGACGGCGTTGTTGATTATCGAATCGGTCTCAATCAAATCGTGTTTGAGCAGCGGGGCCGTCGCAAGAGTAAAACCCGTTGGATAGCAGCCGGGATTGGCGATGAGGTCTTTGCCTTTTATTTCGTCACGGAACAGTTCCGGCAGGCCGTAAGCGGCTTTTTCGAGGTTAGCTGTATCTGTGTGCTCGACTGAATAAAATTTCTCGTATAGCTTTGCATCCTTGATACGGTAGTCGGCGCTGAAGTCGATGACCTTTACGCCCGCGTCGAGCAGCTTCGGCACAAAACCCATCGAGACCTTGTGCGGCAGACAGCACAGGGCGACGTCGGCGAGCTTCGCCAGTTTATTCAAGTCCAGCGGCTCGATTTGCATATCGCATTTGCCTTTGAGCCGACCGAATATTGCCTCGGCATGGCCGCACTCTTCGGGTAAGGCGGTGAGATACGTCACCTGGGCCTGTGGGTGCCGGCTGATAATCTCGATGGACTCCAGGCCCGTATAACCCGTTGCGCCAATTATCGCTACCCTGACCATAATTACTCCTTATAAAAAAGGCCCCGTGTCTTGCTGTCGCAAGACGGCAACGGGGCCATTGTAATTTGCTTGGTTGTGATTTGCAAACTAACGCTTGGAGAACTGGAACCTCCGTCTTGCGCCGCGCTGCCCGGGCTTTTTCCTTTCGACCATTCTGGCGTCCCTGGTCAGATGTCCGCCTTCGCGCAGCGTATGCACCAGGCTGTTATCATAATTGCGAAGCGCCCGGGCGATACCCAGCCTTGCCGCGCCTGACTGGCCTGTGGTGCCTCCGCCTTTGACATTGATAAAGACATCGAAAGATTTCGCGGCGTTAACCGCCTGCAGGGGCGCAACAACGGCATTTTGGTCCTGCTGACGGGCAAAGTAGTCGCCAAGCTCCTTTTTGTTTATCAGCAGCTTACCCTGCCCCGGTTTGATTCGGACCCGGGCCACACTGCTTTTTCGCCTGCCCGTACCCCACCAATAGCCGCCCTTCGACTCGACCTTGGCGGCCGGTGCGGCGGGTTTGGGCGCCTTTTTCTTTTCGCTAACCGCTACATCAACACTTAACTTTTCGCCTGCAACATTTTCCTGAGCATCAGCCATGTTATTTCTCTGCTATTAATTGATTTCTATCTTCTCTGGACGCTGGGCCTGATGTTCGTGTTCAGGCCCGCGGTAAACTTTCAGCTTCTTGAGCATCTTTCTTGCCAGGCGGTTCTTGGGCAGCATTCGCCTGACCGCCAGCTCGACGACCATTTCCGGCTTTCTGACCATCATGTCGGCAAAACTAACGTACTTGTGGCCGCCGGGAAAATGCGTGTAGTAGTCATACTCTTTGGTCTGCTCTTTCCTGCCGGTCAGCCGGATTTTGTCGGCGTTTACAACCACCACATAGTCCCCCACATCGACATGAGGCGTATAGGTGGGTTTGTGCTTTCCCATTAGTATCGGCGCGATTTTGGCAGCCATTCGGCCGAGAACTGCACCATCGGCGTCGACGAGCAGCCATTTGTGCTCAACCTGTTCCTTTTTGGCCATAAAACTCTTCATAGACAAATCCCTGCTTTCACAGAAAACTACGGATTTTAACAGTTACAAGCCCGATGTCAACGGATTTTTCTTCCGATAAAGAAATGTGGATGCATCTGTTGTTTGTAAGTAAATCCGTCTTCGCTGAAACTTCCGTCGTCGCCTCCGGCTGTGCCGTGACAGGTCGGCGGACAGGTCGGCAGATAAATTTGCCCAGATTACCCAAACGGTATAAGTTTGGGTTCGTTTGGGTTTGAATTGGGTTTGTTTTTGGCTTTCTACAAAATTGTAGGTAATTTCGTATGGCCTTGCTGTAAAAGGAGTTAAGTTCATTTCTGAGCCGGAAAAAGGGCATAAAATTGGGTTTGTTTTTTCAAATAAAGGTTGTTTTTTAACCGCGGATTGCGCGGAGAGCGCGGATTTATGTATATCCACCCCGATAAAAGACATCGGGACTTCACCCGGCGAGCCGGGATCAGCAGAGTATTTAGTTTTTAGATTTGATATAAGCATAAACATAACCTTATATTATATAAGTATCAAACATTTGTCAAGGAAAAAGTGCGGTTTTTTGAAAAAAAAGCGGATTGCCACAGAGGGGGTTTTGATTTATAGCCACAGAGTTCACAGAGGCCACAGAGAATTTTTTTCACTGACACGGATTAACACGGATTTACACAGTTCATTTGACGGAATTGTAGTATTTGCAGGATGGTTCTTGGATTATGTATGTTGGGTTTATGAATTTGTAGCAAATGTGGCGGAATACCTAGGAGTTCTTGGGACACTTTTTAATTGAGGATTGCTCTGGATATTGCAGCAGTTAGAATGGCGATGGTTCCATCTGTAAGGAAGAAACAAGGAAAAACAATTTATTGTATTGGTATTGTTTAAAGAAGGATGGCAAAGGCACGAAAGCACCACTATATTCCTAGGTCGTATTTGAATCGCTTCGCGACTAATGATGAGCTTGTTGTATTAGACTTTATCAACAAAAAAAGGTTCATCGCCTCACCTCAGAATATAGGGCATATAAGAGATTTCTATTATGTGGATGGAGAGGATGTTGGAAATGAAAATATGGTAGAGAGTTATTTTTCTAAAGTTGAGAATTCTGCGAAAAGCGTAATCACCGACTATGTTAACACAATGCGACTTCCAAAGGGAAGAGATTGGACTAATTTGGTTGAGTTCGTAGCAAGTATGTATGTGAGAGTTCCGAGATTCCGTTATGAGTACGTAGAAATTGCGGAAGGATTTTTGAATATGCGCGCGCAGCATGTTCTTGCGAACCCAGATTCTCGGGAGTATAAAGACTTAGCAAAACACGGTATGCCAGAAGAACTTTTGAAAGATGTCTCTGAGCTTCAAGTCACCCCTCATCAGAATCAATATGTGTTGGCGATGCTGAAGCCTATTCCAAAATTGGTCGAAGTTATCAACCAGATGAGCCCTACGTTGATATATTCATGCGGTTCTTCCAGATTTATAACAAGCGACAATCCGATCGTTTTATTTGACCCAAAGCGAGACCCATATCATGGTTCGGGATGGGTCAAGGATTCAATCGAAGTGTATTTCCCTTTAAGCCCACGTACATGTCTTTTGCTCAGATGGCACAGCAAGAACAGCATATTGAGCTTTCATGATAAGCAAGTGGCTATGGTAAATAGTCTTCTAATTTCTTCGACAACTCAGTACATATTCGCCAAGAAGGAAGTTACTTGGATTTCAGATGATCATAAAATAAGGAACAATGATGCGGAGTTATTTCTTAAATTTGACGAGTCTAAGGGGAAAAGGAACTTTCTCGAATGCGGCAACATGAGAGTTGTACCCAAAAAAGTCGACTTAAACAGGATAAAGAAATCAAGGTATGACAGATTAATACGCCAAAAGGCAGATAGAGAGAGAGCGTAGCAGGCGATAGCCTGTTGCAAATTGTTGGGCAGATATTATACTGAGTGCTTATGGCGAAGAAGGCAGAAAAAAAATCAAAAACTAAAGGTAAACCTTCATCATTGGTCGATACGCGGGTAATTTACTGCGGTGATAATCTTGAGCAGCTGAAAAAGTTCCCTGATGGATGCGTTGACCTGATTTATATCGACCCGCCGTTTAACTCCAACCGTAATTATGAGGTTTTCTGGGGCGAAACGAAGGAGAAACGGTCCTTTGAAGACCGGCACGCCTCGACGCAGGCTTATATTGATTTTATGCGTCCTCGATGCGTAGAACTTCATCGAGTGCTTAAGAAAACCGGCTCGTTTTATTATCATTGCGACTGGCACGCCTCGCACTACGTCAAAATCATGCTCGACCAGATATTTTCTCAGAACAGTTTCCAGACGGAGATTGTATGGCGACGCACTAACGCCAAGGGATTGGCGTTTCGTTCTTTTCCAAACGACCATGACACGATATTTTATTACACGAAGAGCGAGGATTACACTTTTAATCGTCAATACCTTCCCCATGACGAAGAGTATATAAAGAAGTTTTACAAATATGTAGAGCCTGAAAGCGGAAGAAAATACGCACTTGACAACTTGGCAAATCCCAACAAAGACAGGCCTAATCTAACGTATGAATTTCTGGGAGTAAAGCGCGTATGGCGATGGACGAAAGAACGCATGCAAGAAGCGTATGAGAAAGGATTAATTGTGCAAGCAAAACCAGGGGCTGTTCCTCGCCTTAAACGATATCTTGATGAACAGGAAGGCGTACCTGTTGATAGTATATGGGCAGATATTTCACCAATACAATCTCAATCAGAAGAACGACTTGGTTATCCGACACAGAAACCTCTTGCCTTACTTGAAAGAATCGTCAAGGCTAGCAGCAATCCGAATGATATTGTATTAGATGCATTTTGTGGGTGTGGTACTGCCCTTGTTGCCGCTGAAAATCTTGGCAGGCAATGGATTGGTATTGATGTGTCACCTACGGCCTGTCGTGTTATGGCAAAACGGCTGCGCGATGTCTGCGGTATGAAAGAAGATGAAAAACTCTGGCGAATAGGCCGGGGATTCGTTGTTCGAGATTTGCCGCGGAGCGAAAAGCAACTTAGGGAAATTCCGCCGTTTGAATTTGAGAATTGGGCAGTTATTGCCTTAGGTGGAATCCCTAATAAAGCGCAGGTAGGCGATATGGGAATCGACGGGAGAATCTATCCGGTCTCGGCAGTGCCTAAGAAAGTCAAAGGTGAGCTGGATTTTATGGATGTTTGGTATCCCATACAGGTCAAACAGAAAGACAAGACAGGACGACCCGACATAGACTCCTTCGAGGCTGTTATGGTTCGCGAGGACCGTACAAAAGGATTCTTTGTTTCATTCGATTTTTCATCCGATGCTCTGAGTGAGATACAATCGTTCTTTAAGAAAACCGGAAAGAGCATCATCCCCCTTACAGTTAAAGAGATAATTGACGAAGAGATAGCCCACAAACTGGCATAAATGCTTGCTTACAACTTGAAGAGGCAGGCCCGGTTTCGCTTCCGTCTATGTTACACTTCGCCGTGACAAGCCCGTTTTCGTCCCGATAGAAAACATCGAAACTACGCCGGGGCAGGCAATAACAAATTGTCGATTTTTACGAGCAGCCCATTGAATTGCCGCAGTTGTAGCATTTATAGCAGGTGCCGTTGCGGACGGTAATCGCGCCGCAGATATCACAGGCTGGCGCATCGTCCTGGAAGTGCTCGAACTGCGAATTGAACTGCTGCATAACCTTCATCTCGCTCTCGTCGTCGGTTTCGGAATCACCTACGACGGCGCCGACCAATTCTTTTATCCTATCCGCCGCCTGGCTGAATCGACTCCTGGTCAACGGCGCCGTCTCCCTGACAGGGACTTTGAGAGTTGTCGATGTCCTGGGTTTGCTCGCCTTGCCCTTGGCCTCGACAATCTTCTGCGCCAGGTCTTTGGTTTTTTCCACGAGCTGTTTGGCGGTAGTGGTGTTTTTATTATCGGGGGCCGGTGCAACATTTCTGTTGGGCGTGTTCTTCTCGGCGTAGCCCGGTATGAACTGACAACCCATCCAGCAGAAGATATAATCAATCAGACTCTTTGCGAAGGGGATGTCGCGGTTACTGGTCATGCCGGCCGGTTCGAACCGCGCGTGGCGGAATTTATCAACGAGCGTAATAAGCGGCACGCCGTACTGCAGGGCCATCGAGGTGCACGTGCCTATAACGTCCATAAGACCCCCGACGGTGCTGCCCTCCTTGGCCATAGTGATAAATAACTCACCAGGCTGTCTATCCTCATATAGCCCCACCGTCAGGTATCCTTCATGCTGCGCTACTGCAAATTTATGAGTAATACTTTTTCGGGTATCGGGCAGTCTCTTCCTGTAAGGTCTTGCCGGGGCGGCGGCTTCGGCCACCTTGGCGGCGGCGTCTTTATGCTTTTTCGTCTGGACGGGCTGGAGCAGCTTCGAGCCGTCGCGGTAAATGGCCACGGCCTTGAGGCCCAGCTTCCAGCCTTCCATATAGGCTTCGGTAATCTGTTCGACGGTGCTTTCTTTTGGCATGTTTATCGTCTTGCTGATGGCGCCGGAGATGAACGGCTGAACGGCGGACATCATCTTGATATGCGCCATATAGCGGATTGACCGGCTGCCGTTTCGCGGCTTGAATGCGCAATCGAAAATCGGCTCGTGCTCGACCTGGAGTTTCGGCGCCCCTTCGATGGTCTCATTGGCGTCGATGTAATCGCAGATTTCCTTGATATCATCGGCACTGTAGCCCAGCCGTTCCAGGGCCATAGGTGCGGTCTTATTGACCAGCTTGAGCATCCCGCCGCCTGCAAGCAGCTTGTACTTTACAAGAGCGATGTCCGGCTCGATGCCGGTAGTGTCGCAGTCCATCATAAAACCGATGGTCCCGGTCGGGGCCAGGACAGTGGCCTGGGCGTTGCGGAAACCGACCTTCGTGCCCATATCGAACGCCTCATCCCATATATCCTTGGCAGCGTTTCGCAAATAATCGGGGCAATGCGATTCGGGAATATTATTCGCGTGCTCGCGGTGCATATTAATCACCTTGAGCATCGGTTCTTTATTTTTCTCGAATTCTTCGAACGGCCCTTTTATCTGCGCCAGTTCGGCACTGACGATATAGGCGGTTCCCGTCAGGATAGCACTTATCGCCGAGGCAAGCGCCCGCGCCTGGTCCGAATCGTACGGCAGAGCCAGGCTCATTGCCAAAGAGCCGAGGTTCGCATAACCAAGACCGAGCGGGCGGAACCGATGGCTGTTGACGGTAATCGAGGCCTCGGGGTAGCTGCCGTTATCGACGAGAATTTCCTGCGCGATTATGAACAGGCGAATCGCTTTTTTGAAAGCCGCGACGTCAAATGAGCCGTCTTCCCTGCGAAACTTCATCAGGTTAAGAGAGGCAAGGTTGCAGGCCGAGTCGTCGATGAACATGTATTCGCTGCAGGGATTCGAGGCGTTAATCGGCCCGGAGTTCGGGCAGGTGTGCCAGCGATTAATGGTGGTGTCGTATTGTACGCCGGGGTCGCCGCAGAACCTGGTGCCCTCGGCTATCAGGTTCATCAGCTCGCTTGCCGAGTGCTCGCCGATTTTCTCGCCGGTAGTAACCGCGTATATCTCCCATTTTGCGTCTTTTTCCACCGCGTGCATAAAATCATCGGTCACCCGGACCGAAAGGTTCGAGTTCTGGAACATTACGCTGTTATAGGCTTCGCTATTGTACTCACCGGTGTAGCCGGCCTCTATCAGCACGCGGGCCTTTTCCTCCTCTTCGGTTTTGCACGTGATGAATTCCCTTATATCGGGGTGCGTCACCTTTAGCGACTGCATCTTGGCTGCGCGGCGGGTCTTGCCGCCGGATTTGATGACTGCGGCTATCTGGTCGTAAACCCGCATAAAGCTCAGGGGGCCGGAGGGCTTTCCGCCGCCAGAGAGCTTCTCCTTGCTGCTTCGCAGTGTTGATAAGTCGGTTCCGGTGCCTGAGCCGTGCTTGAAGAGCATGGCCTCGCTGGCGGCAAGCCGCATGATATCAGTCATTGAATCGGCGACCGACTGGATAAAACAGGCTGAAGCCTGGGGGTATTCGTAAGAGTTTTTGCAGGGAACGGGCTTTTGGCTCTGCTGGTCCCAGTGGAAGTTGTGCATGCTGCCTTCAACGCCATAGACATCGTAGAGCCCTACATTGAACCAGACCGGCGAATTAAAGGCCCCGTACTGGTTCACGCACAGCCAGGTCAACTCGTGATAGAAGTTTTCGGCGTCGATATCAGTGCTGAAATAGCCGTCTTTCTTGCCGCGGTCGGCGATGGTCCGGCAGACGCGATGCACAAGCTGCTTGACCGAGTTCTCCCGCTGACCGCTTTCCAGGTCGCCGTAGAAGTATTTGCTGGCTACTACCTTGGTTGCAAGCTGGCTCCAGGTGGCGGACACTTCGATATCGTTCTGCTCGAAGATAGCCTCACCGGTATCACTGGAGATTTTGGCGGAACGCTTTTCCCAGGCAAGCTCATCAAAGGGATGGGTGCCGGGTGTTGAGAAAAAGGTCTCTATCCTCACTCCTTTTGACTGGCTGGACGTCACTATTGCTTCCTTCTTTACCGCCCTGTTCTTAAAAGGGTTTTCCGGGTTGAATTTTGCCGCCATTCAGTTGCCTCCATGCAAAGAAAAGGCCCTCCCTGGGCACCCAATATATTGATTTTAAGAAAAGTGCTACACAAGATATAGTGCAAAAACGACTCCGCTGAATATAAGCGATTGCAGGAATACTGCCAAGAAGAAACTGTTAATTTTTTGATAAAGACAATAACTTTTTTCTTAGTGCTTGCTGCTACTGAATCTACGACAGTAAAAAAATTTTTCTAACAGGCAACGATTAAACTTTTGTTGCTTCAATCCATCGTTGTGATATCCACGCATGCGCCCATACAAATGGATGAACCATATCATCCGACCATTTATCGGACGCTACGGTCTTGATTTTATCGTCGATTGCAGCCTGTAAAGGCACAAGGACCGCGTCAAACTGCTCGGCAAGGGCGTGTACAACGTTTATATATGCAGGCAAGCGTGTGAATATCTTATCCTGAGCGTTGTCGCAGAACATAAACGGTTCCATAATGACTAATTGACAATCGCCCTGTCGCCTTACAGCAGTAAGCAGCCGCCGATACGTAAATTCATATACCTGCGGTTCAACGCCCTGGTTCTCTCTGCCGGCTGTGTGCAATCGCCACAGGTCGTTGATTCCGATTAGCACACTAAGCACATCAGGCTTGTATACCAGGCAGTCTTTTTCCCATCTCCGTTCAAGGTCACGAACCGTGTTACCGTTGATACCAGTATTGATAATGCCCAAATTGAGCTGTGGGTACCTAGCCAAGAGGTAGTTGGCGGTGAAATTTACATAGCCGTTGCCGAACGGCCGATAGGCCCGCTCGCCTCTGCCGGCATCGCTTATACTGTCGCCGGTGAAAAGAATTGTCTGGTTCGGTTTCAGCTCCAGCTTAGTCATTAGGCATTTACCCTAAGCGTTTTACCTACTCCAGCTATTTTACCATTACGGCAACCGGTCAAAAGGGCTTTCATCGTACAGCCCTGGCGGATAAAATAGCAATTAGATATGCCGGATGAAAAGAATAAAACGCCCGCCCTGAGCAAGCAAAGTGCGTTGAAGTTGCAGAAAGGCTTCATTCAGGGGGCTTCGGGATAAGATGGTGTATCTTATCTATCAGTTCGGTTAGATGGACGATTGCTACTGCCCAAATGCGTTCGTGCTTTATTTCGCCGTATTCGTGAGCCAGCACGTGGCGCTGGGCGATGATTTTGGACCATGGAATCTCAGGGTGCTTTTCCCGAAAACCGGCAGAGATATTCCTTGCTGCTTCGCCTATTATTTCAATGTGACGTTCGACCGCACCTCGGAGCATACGGTCTGAAGTATAGTCCTCAAAGGTTTTCCCGGCAACAAACTGGCGTATTGCCGTTGCAGCATCCAGCATATCCCACAGGTATGATATATCGCTTGTATCAGGCCGCATACACCACCTCGTGATTTTGCAGAATCTCGTGTTTGCGAAAAGGATTTCGCAGGGCCTCCTTTTCTACAAGGTCAACCTCTCTGCCGAACATCTCCTGCAATTCCTGGCGCATGTCGAAAAGGTCCCACAGGCTCCATGGAGCGTCGGGCTGGAAGCTTACGAGAACATCTATATCGCTGTCGGGGCGAAAATCGTCGCGCAGGACAGAGCCGAACAAGGCCAGCTCCACAACCTTCCACCGCTGACAAAACGCGGCGATTTTTCCCTGCGGCAAATCGATACTGTGAAACTTCATAACAATTGCCTCACTTATAGCCTGACTACACTGACAATCCTTCAGAATTTATACCGCACGCAGGCTGCAAAGTCAACTCAAGGACTTTTTCCATCCCTCTTTTGGTAATCCATCAATTTCACTACAGTGAACTGTCTCAATAATAGAATCTTTCCAGACTTCTATATGCCACAAGACAGTATTTGGATTGTATTGTTTCCCAATTATTTTGAAGGAACTTGCAGATTCCGGGGTTATACTGCTGAAAAATTCTTTAACGGTCATTGATGGATTGGATGGCACTTTGGGATTTTTGAGCTTGAGCTCGACTTTAACACTAGAAACCTCAATATGTAATACGGCCTCAAATACCTTTCCAGATAATTGTTTCGTGATATCAAGCGAAAAAGTTTTTAATGGGCCAAACTCATAATAATATACTTCCCCCATTCTTAATCCTTTCAATAAAACTCTTGTTCATATAGCTTTCGTGTAATAAAAATCTTATCGGTAACCATAAATACTGCTGGTTTAATTACATCTATAAAATATCCTAAGTCGGGCAGAAAAATATGTTCTATGCCTGTTGCATTAACTCCGCTTCGAGTTCGACAATCATCTCTCTAATGCTCGGTATTCCATCAATTTCCGCCTCGTCAAGATGAATATGCTGAGATCTTGCAGAAATTTCTCTAAGGGTTTTATGATGTTCCCCAGGCTCTAAAATTTCTTTCTTACGATTTAATTGGGCCATATTTAACTCTTCATCGGGCGTATTTAGCAGCTTCTCTTCTGCCTCCTTATATTTAGCACACCACTCAAGGGCAATATCCTTATCTATCTGGCCATATAAATAAGCCATACCAACGTATGATTCCAGAAAATATGGGGCACATAAAACTGATGACATATATGCCATAGTTGCTCCCCTTACTAATGAGCCGACCTCATCCTCTGTTTCAGCAGAAGATAAGGATTTAACAAGGTCGGAACCTAATCGATATAAGGTTAAAGCAAATATACTTAGTACAAACTCTTTCGGCGTATTATTTGCCAGTTGGACATAATTATTCCCAGTCGTGTTATATTGTTCTGATATAAAGATAAATCTCTTGATTGCATCAATATCGCCCTTCGCGTTATTAAAAATGTCTTTGATTATCTCAGGGTTTATATCTTTCCAGTGTTTTCGCTTGACTAGCTCCTGAAACAAAAAATCAAGTTGTTGTTCAGGTTTGGGGCAGATTATTCCTATTTGGTCTCGCACCTGTTCAAGAGTATCAGAGGTCATAAAGTTGGATACTGCACGATGCCATAAGAAAGGTCTTTTCCCTCTTGCATAAGCGCCTTTTGCACGAACTATTGCTTTTTCAATCTTTTCTGTTACTGAAACCACAGCAGTCAAAATATCGTCTCGATGCAAAGACGTATCCCTGAGAAATATCATTATCTCGAGTTCCAACACAAAATTCAGGAATAAGTCCTTTTTGCACAATAAAATAAGATTACGTGTGTTGATTTTGATGTTATCTTGTGACTCTTCAAGAAAGCATGTGCCCTCCTTGGCACGAGATAGAGCAAGCTTTATATCTTCGATCGGAAAGTTGTAAGAGCCAGTGTCTATTGCTCCACAAGTAATAAAAATTGCATCCTCATCAGGGAATCGTTCCTTGTATTCATTACGCAGAACTTCGTAGATATAAGTAAGATTCCTTGCTATCAAAACGAAGTTGTTAGGACATACGCGGCGAAAGAAAACAAAAAGAACAATTATTATAATTCCGATACCGATCCACATGATAATTTCCCTCGAAAGGTAGAGGTTTAAAACGTGTACTTTCCACAATGTTTACATCGGCGGGAAATGATGGCTGCTTAAACAGGAAAAGGCCGATAAACGGGAACCTGCTCAGGGGCGGGCCCTTCGACAGGCTCAGGGCGGGCAAAAAGCCTTTAATCGTAAGGCAGGGAAGGCTACAATATCTTTGTTATGAGCGATGTAAAAGAAAAAGGCTGTATTGAGACAATAAGGGAAAGAATAAAGGAGCTTCCGGACGGGCCGGGGCTGTACTTTATGAAAGGGCCTAAGGACAAGGTCCTTTATATAGGCAAGGCCAAGAACCTCCGCAGCCGTGTGGCCAGCTACTTTCAGCCAAGCGCCGACCTGGAAACCTCACGCGGACCGCGAATCGCCGAAATGGTTGAAAAGGTCGAGACAATAGATTATCTGGAAACTGCAAATGAGGTCGATGCGGTACTAAAGGAGGCCCGGCTGATAAAGGACATTCGCCCGCCTTATAATACCGACCTTGTGGACGACAAGACCTTTCCGTATCTCGAAATCACTACCGGCGACGATTTCCCCGGCGTTTACATTACCCGCAAACCTCGCGAAAAGGGCAGCAGGCTGTTCGGTCCATTTGTGGGCAGTTACGATTTGCGCCAGACACTCGTTGTACTGCAAAAAATATTCAAGTTCAGAACATGTAAGCTGGACATCCGGGCCGATGATTTGAAGCGCAAATTCTTTCGGCCCTGCATACTCTACAGCATCAAGCAATGCGTCGCGCCGTGCGCGGCCCTGACAGACCAGAAGAGCTACAAAAAGATAATCAGTGACCTTGGCAAATTTCTCAAATCAAAACGCTCGATAATCATCCGGCAGTGGACGCAAAAGATGGATGCCGCAGCCGCAGAGATGCGATATGAAGAGGCTGCTATGTACCGAGACAGAATTCGATTGATTGAACGATTAGACAGGCGCGGAACACCGCAGGAAGATGTCCAGCCGGAGGTCTTCGCCTCGGACCCGACGCAGGCTCTGGTGCAGCTGCAAAAATTGCTCAAAGCAGATGAGCCGATACGAATCATAGAGGGAATTGACGTTGCGCATATTTCCGGAAGCGAGGCGGTCGGCTCGCTTGTCAAGTTCATCGACGGCCGACCTTTCAGAAGCGGTTACCGCAGATTCAAAATCAAGACGGTCGAAGGTATCGACGACTATGCAATGATTGCAGAAGTTGTCGGGCGCAGATACAAATATGCACTCAAAGGCGAAGAGCTCTGGCCTGATTTGGTTTTAATCGACGGAGGATTAGGGCAGCTGCACGCGGCCGAGTCGGCATTGAAAAAGCTGTTCACCGCAGAGCACGCAAAGCTCACAGAGAAAACAATAATCAATTTGAAATTGGCGGCGCTTGCAAAAAGAGAAGAAGAGATTTACATCCGGGGCAATACCGAGCCGTTGAGATTATCGCGCACTGCACCGGCATTGAAATTGCTGCAATACGTCCGCGACGAGGCGCATCGCTTCGCCCAGCACTACCATCACCTCCTGCGCAACAAGAAGATTACAAATTCAGGTTAAAGCCCGACACATATTCAAAACGGTCGAATATATTTGAATTTTCAACCTATACGTGATATATAAAAACCATGACCGGAAAAACCAAGCCTCTATTAACTATCGAACTGCTGTGCAGGGAAGCAAAACTATTTGCCCAGACAGAGTCAAAGTATGATGAGCCCGCTATTTACGGCGTTACAGATGGCAAAGCAGTTGGTACATACTTCGAGCACAAGTTCCAGGCTTATCTTAAAGGCGGGTATAAATACCAGCAAGGCAGTTCTGCCAAAAGAATAGATTTCCCCGAGCTTGAAGTAGATATGAAAGTAACAAGCATTAAGCAGCCACAATCTTCGTGCCCATACAAAAATGCAAGGCAAAAAATCTATGGCCTCGGCTATTCACTGCTCGTTTTTGTCTACGAGAAAACTGACAACTCACGGAGACAAACGGGGCGTTTAGATATTCTGCATGCGATTTTTATAGAAGCAGACAACACGGCGGATTATCAAACTACTACTGGTATTCTTAAGATTCTTCAGAACAACGGCAATAAAGACGACCTTCTTGCGTTCATACAGGAGCGTATGCTGCCGGTGGAAGAACTCCAGGCTTCACAAATCGCAGATGAAATCCTGAGTAAGCCCCCAACAATCGGTTACCTGACAATATCAAATGCCCTTCAGTGGAGACTCCAGTACAGCAGAGTTATCGAGCAGGCAGGAAAAGTTGAAGGGCTAAAACGAATAAGATGAATGCAAACGGCAAAAAAACCGACAGGCAGCACATAACCGCTTTTGGTGACTTCCAGACACCCTATACCCTGGCAAAAGAGATTTGCCGATTCTTACGCGGGCAGGGAATGCGATTTAACAGCATACTGGAACCGAATTGCGGAGACGGCAACTTCCTGTTGGCGGCCATCGAGGAATTTCACGGTTGTTCGGCTGTTACGGGTGTGGACATAAGCCCTGAACATTTGAATTCTGCACAGAAACTCATAGCAGACAAGGCCGAAAAAAACAATGTGAAAATCATTAATGCCGATTTCTTTCAGGCCCCGTGGGAGGATTTGCGTGCCTCTTTACCCGAACCGCTGATTATCATAGGAAATCCACCCTGGGTCACTAACTCTGAACTGGGCGCCCTCGGCAGCACTAACACACCGCTAAAATCGAACGACCAGGGCTTTGCGGGTCTTGATGCCATAACCGGAAAGAGTAATTTCGATATCTCGGAATGGATGCTTGCCAGAGAATTGGAATGGATATCTGGACATAAAGCGGTGTTGGCGATGCTATGTAAGACATCTGTTGCCAGAAAGGTACTACTCCGGGCATGGAAGAAGGAACTGCTTTTAGAAAAAGCGGCTATTTATAATATCGATGCCGCTGAGCACTTTAACGTGGCCGTCGATGCCTGTCTTCTTGTTGTACACGGGGCGGCAAAGCGAAAAATTCCTCATTGCAGAGTATACGAATCACTTTCGCGCGGCAATTCCTGCAAAGTTTTAGGGTTCGCCAATAATTCTCTGATTGCCGACACCGATGCTTTTGAACGCTGCAAAAATCTTGAAGGTAAGTCGCCGTATCGCTGGAGGTCGGGGATTAAGCACGATTGCGCTACAGTAATGGAATTGACCAATGAGGGATACCGGTATAGAAACGGATTAGGAGAAATAGTTGAACTTGAGTCTGATTATGTTTATCCGATGCTGAAGGGCTCTCAACTGGCCAACGGCCTTGTCAGCAACCCGGGCATGAGTATGTTAGTTACACAGCACCACCCCGGAGAAGACACAAATATTATCCACAGCCAGGCCCCGAAGACATGGAAATACCTCGTCGAACACGCGGAAATGCTCGACCGCAGAGCAAGCTCAATCTATAAAAATCGGTCGCGTTTCTCAATTTTTGGAGTTGGAGATTACTCATTTACACAGTGGAAAGTTGCTATTTCAGGTTTCTATAAGGTTTTAGATTTCAAAGCCTTGGGGCCTTACAGAAAAAAACCCGTCGTACTTGATGATACTTCTTACTTCATACCTTGTGATACAAGACAAGAGGCACAGTTGCTCTCACAGCTTTACAATTCCGACCTGGCAAAAGACTTCTTCTCCGCTTATGTCTTTTGGGATGAGAAACGACCTGTTACTATTAAGTTATTGCAGCGTTTAGATGTGGTAAAACTCAGCGAGGTACTAAAACTCGACGATTCTTTGGCGCCTTTCCTCAGCCAGATTCTTCCCCAAACACATCAACTGCAGCTATTTGGCTAAGATAGTTAACTGCAGGATCCGTGTCGTTTTGTCGGTCACTTTCACCTGTTCGCTGATTCGAATCGGCCAGACCCAGATGATTTTTGCGACATCGGACACAATGAGAATCTCATTTCGAACGTCCTGTGGAATCTGAGCGTTCGTCAAAAACCGGCCCACTTTTTTTTCTTTCTTCATCCCCAGCGGAACGAATTTGTCACCGTCTCGGCGGAACCCGACGGTAAGCGGCAATGTAAGTTTGTCGCAGTCGAACCATTCGACGAAACCGCCCTTGTCGGCCTTGAACTTCTCGAAGTCGGCCTTACTGAACTTAGTGACGTTTGCTTCGATTACAAAGTTGCCGAAACTTGTTCGGCCGGGAATTTGCAGCTCAATGCTCCGGCCGGCGGCCGGCGCATCATCCGCGCCGTTCCGCTGCGGTGCTGCAAAAACAAGCTTCCTGTACTCGCGCCAAAGAGTGAAACCGCCCGGCAGTTCGAGTATGCGGTTACTGATGTTCTGATTCGAAAGCTCGATGATGCGTTCAAAGTGGCCCTCGGTCAGGTCGCGTTCGCCGCTTCCGAGCCGGGAAAGTGTCTGGCGAATAAGCCCTATCTTTATCGGTTCCGGCTGCGAGATAAAGACCGGCAGGTTAATACTGACTCGGCCGTGAGAGGCTTTGGCAATCTCCTGCCACAGCGGTCCGACCTGTCGCTGCAGGTAATCCTGGAATTTGCGCATCCGGCAGGACAGCTGCCAGAGCTGCTCAACGACCGGCTGTGAGCATTCCTTCTGAATTTCGCCAAGCAGATGATGTCGAATCAGGTTTCGTCTGAACTCAACTTCGAGGTTGCTCGAATCTTCCCGCCAGGGGAATTTGCTATTATTAAGATACTGCTGTATCTGGTCCCTGCCGACACAGAGTAAGGGGCGGACGAAACATACGCCGTTCTCGAACCTGCGTATGGGATGGATTCCGGCGAGGCCGCGAAATCCCGTGCCCCGCAAAAGTCTTTGAATAATGGTCTCGGCGTTGTCGTTCTTATGGTGACCGGTGGCGATACGGGTACAGCCGTACTGCTTTGCGATTTCACAGAGGGCCTCAATCCGCCATTTTCGCGCAGCGGTCTCAATCGAGAGCTTATGTTCGCAGGCATATCTTTTCACGTCGAGCCGGCGTGTTACAATACCAAGCCCCAGGCCAGATACCTGGGAAACGACGAACGTTTCGTCAGCCTCCGATTCGGCCCCTCGCAATCGATGGTTCAAATGGGCGCAAAGCAGTTCTGTCGCAATGTGACGGTCGGCCCGCAGGGTCCAGAACGTGTGCAAAAGAGCTATCGAATCGGCGCCGCCGGAAACGGCCAAAAGCAGTTTATCCCTATCGTCAAATAACTGCTCGGCACGTGCAAAACTCAGAATCTCGTTTTCAAATTCATTCAGCATACGGCGTCAGCAAAAAAATAGGCCCGGCATCGGTGCCAGGCCTATCTCCAGTCTCATCATATCGCAAAACGATATATAAATCAGTCGGTTACACCTTTGCTCGCAGACAGTTCAGCCACTCTTTCCTGTATGAACTCTCTCTGGCTGGCGTTCAGCATATCATATTTAAGGGCCTGGGAATAAAGCTCCAGGGCTTCGTTCCTGCGGTGCAGCTTATCGTCCAAAACGCGGGCGGCCTTGTATCGAGCCGGATATATGGTTTCGGTATTCCATTGATATGTGCGCTGATAGTAAATCAGCGCTATGGAATAGTCCTTGAACTCCTCGCATATCTTGCCGGCCATGAACGCAGCGTCGTCAATCTTATCGCTGGTCGGGTACTGCCTTATAATCTGGTTGTATCTGTCGAGGGCGATACGCAGCTTTTCCGAGCTTTTAATAAAGACCAGCTTGCGGGCTTCATCTTCAATTACCTGGGCTCCGTAGTACAAATCGTCGGCTTCGGGTATTTCTTCGCTGGCTGTCAGGTCAGGTCCGGCGACACTGGCCTCGATGATATAGTTGTATTGCGGTATAGCGTCGAGAGCGGCCAGCTCCTTCTGGGCCCATTCGCGCTTCATATAGTCGCCGGTTGTGCGGTAATGCTTAATCAGGGCTTCGAGACTCTGGCGATACGCCCGGCGATGCAGTGACATATTTTCGACTATGTCAACTTCCTTGTCCTGAGCAGCTTCAATCACCGCGTGGCGGTCCGTAGCCCGCCTGGTCTTGTCAGCTACCAATTGGCCTCGGCCGCTGTTACTTTCAGTGCAGCCGTAAAGCGATATCATCAACGCCAGCAAATTTGCCGTCAGAATCAGTCTTGCCATAATGGCCTCCTTTCGCAAACGACTATTGCGTTTATTGACTTGAAAAAGTTGCCGTTGTTAATCTTACCATCCCTCTTCTGTCGCTCAAATAGAATCTATTTGAACATCACCGTCAAGAACAAAGATGTCAAAAAACTGGCCCATGCCAATTGAAAGCTTCCTGCGGCGGGTTTCGTAATCGGAGAATCAACGGAAGTAGCCGCGTAATTAGTGCCGAGCCTGTTTTGACCCTTCAGCACAAAGGCAAAAAAAAGGATTTTTCTCGAACATCGCACCAGTCCGGGCCGTATAACCGGCAGAAATCAGGAGTTCAAGAGATATCGAACCGGAGTTAAGAACCTGTGATAACGAAACTTACGAATAAAGGCGTTTTTATCCTGAAAGTCAAAAGCCATAACAAGGCTTTCTCATATTTACAGCAATCAACATCGCTTTAGAAACCGAACGGACTAAACAAGAAACTCCTCCGAGAATATCCGGCAGGCAAAAATGCCTGCCGGATGTTTTTTTGCGCAGCCCCCAAGCCCTTTGCGGCAAGAAACTGTCATAACAAATCAAAGGCACCGATAATAACCGGGTATCCGGCTTTATTTGTTGCCGTACTGCCGGGCGACATTTTTCCAGAGCAGCTCGAACTCGTCGATAAACTGCTCAAATGCCTGACGTTCGACACCGAGACGCATGTTATCCATGGCGTTTTTGCTTGTCAGGGCGGCGGTATTTTTCTCCTGTACCGCGGTCTCTTCAATCACGCCGTAAGCATAACCGGAACGGGTATCCAGCAGCAGGGCCGAGACGGTACAGGTTACACGTACATTTATCGTTGCTCCGAGTCCAAGCGTGAAAACAGTCAGGCCCGCCGATGTATCGCGGTCCATGAAATTCGTGTCGAGTGTATATATCAGCAGCATATCGGCGTTGAGCCGGGCTGCTGCGGTGCGAAGGTCCTGTTCGGACTGCAGATAGTCGGGAACAAGCAGTCGGCTCAGCGGGCCGACCTGAGCAACGTTTACTAAACGATTCAACTCCAGCCAGTCTTCTTCTTTTTCCACGTCGCGTGCAAAGACAACACTAAAAGCGCCCCTGCCTACGCCTTGCGTCGTATAAGATTTATAGCCGGGCTCCTGTACACGAACGTATACGATATTGGCGGGGAAGCTGGCCATCGGTTCACGATGTTCGATAGCGACATTCGGGTCCTGCGAAGCAGCCGAACCGCCGGGCGTAGTTGTCACGGTCCCTTTCGGCACGCCGGCAAAGATGGACATTCGGGCCGGGCCTCCGGGCGTCGTGTACTGGGTACAGCCGCAAAAGGCCGGACAAACCAATGCGATAACAGTGAATCGGAACGTTTGTAGCGCCTTTGTACTCATAATAAGTGCCTCCCAGTCAAAATGCCGGTAAAAGATGAGAAAAGTATACCGACCCGTCAACAAACTGCAAAGGCCAATCGGTATTTTTTGAACTTATGATTGCCTTTGTCAAACGACACCGATTTCGCTATAATCCGCTCTTTTGACATCGAAGCAGGATATTACAGCAAGGGCGCAATATGACGGATGATGTTTTGCAGCTTCCCGAGCGGGTAACACATATTAAGGTCGACCACAAGGACGTTTATATTGTCGGTACAGCCCACATATCAAAAGAGAGCGTGGAGGATGTGCGGACGACAATCCAGACACTCAAGCCCGATACGGTCTGCATCGAGCTTTGCCAGGGCAGGTACGACGCCCTTACACAGAAAGATGCCTGGCAGAAGATGAACATCTTCAAAATCATTCGCCAGAAAAAGGCCGTGCTGCTTCTGGCCCAGCTTATCCTCGGCGCGTTTTACCGCAGGCTCGGTGAGCAACTCGGTGCGGTTCCCGGCGCCGAGATGCTCGAAGGTGCGAAGCTCGCCGGCGAAACTGGTGCAAAACTTGTCCTGGCCGACCGAAAGATAGAAATTACCCTTAAGCGGGTATGGGGTTATTTGAGGTTCTGGGACAAGTTCCGGCTGATGATGCATCTTACGGCCAGTATTTGTGTGCCGGAGAAAATTGACGCTGAGCTGATTGACAAAATGAAACAGCAGGACCAGCTCGAAGCGGTGCTCACCGAGTTCGCCGAAAAATTTCCGGAGATTAAAAAACGCCTGATTGACGAGCGGGACATTTACCTTGCCCAGCAGATTCGGCACTGCCCGGGTTCTAAAGTCGTTGCGGTCGTCGGCGCAGGCCATACCTCCGGCATACAAAAACACATAGACCACGACGAGCCGGTCGATGAGCTGCTCGAACTGCCGCCCAAAAGCATTTGGCCGGAGGTCTTCAAGTGGGCGGTGCCCGCGGCGATTATAGGATTAATTATCTACGGCTTTTTCAGGCAGGGCGCCGCGCGTGGGGTCGAAAACATTTACATCTGGGTCCTTGTCAACGGGCTTCTTTCTGCGGCGGGCGCGGCGCTGGCGCTTGGCCATCCAGTGACAATCGCCTCGGCTTTCTTAGCGGCGCCTTTGACAAGCCTGAATCCGCTGGTCGCGGCCGGCTGGGTGGCGGGCCTGGTCCAGGCCTGGATTCGCACGCCGACTGTAGCCGATTTCGAGGACCTGCCCAATGCCACAAACACCTGGAAGGGCTGGTGGAAAAACCCCGCATTGAAAATTTTACTCGTAACCGCGTTGGCGAATCTGGGCAGTGTAATAGGGACATACGTCGCCGGAACGTGGATATTCGCACGGTCTATATGAGTTATTTTGTCGGGGCCGGTAAAATTGCTTTCGCGCAGCCCTTGACAAAGACGGCCGAATCTGGTTTAATATAGCCAATATGAACGATGGTTATCGCAACAACTACGGTTATTGGTGGTGGCCTGCTGAATAGCACCTCGGCAGGTTTGCGGTAACTCGCTAAACTTAAAATCCGGCGGAAGATTCAATCGCTCCCCTGCCGACAAAGCAGGGGAGCTTTTTTATTTGTATTCGGACTGTATAAAGGCTAAAAATTCATATATTTGGACGCAGGATATGGAAGATTACAGGCAAATAATAAACGGCGCCCGGCCGGGCCAGATAATCCCTGTCGTCAAAGAGATAGAAATGGCCGACCCGATGGACTTTTTCGCCAAGACAAGCGACTACGGCAGGAGTAAAAACTGCTGTTTGCTCGAATCGAAGGAATACCTGGCCGGCACCGCTGCGCTTAGTTTCGGGACCGCACGGCCGGCACTGTACCTGACCGGCACCGGCAGGAACTTTCAAATCAAGGCGCTTAGTAAAACCGGAAAGCGGATGCTGCGGTATCTTGCCGAGCTCAAAGACAGGTTCGCCTTTTGCGAATCGGTCCGCTTCGACGAGGAACTCATCAGCGGCACCATAAAGCAAACAAGCCAAACCGTCGACGAACAGAGCCGGCTTTCAACCACCAACCAGATGGACGTATTAAGGGCGGTGGCCTTTGCGTTCAAGCTGGCCAGCAAACCCTTCAGGGTTACCTGTGGATTATTAGGCGCGCTAAGCTATGATTTCATCGACCAGTTCGAGAAGCTCCCGGCCAACAGCGAAGATTTGCTGGGTAATCCGGACTATGAGCTTTACTTCGTTGACAATATATTCCTGATGGACCATGCACACGGTAAAGGCTATGTCGTGGTAAATGTAATTATAACCAACGGCGACCGCCAGGAGGCGATACGCGAGGCACAGGACTGCTTCGACTATTACAAGAACATCGCACGCTTCGACACGCCGACCGGCCAAAGATACGAAGGCCCTTTGCCGCCCGAATCAACGGACACCGACCAGCCTGAGTATGAACAAATGGTCCGCACCGCCAAACAGCACATAATTGACGGCGACATCTTTCAGGTGGTCCTTTCGAGAACGAAAATAACACCGTGCGCCGATGAGCCTCTCGATGTTTACAAAAAACTGCGGGAACTAAACCCGTCGCCGTATATGTTTTATTTGAACACTCCCAGTACGATACTGATGGGTTCCAGTCCCGAATTGAACCTTCGGGTAAGCGGCACCGAGAAGCGCAGCGTGGAGATTCGGCCGATTGCAGGCACCAAGCCTCGAGGCAGAATCGGCAAAACAATCGACGCCGATACCGATTTTCGATACGAAGCGGAACTGAAGCTCGACCGAAAAGAGCTGGCCGAGCACATAATGCTGGTTGACCTGGCCCGCAATGATATAGCCCGCGTCGCCCAGCCGGGCAGCAGGATTGTTACCGAACTTCTGACTGCCGAAAAATACGAATCGGTGCAGCACCTGGTAAGCAACGTCAAAGGCGAACTTCGAACCGGCCTTGACGCATTAAGTGCATATCTGGCTACAATGAATATGGGGACACTTACCGGCGCGCCGAAAATCGAAGCGATGAAGATAATAAGACAGTTGGAAAAAACCAAACGCGGCTATTACGGCGGGGCTGTAATGTACCTGACGGTGGATGGGCAATTCGACAGTTGTATTACCATTCGCGCCCTGCAGGTAAAAGACCACACAGCCTATATCCGCGTCGGCGCCGGAATCGTGCACGACTCGGTGCCTAAGACGGAATTCGAGGAAACCGAGCACAAGGCCGGCTCGTGCATGAGAGCGCTCGCCGATGCCAAACAGAGGTGATACCAATGGCTGATAAAAAGATAAAAGTCCTTTTCATAGATAACTTCGATTCGTTCACGTACAACCTGGTGGATGACTTCTGCAAGCGCAACTGCGATGCGAAGGTTTACCGTTCGGATACGCTGCTCGAAGAGCTGAAAAAAATCGCCGGGCAGTTCGGGCCTGATTTGCTGCTTATTTCACCGGGGCCCGGCACACCGGACACGGCGGGAGTCAGCCTCGAAGCGATTGATTATTTCAAAGACAAGCTGCCGATATTCGGAGTCTGCCTGGGTCATCAGGCGATTGTTCAGCACTTCGGCGGCAAAATCGGCCATGCACCAGAGCCTATGCACGGCAAAGGCTCAAGGGTGACCCATACGGGCAAAGGCATCTTCGAAGGGGTCGAAAATCCCCTGCAGGTCGGTCGCTATCACAGCCTTTGCGCAATCGCGAAAGAGCTGCCCGATTGTCTGGAAAAAACGGCCCAGTTCGAGGATGTGATTATGGCGGTTGAGCACAAGACCCTTCCCGTTTACGGCGTGCAGTTTCATCCGGAAAGTATTCTAACGCCGGCCGGGGGAAAAATAATCGAAAACGTTTTGTCAATAGCATCGGGAAAGAAAAAGAAGAAGGAGTAAGCTAATGGCAAATATAACTGAATTTCTGGAAATAATTCTCGAAGGCAGGGACCTTAGCTTTTACCAGGCCAAGTCACTGCTGGACACAGTCTTCGAAGGAGGCGTTTCGGAAGTGCAGATAGCGGCGTTTCTGGCGATGATGCGGATGAAGCGGGCAACTGCCGAGGAAATTGCAGGGCTGGCAAGCTCGCTGCGGGACCATGCCGTGCCGGTAGTAACGGGAATCGAAAACATGATCGATACCTGCGGTACGGGCGGCGCTATGATTAAGACCTTTAATGTCTCGACTGCTGCCGCGCTGGTGGCGGCGGGGGCGGGGGCATACGTGGCAAAACACGGTAATCGGGCGATAACCAGCCAATGCGGCTCGGCTGATGTTCTTGCCGAGCTCGGAGTAAAAATCGACCCGGGTCCGGAAAAGGTCGCCCAGTGCATTAAAGAAGCGCACATCGGTTTTATGTTCGCGCCGATGTTCCATCCGGCCATGAAATTTGTCCAGCCGATAAGAAAAAGCCTCGATTTCAGAACGGCCTTCAATATCCTCGGCCCGCTCGCAAATCCCGCGAAGGTAACCGCACAGGTGATGGGCGTAGCCGATGAAGAGTTGATGGAAAGGATTGTCCAGACACTCGAACTTCTCGGGGCCAAAAGGGCGATGGTTGTGCACGGCCAGGGTATGGATGAAATCAGCACACTGGGCAAAACAAAAATTTACACACTAATCAATGGAAAGATTACACAGAGCGAGCTGGACCCGGCGTCGCTGGGAATAGCAGCCACAGACATCGATGAGCTGCGGACCGACGACGCAACGACAAATGCGACGATTGTTCGCGATGTCCTCGAAGGAAAGGACGATGGTCCGCGAAGAGATATCGTAGTGCTCAACGCGGCGGCGGCGATTATAGTGGCGGATATCGCCGATGATTTTGAGTCGGGTATGGCCTTTGCCGAAGAGGCGATAGACAACGGCAAAGCACAGAGCTGTCTGAAGAAGTTGATAGCGGTTTCAAACAGCTGAAGATTTTTTGACGGCTGCGGGTAAAAGAACGTGCTGATACCTAAAGTGAAAATATGCGGCATAACAAATTTTGAGGACGCCGAGGCGGCTATGAACGCCGGTGCGGACCTGCTGGGATTCAACTTTTATCCGGAAAGTTCGCGCTATATCGAGCCTGAAAAGGCCCAGCGGATAATCTCGAAGCTGCCGGCTTTTATGGATATTGTCGGGCTGTTCGTCAACGCCGCGTACGATACCATACGCCAGGTTATGGAGCGGTGCTCTCTGAACTGGCTACAGCTTCACGGCGACGAAGAGCCTGAGTTTTGCCATTCTCTCGGTTCGCTGCACCTGAACACAATAAAGGCACTGCGGGTCAAAGGCTACGAGGACATCAAAAAGGCCGAGCAGTATTTCACCGATGCCATCCTCCTGGACGCCTTCGACCCCGATAAGTACGGCGGCACGGGCCTGCGATTTGACTGGAACATAATCGGTCATATAAACAAGCGGATATTCCTGGCAGGTGGAATCAATCCCGACAATGTGGTAGAGGCGGTAAAGCTCGGCGTATATGGAATCGACATCTGCAGCGGCATAGAAACCTGCCCGGGGAAAAAAGACCACAAGAAGATGAAACAGCTTTTTGAAAACATAAGGCACTTTAGAGCATAAATACAGGTGGCAGAAAATGAAACATGACGGCAGGTTTGGCAAATTCGGCGGTTTCTACGTGCCGGAGGTTTTAATACCCGCGCTCGAAGAGCTTGAAGGGGCGTTTTATAAATACTATCAGGACAATAAGTTCGTTGCCACGCTGGACGATTTATATAAAAACTACGCCGGCAGGCCTTCGCCGCTGTATTTCGCACAGCGATTCAGCGAATACGTCGGCTTTAAGGTCTATCTCAAGCGCGAAGACTTACTTCACGGCGGCGCTCACAAGATTAATAACACCCTCGGTCAGGGGCTGCTGGCAAAATATATGGGCAAGACAAAAATCATTGCCGAGACCGGGGCCGGCCAGCACGGTCTGGCGACTGCAATGGTCGGCGCATTGTTCGGAATGGAAACAAAGATATTCATGGGTGTCTTCGACATCGAACGCCAGAGTGTAAACGTCCATAAGATGAAGCTGTGCGGCGCCGAGGTAATCGGTGTCGAAGGCGGTACGGGGACATTGAAAGACGCAATTAACGATGCGCTTCGCTACTGGACCGCACATGTCACCGACACGTTTTATGTCTTCGGCTCGACCTGCGGACCGCATCCGTATCCGACGATGGTCAGGCACTTCCAAACCGTCATAGGCACCGAAGCCCGGCAACAGTGTAAAGAACAGATAGGCAGACTGCCGGATATGGTCGTTGCATGCGTCGGTGGCGGAAGCAATGCATTGGGCATCTTCTCAGGTTTTCTTGACGATAAGCAGGTCAAACTAATCGGTGTTGAGGCCGGAGGCAGGGGCGTCGAGACGGGCAAACACGCCGCGACGCTGGTAGCAGGCAAGGTCGGCATACTGCACGGCGCCAAGGCGTATTTACTACAGGATGAGTTCGGCCAGGTAATTGAAACAGAGTCCGTAAGCGCAGGCCTTGATTATCCCGCTGTCGGGCCTGAGCACTGCATACTAAAAGACACCGGCCGGGCCGAATACGTCGCAGCCGATGATGAAGAAGTGCTCGACGCATTTGAGATTCTAACCAAAAAAGAAGGAATACTACCCGCCCTCGAAAGTTCGCATGCACTGGCGTACCTTATTAGTCAAAAGGGAAAGTTAAGTCCCGAGACGGTCGTGGTGGTAAATCTTTCCGGCCGGGGCGATAAGGACGTCGGTATCGTGGAAAAGTACAGACCGGTGAAATAAAGGATATCTGCAATGATAAGTTACCGCGAATTATTTTCACAACTTAATCGGGCGGCCTTGATTCCATTCTTTGTAATCGGCGACCCTGACTACCAAACGTCCCTGGAGCTTATAAAGGCTGCGATTGACGCAGGCGCCGATGTGCTGGAGCTGGGCATACCATTCAGCGACCCGATTGCCGACGGGCCGACCATCCAAAAGGCCGACATTCGCGCAATTGACAGCGGAATGAACGTGCATAAGGCGCTCGAGTTCATCCGGCAAATCAAGGCTTACAAAGATATACCTATCGGTCTTTTGATGTATTACAACCTCATATTCCAGTACGGCACGGACAAATTCTTCGCCGATTTCCACAAGGCGGGCGTTAACAGCATTCTCATTGCCGATTTGAGTATCGACGACGCCGATGAAGTCCTCGCACCTGCCAAAGCGGCCGGGCTTGATACCGTCTTTATGGTGACGCCCAACACCGAAACCGAACGGATAAAGCTGATAGCCTCGAAAACGACCGGTTTTATTTACACCGTCTCTCTGCTTGGTGTGACCGGCAGCAGGGACAGTCTTTCCGATGCGGTCGGGGGTTTGGTCAGTAAACTCAAAAAACTTACCGATGTGCCGGTATGCGTTGGTTTCGGTATCAGCAAGCCCGAACACGCGGCAACGGTAGCCGCCGCCGGAGCCGACGGTGTTATAATCGGTTCGCGAATCGTACGAATAATCGAAGAGAACCTCGGCAATAAAGACAAGATGATTTCCCATGTCGCAGATTTCATAAAGCAGGTCATAAACGCCCTGCCGCAAAACCAGCAGTAATACAAATCCGTCAAATCCTCACCCAAAATCAAAGCCAATAATTGGGTTTGTTTTGGGTTTGTTTTCATTTCGGCCGAATCATTGTATTTTTTCATAATGCCTTGTCAATACAGGGTATAGGTTTATTTTGGGTATTTGGCCAATTGGCTTTGTTTGGCTTTGAATTGGGTTCGATTGGGTTCGTTTTTTGGCAAAATGGCGGTTTTGGGGCCAAAAAATGGACAAAATTGGGTTTGTTTTTTCAAAAAAGGGTGGATTTGTAGAGAAATCTCTACAAATGTAGTTTGTTTTGCATAAAAAGGTTGTATTCTTAACCACGAATTAACACGAATTGACACCCCGATATAAGACATCGGGACTTCACCCAGCAGGCAGGGTTCAGCAGAAAACGCGGAGTAACCTAAGTTCATTGTTATAAAGGATTTAGTCATTTTCGAGCTGTCTAAGTTAACTATTCTATTAACAACGTCGGTATTATACCATATTTTGAACAAAAATCAAGCTTTTTTTACAACGAATTCCACGAAAAAACATGAATTTTTTAGACACGGATTAACACTGATTTACACGGTCGTTTTTGACAGGATAACAAGATTTACAGGATATAGCTTTGGCGCAGGCGTTGGTCACGCCTTTTGTGTTCTCGTCTTAAGGTTCTTTGCAAGCTCCTTCGACATGGTTCGACTGAGCTCACCACAGGCGGCTCAGGACAGGTAGCTTGCTCAAACTTTTCGACTCGGCCACGGCCTCCTTTGGAGCCATGTTTCAAAGCTGAGTTATCTCTTCATCTTTCATCAAAGGGATTTACACCCGCCGAAGGGCGAGGTCTCGCCAAAAGCGGACGGATTTATATTCTCTACCACGGAGAACGTCCGCCTTCGCCGAAGGCTATGGCGTGACAAGCAGAGAGCACAGAGAAGGTTTTTTTGCCACAGATTGACACAGACTTTTTTAGACGCTGATTACGCAGGAAACGCTGAAAATTAACCACGAATTAACACGAATTCATAAGCCACAGAGATAATAATTTATATAGCCACAGAGCGGCTGTGTTTGAATTCAAGGGTTTTTTTAGTTTTTTTCGGGACGCCATAAACTCTGATTCCGAAGCATAGTGTTAAGAATTATAAGAA
>Ga0315554_1000151_pt1 | contig 37342 bp, 44 predicted proteins | sample SalMarSW160370MG_FD_202114 | JGI IMG/M metagenome (GOLD analysis project Ga0315554, IMG submission 202114) | Salt marsh sediment microbial communities from the Plum Island Ecosystem LTER, Massachusetts, United States - Salt Marsh Sediment SW1603-70 ...
GGGTGAACGTACTGGTTCGCGTCCGCTCCCGCGCGTGGATCGGAAGAGGCTACAGAAAGATCTTGAAGGTCGGAATCGAAGATGAGACGGGCCGGGGGGCGCTGCTCTGTTTCGGGCGCAGCTACCTGTCCGGGGTTCTCCAACCGGGAAAATGGTTTTGGGTGTGGGGTCGATTCCAACGCCGCCGCGGCGAGCTTCAGGCGAGTGATTTTGAAATCGAGGCCTATGAGCCGGGGCGTGAGCGGGCCGATTATGCCCGGATTCTGCCGATCTATCCCCTGACCGAGGGCTTAAACCAAAACGCGATCCGCCAGCTGATGCGCCGAGCACTGGAGATCCTTCGGCCGGATTTGAGCGAAGAGCTTCCTCCTTCCTTGCGGGAACGGCGGGACTGCCTGCCCAAGCGCGCAGCCCTGGAGGCAATCCATTTTCCCGAGTCAATGCAGCAGATCGCCCGGGCCCGAAAGACCCTGGTCTACGAGGAGCTGCTGCACTACCAGATCGCGCTGGGCCGCAGCAGGCTGATCCGCGCTTCCATCCAGCGCTCCCGCAGCCGCCCCCCGGGAGCCCTGAAGCGGGCTCTGCTGGATCGCCTGCCCTTTGCCCTCACCGCCGATCAGCTGCGGGTCCTGCAGGAGATCGAGGCGGATCTGTTCGCCCCCCATCCGGGAGCACGGCTGCTGCAGGGAGAGGTGGGCAGCGGCAAAACCCTGGTTGCTCTGGCCTCGGCTGTTTCGGTGATCGAGGCCGGGGAACAGGCGGCGCTGCTGGTACCGACGGAGCTGTTGGCCCGCCAGCACGGAGACAACGCCGCGCAGTTGCTCGAGCCGCTGGGAGTTCGCGTAGCCTTCCTGTCGGGCGCGGTTCAGGGCGCCCCGCGGCGGCTGCTTCTGGACAGTCTCGAGGCCGGGGAGATCGATCTGCTGATCGGCACCCATGCTCTTTTCTCCGAGGAAGTGCGCTACAGGCGGCTCGGCTTGGTGATCGTGGACGAGCAGCAGCGCTTCGGAGTTGCTCAGCGCCAGGCTCTGTTGGTCAAGGGGGAACATCCGGATCTGCTGCTGATGAGCGCCACTCCGATTCCCCGCACCCTGGCCCTCAGCGCTTTCGGAGAGCTCGACGTTTCGGAGATTCGGACCCTGCCCCGGGGCCGCAAACCGGTGATCACCCATTTAGCCCGCCAGGGAAACGAGGCCAAGGTCTACGATAGGGTGCGTCAGGAGGTATCCTGCGGCGGCCAGGCCTACTTCGTGTATCCCCTGATCGAAGAATCCGATGCCCTCGATCTCAAGGACGCCGAGCGGATGTATGAGAGTTTGAAGAATGGGGCATTTGCCGATTTTCGCCTGGCCCTGATCCACTCCCGGGTGGCCGAGGAGCAGAAGATCCGGGTCATGCACGAGTTCGCCGGGGGGCAAATCGATATCCTGGTGGCCACCAGTGTGCTCGAAGTGGGCGTGGATGTCGCGCGGGCCAGCTGCATGGTGATCGAACATGCCGAGCGGTTCGGGCTGTCCAACCTGCATCAGCTTCGGGGCAGGGTAGGCCGGGGCGAGAGGCAGTCCTACGCGTTTCTGATCTACAGCAACAGTCTCACGGAGACGGGGGTTGCCCGCCTTAGAGCGATTATGAACTCGACGGACGGATTCCAGATAGCCGAGCAGGATTTGAAGATCCGGGGTCCGGGGGAGTTCCTGGGCCAGAAACAATCCGGATTCCCTCGCTTCGGGATCGCCGACCTGCTTTCCGACTGGGATCTGTTTCTGCTTGCCCGTGAAGACGCCCGGGAGATCCTAGCCCGGGATCCGGGGCTGCTGGATCCGCAGAACCGGGCCTTGAGGGAGGTGCTCGAGGTACAGGGGGCGTTGGCGTGAGGATTACCGGTGGAGTGTATAAAGGAAGAAAACTGGTCGTTCCCCCGGGGGTGATCCGTCCGGCTATGGACCGGATGCGGGAATCCCTGTTCGCCGTGCTCGGGGATATTCGGGATTGCTCCTTCCTCGATCTGTACTGCGGATCCGGGTCGGTGGGGATCGAAGCAGCCTCCCGGGGCGCCGAGCCGGTGGTATTCGTTGAGAAGGACCGGGGCAAGCGCGCGGTCCTGGAGCGCAATCTGGGCTTCGTCCAGGAGCAGACCGAGCTGCAACTACTGCCGGTGGAGCACTACCTTCGCCGGGTCAGGCGCCGCTTCGATCGGATCTTCCTCGACCCGCCGTACCGGCAGAGGGGAAAGCTGGAGGTGTTACAGCTGATCGCGGCGCGGCAGATCCTGGCCGAGGGTGGAACCCTGATCATCCATCTGTTCAAAGAGGAGGAGCAGCACTTTCCCAGGGTTATTGGCTCGGGGGATGCCGCCGCTTCGGCGCAATCCCCGTCATCCGCCGGCGGGCAGCTGCATCTGTCCGACCGGCGCCTGTACGGCGGATCCCTGCTGCTGTTCTACCGGAATTTCAAATAGGAACCGACGGCCGAGGACAATGCAAGTGCGTTGTTGCGAAGCAGAAAGCCTCCTATATGACTGTTGGAGACTCTGATTTTCTTTTTAAACATGCCTTTTCTCGCCTACAAAGAGGTAGTAGCGGCGAAGCGTCAGGAGGAGAAGGCAGTTGACGGCGACCATGGCTTTGCCCCAGCTATAGCCTATCAATGCGGGAATCAGACTCTGGGCCAGGAAGGTTCTGCTCCAGATGCGGGTGTTGCGGTATCCGTGCAGGATCAGCGGGGTTATGTCTTCCTGGTGATTGATCCGCAAGCCATTTGCCCGTATGCCGTTCCGGTATTCCTCCAGTGTCCAGTGATTCAGATTCATGCGTCTCTGCCAGAAAGACAGTGTTTTCGACCCGCTTTCTCCCCTGTTGAGGATGTCGGCGATGAGGAAGCGCCCGCCCGGTTTCAACACCCTGTGGATTTGAGCCAGAAAACGGCTTTTTTCCGGGTAGTGGAATGCGCTTTCGATATTGACGACCGTATCGATCGACTGGTCTTTGATGTAGGCAAGCTCCTGGGCATCATCCAACAGGAAGTGCAGGCGATCCGGAGGGATGGGGCGGTTGCGGGCGATCGCGATGTTGGCTCGGCTCAGATCTACCGCAGTGATCCGCGCGGGTTTGTAGCTCTCCAGGATATAGGCGCTCTGCACCCCGTTTCCGCAGCCGATCTCCAGAACCTGCTGCTCCCGGAGATCCGGCATTTTGGAAAGACAGTAATCGGTCAGGTTCTTTTGGCATTGGAGGAGACCCTCTCCCCTGCGCCGGCATATCGGGTAATGGAGCATGAGCTCCTCGCCGTAGAAACGCCGGTACACCCCGTTGATCACGCTGTAGAAGTCCTTCGAGGACAGCCCGACGCGAACAAAATCTTTCACCAGAGTTTGGATGGGCATGTTACAGCGCTTTCTGAAAAATCCGGTGCCGCTTGTACACGAAACCGCCCATGCGTTTCATCTCCGCCTGGACCAGGGTGTTGCTCTCCGCCTCATGATGACTGTCGGCGTACTCGATACCGCTCGCCTGGGCACTTTTCAACATGGCCAGCGCCATCATCACATCGAGTCCCCGACCTTGATACTCCTCCTTGACCGCCCCCAGGAGAAGATCCAACCTCCTCGCCCTTTTCTGTTCGTACCGGATCTTGAGATAGCCGAGGGGGAACAGCCTGCCTCCGGCCGCTCGGATCCCTTCCGTAATATCCCGGATTCCGAAGATGAATGCCACCGCTTCTTCCTTTTCGTCGAGCAGTATCTTGAAAAACTCCGGAGTCATGATTCGCAGGTACGTAGCGGTGCGCCTTTCGATTTCCTCGTCGCTGAGCACCACGAAGCCGTAGAGATTTCTGTACGTTTCGTTCATCAGCCGAAGCATCTTCGGCAGGTAGATCTTGGCCTGTTTTTTTTTCTTGAACTCCAAGAGTGTTACCTTGTTTCGCTGCAGCACCCGTGGCGCCAGTCTGTAGTACAAATCCGGGGCTTTTTCGGGGATCGGGATCTTGTAGGTGAGGTAGTCCAACTCTTTGGAATAACCGGTTTTCTCCAACAGGGCAGGAACGTGGTCGAAATTGTGGATTGTATTCAGAGCCGGCCGCTGCTCGAATCCTTCAATGATGAACCCCTGAGGGTCCTGATTCGTGAATCCAATCGGTCCGATGATTTTGACCATTCCCCGCTTTTTTGCCCAGGCTTCGACGGCAGACAAGAGGCCTGAGGCCGTCTGTTCGTCGTTGATGCTTTCGAAGCTGCAAAAACGGGCCTGTCGCTTCTCTTCGACCTCCCTGAGCTCGTGGTTGATCAAGCCCATGATGCGACCGCTGGGCAGGCCATCGGTGTAGGACAGCAAACAGAGGGTATCCGCATGGGTCAGGTGCCGGTTTTTGCGCGGGTTTATGTAATTTCTCTCCATCGGGCGCGGCGGAGGGATCCATCCCGGGTGCCGGCTATGGAGTCGGTAGGGTAGGTGCGAAAAAATCTTTTTTTCTTCGGCCTTCGATACTTCTACGATACGGACAGACACGGTACCCTCCTTTTGGCACCATCCTCGGGTCGAATCGATTGATTGTCAAGGTTTTTGTGATTAAATTAAAATATAGCGGGTAGGTACCTTTACAAAAGCGGGGAAATAGTGTAGTATATCTGCCGATTTTTAGCGTAATTCTATATATAAAAAAGAATTAACTGCCTCTGTAGCTCAGCTGGTAGAGCACCTCCATGGTAAGGAGGGGGTCATCGGTTCAATTCCGATCGGAGGCTGGCAGAAAAAAAGATTCCCCGAAGTCAACTCCACCTTCGCGAGGGGCAGAAAGCAGGCCAGGCGGCGGCTTGAAGGCACAGCGGCGAGTTGTTCGAGTGGAGACAATGCGAAAATTATGCCATTGACAGAAATGGGGGATTTTTATTATATTTCGAGAGTTCTTTCAATTACGAGGTCGGGCGAATGCCCGGCCGAGGATGACGCAACCATCCAATCTGATAATAGAAGAGGTTGCGTCACGACGGACGGGGTACTCAAAATATCGGGAAGGATAGGAGCGGATGGCGAAGGCAAAAGGGAAGACGGTTGAGCTCGTTGCTCTGCAGTGTACCGAATGCGACCGCAGGAATTATACAACCACTAAGAACAAACGGAACATCCAGGGGAAACTGGAGTTCAAAAAGTACTGCAAGTTTGACAGAAAGCACACCTTGCACCGGGAAACCAAGATAAAGTAACAGCGATCTTCGTAGGCCAGTAGCTCCAATTGGCTAGAGCGCCGGTCTCCAAAACCGGATGTTGCAGGTTCGAGTCCTGCCTGGCCTGCTTCCTTTTGAGAGAGCATATCCTCAAAGCGCCTGAGAGGAAAGAGATGAAGAAGATAATCCGATTCTTCAAAGAGAGTTTCGCCGAACTCAAGAAAGTAACCTGGCCCAGCCGCGAAGAAGTGGCTTCTTCGACAAAGGTGGTTCTGGTTTCAGTAATTCTCATCGCCATCGCTTTGGGTATCGTAGATTTTATCATCTTCCGGGGAATCGATCTGGTTTTCTAAAGCCGGCAGACGAAGCGAAGCACCAAAGAGGAAACAGGATGGCAAAAGGCTGGTATGTAGTCCATACCTATTCAGGATATGAAAATAAAGTGCAGAAGCACGTCAACAAGCTGGTCGAGGACGGTTCTTTGGCGGATTACGTATTCAATGTCAAAGTACCGGCAGAGGAGGTCGTCGAGGTTAGAGACGGCAAGCGGCGAGTAACTTCGAAGAAGTTCCTGCCCGGATATATCATGATCGAGATGGATCTACCGGACCAAAACTGGAAGCAGATATGCTCCGCGATTCGGCAGATCCCCGGTGTGACGGGTTTTGTTGGGTTTAGCAGAAACCAGAAACCTCAGGCCATCAGCGCTGAGGAAGCCCGGGAGGTGCTACAGCGCGCCGGAGATATAAAGAGTGAGAAGATTCTGAAGCCCAAGCAAAACTTTACAGAGGGAGAGTCCGTGCGGATCACCGACGGGCCTTTCGATAGCTTTACCGGTACGATCGAGGAGATCAATCTGGAAAAGGGGAAATTACGGGTCATGGTGGGCATCTTCGGAAGATCGACGCCGGTTGAGCTTGATTTTCTTCAGGTGGAGAAAATCTAGGGTTCATGGGAGTCCGTCCTGAATCATGGATGGACGCTTACACCACGAACGGAGGTATATAAAAGATGGCAAAAAAGAAAATCGCAGCTCTTATCAAGCTGCAGGTGCCGGCGGGCAAGGCAACCCCCGCACCACCCGTGGGTCCCGCCCTGGGTCCCCATGGGGTGTCCGCACCCCAGTTCGTTCAGCAGTTCAATGACCGCACCAAGAACGTGGAGCCGGGTTTGCTCATTCCTGTTGTGATTACCGTGTACGCGGATAAGAGCTTTACCTTCATTACCAAGACGCCCCCGGCCGCGGTATTGATCAAGAAGGCTTGCGGACTGGAAAAAGGATCATCAGTGCCGAACAAGGACAAGGTGGCAACCATCAAGGCGGCTCAGATCCGGGCGATCGCGGAACAGAAGATGGCGGATCTGAATGCCACCGATATCGAAGGGGCGATGCGGATTATCGCCGGAACAGCCCGGAGCATGGGTGTAACCGTGGAGGGGCTGTGATGAAAAGGGGAAAGAAGTACCAGCAGACACTGGAAAAGTACAATGCCGCGGAGCAGTACAGCCTGGATCAGGCCTTGGATCTCGTGAAAGATCTGGCCTATGCCAAGTTTGACGAGACCGTGGAAATTGCTCTCAAGCTCAACGTCAAGGCCAAACACTCGATTCGCGACACCCTGGTACTGCCCAACAGTTTCCGGGCGGAGAAGAAGATCCTCGTCTTTGCCAGGGGAGAGAAGGCGGATGAGGCCAAGCAGGCGGGAGCCGCGTATGTCGGCGATACGGATCTTGTCGAAAAGATCCAGGGCGGATGGCTCGATTTTGATGTAGCGGTGGCTACACCGGATATGATGAAGGATGTCGGAAAGCTCGGTCCGATTCTGGGACGCCGGGGGATGATGCCCAATCCCAAGACCAAGACTGTCACCTTCGAGATCAAAGACGCAATCGAAGAGCTGAAGAAGGGCCGCGTCGAGTTCCGAGGGGATAAAACGGGGGTTATTCACCTGCCGATTGGAAAGGTGTCCATGGACAAGGAGAAAATCGCCGAGAATGCCCGACTCCTCATCGATGAGGTGCAGCGGAAAAAACCCGCGGACATCAAAGGGGAGTTCATCAAATCGATCGCCGTTTCCTCCACCATGGGACCGGGGGTCATGGTGAACCCCAAGGAAAAGGCTTAAACACATGGCAGAGAAAACTCAGAAGATACAGCCTTACAAGACCGAAGGCATCCGGAAGATCAAAGAACTGATCGAAAGCAGTACGGATGTGATTTTCACGGACTTCCGCGGTCTCAACGTCGCTCAGATAACCGAGCTGCGCCGGTCCTTGCAGGAAAGAGAAGCCGAGTTCCGCGTGGTGAAGAACAGCTACGCTCGCCTGGCATTGAGGGAACTGGGATTTCCCTTCGAGGAGGATTTTCTGATCGATCCGACGGCACTGGCACTGGCCAAGGCCGACATCGGTCCGATCACCAAGGTGCTGTTCGACTTCACCAGGGATTCCACCCTAAAGGTCAAGGGCGGTTTGGTCGAGGGCAGAGTAGTATCCTCCGCTGAGGTAGAGGCTATCAGCAAGCTCCCGGGCAGAAACGATCTGTATGCCATATTGATGGGCACGATGAATGCCCCATTGACCAATCTGGTATACGCCATGAGCGGGATCGCTACCAAACTTGTGCGAACCCTTCAGGCCGTGGCCGAAAGCAAACAGAAGCAATAGAAGCAGCATTAGTCTTTCAGTGTGTTCCAGCTATTGCTGCGAGAGAAAAAACGAAAACGAGGAGAAGATAAATGGCAACACTGACAAACGATGAGATTCTCGAGGCGATCGCCAATAAGACGGTGCTCGAGATTTCGGAGCTGGTAAAGGCGATGGAAGAGAAATTCGGTGTAAGTGCTGCCGCTCCGGTAGCGGTAGCAGCACCCGCAGGGGCAGGCGGGGAAGCCGCTGCAGCGGCTGAGGAGCAGACCGAGTTTACAGTCGTGTTGAAGAGCTTCGAGGATGGGAAGAAGATTCCCGTGATCAAGGAGGTCCGGGCCATAACCGGTCTCGGACTCAAAGAAGCGAAAGAGCTCGTCGAAGCTGGTGACAAGGCTGTGAAAGAGGCCATCAGCAAAGAAGAGTCTCAAAAAATCAAAGAGCGGCTGGAGTCAGCTGGCGCTACGGTTGAGGTTACATAATCGTAACTTTGCACCACAATCCCACAACCTCGATACCACCGGAGGAGTCCATCCGCCGGTGGTATTGTCGTCCATCAATAGCTCACGTAGTAGCTCATGGGAGGGCACATGGTTCCTGAAATGATCAAGAGAGTCTATATCGGTCAGGGTGTAGAAGAGGCGATGGAAATGCCCAGTCTGATCGACATTCAGCTCTCGTCGTTCGAGCGATTCTTGCAGCGGGAAATACTAAGAGAGGGAAAATCTATACAGCGACAGGGCTTGGAAGATGTGTTTCAGGCGATTTTCCCGATAGAGAGTCCCAACGGGGATATGATTCTGGAGTACGGCGGGTACACCCTCGATGAAGAGGCTGCTGTGTTCAGCGAGCAGGAGTGTAAGAACAAGGGGCTGACCTATGCGATTCCCATCAAGGCCAAGATCAACCTGATCTTCTTGAACACCGGAGAGATCCGGCAGAAGGAAATCTACATGGGGGACATTCCCCTCATGACCCCCCGGGGCACGTTCATCATAAACGGTGCCGAGCGGGTGGTGGTTAGCCAGATCCACCGGTCTCCGGGGGTGATCTTCAGCCATGACAAGGGAGTGTTCTCCTCCCGCATCATTCCCTACCGCGGTTCCTGGCTGGAGTTCGAGGTCGACCAGAAGAAAGAGCTCATCTATACGAAGATCGACAGGAAGAAGAAGATCCTGGCGACGATCTTCCTGCGGGCATTAGGATTCGATACACGGGAGAAGATCATCGATCTGTTTTACCAGACCAAGACCGTGAAGATCTCCGAAAGCAGGGAAGACAAGGAGAAGGTCCTGGGCATGGTGTTCGCCCGTGCGGTGTATCACGAGCAGGAGGGACAAACCAAGAAGCTGTACCGGGCGGGGGATAAGATCCATCCCCACGATGTGGAAGAGCTGATCCATTCGGGAATTGCGACGATCGAGGTCATCGATTTCCAAAGTGAAAAATCGCTTCATTCCCCGATTATTCTCAACTGTTTCGAGCGGGAGGAGGTCGTCTATTCCCGGGAGGATCCGGAAAAGGATGAGCCTACCAAAGAGGAGGCGATCAGCCGGGTGTACGGCGTGATCAAGCCGGGAGAACCGATCACCCTGGAGAGTGCGGAGAAGGATCTGCAGAGCATGTTCTTCACCCCCCGGCGCTACGATCTGGGGCGGGTCGGCCGCTACAAGCTGAACAAGAAGTTCGACTACCAACAGCCCTACAAGACCCACACCCTGATTCCCGAAGATATCATCAACACGATAACGTTCCTCACCCAGGTCTATATCGGCGAGCGAAACGTGGATGATATCGACCATCTCGGCAACCGCAGGATTCGTTCCGCCGGCGAGCTGCTTACCAATCATCTGAAAGTAGCCTTCACGCGCATGGAGCGTATCGCCAAAGAACGGATGAGTCTCAAAGAAGCCGATACGATCCGGCCGCAGGATCTGATTTCCATCAAACCGATCGTGGCCACGATCAAGGAGTTCTTCGGATCCAGCCAGCTTTCCCAGTTCATGGACCAGGTGAACCCGCTGGCCGAGTTGACCCACAAGCGCAGGCTCAACGCCCTGGGACCGGGGGGGCTTTCCAGAGACCGAGCCGGGTTCGAGGTGCGGGATGTTCATTACACTCACTACGGACGGATGTGCCCGATCGAGACTCCGGAGGGACCGAACATCGGTCTGATCGTATCCCTGGCCAACTATACCCGGGTGAACGAGTACGGTTTCCTGGAGACACCGTACCGCAAGGTTGCCGGCGGCGTGGTGACCGATGAGATCGAGTATCTGTCGGCGATCGACGAGGAAAAGTACTACATCGCCCAGGCGACCAGCAGGATCGATGACAAGGGTAGGTTCCAGGAAAAGCTCATTCCGGCTCGAAGGGGAGGGGACTATATCACCCGGAAGGCTAAAGACATCCAATACATGGATGTTTCCCCCAAACAGATAATATCGGTCTCCACCTCTCTGATCCCTTTTCTGGAGCACGACGACGCCAACCGGGCCCTGATGGGTTCGAATATGCAGCGTCAGGCTGTGCCGCTGCTGCGACCGGAACCGCCCCGTGTGGGAACCGGGATGGAGCGCAAGACTGCCTTCGATTCGGGGGTAGCCGTTGCCGCCATACGGGCCGGGAAGGTGGAGTATGTAACCTCCGAGAAGATTGTGATCAAACCGGATAAAGGCAAGGCCGACGAGTTGGACACCTATCCGCTGATCAAGTTCCAGCGAACCAATCAGGATACCTGCTTCAGTCAGAAACCCATCGTCGCTCCCGGCCAGAAGATCAAGGAGCGGGAGGTGATTGCCGATGGGCCGGCCACCTACAACGGAGAGCTGGCCCTGGGGGTCAACGTCCTGGTGGCCTTCATGCCCTGGAACGGATACAACTACGAAGATGCGATTCTGATTTCGGAAAAACTCGTCCGCGAGGACCGTTACACCTCCATACACATCAAGGAGTTCTCCATCGAGGTGCGGGAGACCAAGTTGGGGCCGGAGAAGATCACCCGGGATATTCCCAACGCCAGTGACAACTCTCTGGAGCACCTTGATGAGGAGGGCATCATCCGCATCGGCGCGGAGGTGAAATCCGGCTCGATCCTGGTGGGAAAGGTCACGCCCAAGAGCGAGACCGATTCGACCCCGGAGTTCAAGCTGTTGAACTCGATTTTCGGAGAGAAGGCCAAGGATGTCCGGGATACCTCCCTGAGGGTGCCCCATGGGATCGAGGGGACGGTGATCGACGTGCAGCGGCTGAAACGCGCGGAGGGAGACGAGCTCAATCCTGGAGTGGAGGAGGTGGTGAAGATCCTCATCGCCACCAAGCGCAAGCTTCAGGAGGGGGACAAGATGGCCGGGCGTCACGGAAACAAAGGCGTAATCGCCCGGGTTCTCGCGGAGGAGGATATGCCCTTCATGGAGGACGGCACACCGGTCGATCTGGTGCTGAATCCGCTGGGCGTGCCTTCGCGGATGAACTTGGGACAGATCATGGAAACGGAGCTGGGCTGGGCGGGATACAAGCTGGGAGAGTGGTACGCCACCCCGGTGTTCGAATCCGCCTCCAACGAGATGATCGAAGAGAAGCTCAAGGCAGCCGAGCTGCCGGTAAACTCCAAGGTCACTCTGTTCGACGGCCAGACCGGGGAACCTTTCGAAAACCCGGTCACCGTGGGCTACATCTACATGATGAAACTGCACCACCTGGTCGACGACAAGATGCACGCCCGTTCCACCGGACCCTACTCCCTGGTGACCCAGCAGCCCCTGGGCGGAAAGGCCCAGTTCGGCGGACAGCGCCTCGGGGAGATGGAGGTGTGGGCCCTGGAAGCCTACGGAGCGGCCAACACCCTGCAGGAGCTTCTGACGATCAAGAGTGATGACATGTCGGGGCGGGCCAAGATCTACGAGAGCATCGTGAAGAACGAATCCTTCACCCAGGCCGGCATCCCCGAGTCCTTCAACGTCCTGGTCCAGGAGCTGCGGGGGTTGGCCCTGGATGTATCCATCTACGACAACAAGGGCAAGCAGATCGCATTGACGGAGAGAGATGAGGAGTTGATAAACCGGCAGGGAAGCCGCTTCTAATTGTGAGGCCGGGCGAATGCCTGGCCGAGGATGACGCAAATTTCCGATCTGTCATAATCGGAGATTGCGTCAGCATGATCCCTGTGATGACAATGGGAGGGACATAGGAATGAGAGAGATGCAGGATTTCGATAGTATTATGATCAAGCTGGCCTCTCCGGACCAGATACGTGCCTGGTCCTACGGCGAGGTCAAAAAGCCGGAGACCATCAACTACAGAACGCTGCGGCCTGAGAAGGACGGCCTGTTCTGTGAGCGGATCTTCGGAACCACCAAGGAGTGGGAGTGCTACTGCGGCAAGTTCAAGTCCATCCGCTACAAGGGCGTGATCTGCGACCGCTGTGGTGTGGAGGTGACCCACTTCCGTGTACGCCGCGAGAGGATGGGCCACATCGAACTGGCCTCCCCGGTGTCCCACATCTGGTACTACCGCTCCGTGCCCTCCCGAATGGGGCTGCTCCTGGACCTGGCGATCGTAGCCCTGCGCTCGATCCTCTACTACGAGAAGTACATCGTCATCGATCCCGGCGATACGGATCTGAAGAAGATGCAGCTGCTCACGGAGGAGGAGTACCTGGAAGCTCAGGAGCGCTACGGCATGGCATTTTCGGCCGGTATCGGCGCAGAGGCGATCCGCACCCTTCTGGAGACCCTTGACCTGGACGGTCTGTCCGCGGAGCTGCGGGTCAAGATGCAGGAGAAGGGCCGCAAGAGCGACAAACGACTGCTCAAGCGTATCGAGATCGTCGAGCAGTTCCGGGATTCGGGTAATCGTCCGGAATGGATGATCCTCGATGTTATTCCCGTTATCCCGCCGGAGCTCAGGCCCATGGTGCAGCTGGACGGCGGGCGCTTTGCCACTTCGGATCTGAACGATCTGTATCGACGGGTAATCAACAGGAACAACCGGTTGAAACGGCTGCTGGCACTGCACGCTCCGGACATCATCATCCGCAATGAGAAGCGGATGCTCCAGGAAGCCGTGGATGCCTTGTTCGACAACTCGAAGAAGAAGCGGGTTGTGAAGGGTGCGGCTAATCGTCCGCTGAAATCCCTCTCGGATATGCTGAAAGGCAAGCAGGGGCGTTTTCGTCAGAACCTCCTGGGCAAGCGGGTCGACTACTCCGGCCGATCGGTGATCGTGGTGGGTCCGGAGCTCAAGCTCCACCAGTGCGGTCTGCCAACGAAGATGGCCCTGGAGCTGTACAAGCCCTTCATCATGCGCAAGCTGGTGGAAAAAGACGTGGTCTACAACATCAAGAAGGCCAAGACCCTGGTGGAGATGGAAACGCCGGAGGTTTGGGCCGTGCTGGACGAGGTGGTCACCGAACACCCCGTGCTGCTGAACCGGGCTCCGACCCTGCATCGACTGGGTATTCAAGCCTTCGAGCCGGTCCTTGTGGAGGGGAAAGCGATCAAGCTGCATCCCCTGGTCTGCCACGCCTTCAACGCCGACTTCGACGGCGATCAGATGGCCGTCCACGTTCCTCTCACGCCGGCCGCCCAGATAGAATGCTGGACGCTGATGCTTTCTTCCAGAAACCTGCTCAATCCGGCCAACGGCAACCCAATAGTGATTCCCACCCAGGATATGGTATTGGGGATCAACTATCTGACCAGGGTAAAACCGGGAGCCAAGGGAGAGGGCAAACACTTCAGTGGTATCGAAGAGGTCTTGATGGCCATCGATGCCCGTTCCGTGGACTATCAGGCCCTGATCAAGGTCAAGCGCGACGGTGAATACATGGAAACCACGCCGGGGCGAATCATCCTCAATGAAGAGCTGCCTTCGGAGATCGGTTTCATCAACCAGCCATTGGGGGAGAAGGAGCTTCGCAACCTCATCGCCCTCTGTTACAAGGAGCATGACTCGGATATAACCGTGAAGATGCTCGATACCATCAAGGATATGGGCTTCCGTTACGCCACCCGCTTCGGTGCGACGATCGGTATGGAAGACATCATCATCCCGGAAACCAAGAAGGAGCTGATAACCAAGGCCAACTCCCAGGTGGAAGAAATCCAGAACCAGTACCTCCAGGGGCATATCACGAATGAAGAACGCTACAACCGCGTGGTGGAGGAGTGGAGCAAGACGAACGAAGACATCACCAAGGAGCTAATGGACGAGCTGGCAAATGACCGGGGCGGATTCAACCCGGTGCACATGATGGCCTACTCCGGCGCCCGGGGTTCCCGCAGCCAGATCCGACAGCTCGGAGGGATGCGGGGTCTGATGGCCAAGCCTTCCGGAGAGATCATCGAGCTGCCCATCCGCAGCAATTTCAAGGAGGGGCTTTCGGTGATCGAGTTTTTCATCTCCACCAACGGGGCGCGCAAGGGGTTGGCCGATACCGCCCTGAAAACCGCCGACGCGGGATATCTGACCCGCCGGCTGGTGGATATCGCCCAGGATGTGGTGGTCAACGAGCAGGACTGCGGCACCATCAACGGACTTGAGATGCGGGCCATCAAGGATGGGGAGGAGATCGTCGAGTCCCTGCGCGACCGGATCGTGGGCCGCTTCACCCTGGAACGGGTGCGGCATCCGATCACCGGTGAAATCATCATCGACGTGAACCAGGAGATCATCGACGAGATCGCCGATCAGATCGAAGCGGCTGGGATTGAACATGTGCGGATCCGTACCGTTCTGACCTGCGAGGCTCAGCACGGGGTGTGCGTGAAGTGCTACGGCCGCAACCTGGCCACCAACAGGACCGTGAACATCGGAGAGGCCGTGGGTATCATCGCGGCCCAATCTATCGGTCAGCCGGGAACGCAGCTCACCATGCGGACCTTTCATATCGGCGGAGCCGCAACCAAGATCAGCGAGGAGAGCAGGATCTATCTGAGATATCCCGTCCTGGTGGAAAGCATCACCGGCAACACCGTACCCATAAAGGGACGCAACCTGCTCTTCACCCGCAAGGGCTACATCATGGTCCACAGAGTGATGCGCACCATCGAGCTGAAAACCGGTGATCGGGTCATGGTCAAGGACGGACAGAAGGTGTTGAAGGGTGAGGTGATCGTGCAGCGCAAAGGCGAGAAGGTCACCGCGGAGGAGATCGCCTACGTTAACCGAACCAAGGAGTCTCTGCTGCTCATCGCCCAGCCCCAGAGGGTGGATATCCGCAACGGCTCGGAGCTGATGGTCAAGGAGGGGCAGATCGTCGCCGCGGAGGAGGCGATCGCCTACTTCGATCCGTTCAGCGAACCGATTATAGCGGAATCTGAAGGAAAGGCGGTTTTCGAAGACATCGTTTTAGGAACGACCCTGAAAGAGGAGATCAACGAGGACACGGGGAAGATTGAGAAGAAGATCACCGACTACACCGTTGAGACCCTCCAGCCCAGGATTGTGATTCACGACGACAACGGGGAGGTCGCAGCCACCTACCATCTGCCCGGCAGCGCTTACCTCAACATAGCCGACGGGGAGCATATTAATCCCGGACGGATATTGGCCAAGCTCCCACGGGAGAGCGTCAAGACCAGGGACATTACCGGCGGACTTCCCCGGGTGGGTGAGCTTTTCGAGGCCAGAAAGCCGAAGAATCCGGCGGTGCTGGCCAAGGTCAGTGGAACCGTCGGCTTCCGGGGACTGCTGAAGGGGAAACGGGTGATCTTGGTTGTTGATCCCTACGAGAAGGAGTTCAAGCACCTGGTGCCCATGGGCAAGCACCTGCTGGTTCGCGACGGCGATCAGGTCGAGGCGGGGGAGCAGCTGTGTGACGGAAATATCGATCCCCACGATGTCCTGCTGATACTCGGTGAGCAGGCACTGCAGAGCTATCTCGTAAATGAGATCCAGGAGGTGTATCGCCTGCAGGGGGTGAATATCAACGACAAGCACATCGGCGTGATCATCCGCCAGATGATGAAGAAGATCGAGATCATGCAGGTCGGGGACACGAACTTCATCTTCGGACAACAGATCGACAGGTACAAATTCAACGAGGAAAACAGAAAGGTGATTCGTGAGGGAGGACAACCGGCCATTGCCCGGCCGCTGCTGCTGGGAATTACCAAGGCCTCGTTGAACATCGACAGCTTCATATCGGCGGCCTCCTTTCAGGAGACGACCCGGGTGCTGACCAACGCCTCCATAAAAGGAAGCCGGGATAATCTGCACGGATTGAAGGAGAACGTTATCATCGGTCATCTGATACCCGCTGGAACGGGGATCCGGGCCTACACCGACATCAAGCTGCTCGATGAGAATATGGAGGATCTGGATGTACAGGTGAACCGGATCATCGAGGAGAAGCGACGGGAAAAAGAGCTGGCCGCAATGCTCCAGGAAACCGAGTAATCTGCGTAAAAAAAATCGCACGAAAAGAATCACTTGATTGTTTCGAGCGTTTTTGCTATGTTCAAGGGGTGAAGTGGCATCCTGCAAGGGTGCAGCCTCACTGCCCAGAAGAAGTATCTGGTGCAGGACTGTTTGGACGACAACCAGAAGACCACCTTGATCAACCTCCCGGGAAGGTCCCGAGGGGTTGACATTTTGTGTCTGGATTGTTAGATTCTCACCCGCCTATTTTCAGTGAGGGGTGAGTTGTGTGTCTAAACACGGATCGCAATCTTCGATGGTAACTGAAGAGGAAGATTGCGACGTATTCTGACACCAGAAAATCTTGTGAGAGAAAGAAGCTTTTCTGGTGTCATCATAATAGGAGAGATTTGATGCCGACGATCAATCAGCTTGTTCGCAAAGGCCGGCAAGCTGTGCACAAGAAAAACAAGGCTCCGGCGCTGCAGTCCTGCCCTCAAAAGAGGGGGGTGTGCACCCGGGTGATGACAGTTACACCGAAAAAGCCGAACTCGGCCTTGAGAAAGGTTGCGCGGGTTCGCTTGAGCAATGGAATCGAGATCACCGCCTACATCCCGGGAATCGGTCACAACCTGCAGGAGCACTCGGTGGTGCTGGTTCGGGGCGGCAGGGTCAAGGACCTGCCCGGCGTGCGTTATCACATCATCCGGGGGGCCAAGGATACCTTGGGCGTAGAAGATCGTCGCAAAGCCCGGTCGAAATACGGAACCAAGCGGCCGAAGGTTTAACGAGGAAAAGCTATGCCTAGGAGAAGAATACCGCCGAAGAGGCCCATTCCACCGGATCCGAAGTACGGCAATATGAATATTTCCCGGATTGTCGTGCGGATGATGCTTCGGGGCAAGAAATCCGTCGGCTACGGGATCGTGTATGACGCATTGGATATCATCAAGCAGAAAGCGGGGAAGGACCCCGTGGAGGTATTCGAGAAGGCCCTCGAAAACGTGAAGCCGGTGGTGGAGGTGAAATCGCGCAGGGTGGGGGGCTCTACCTATCAGGTTCCCGTGGAGGTCCGTGAAAGCAGACGGGACGCCCTGGCGATGCGCTGGATCATTCAGTACTCCAGGGATCGCCACGGTTCTTCGATGAGCGAGAAACTCGCCGCCGAGCTGATGGATGCCTATAATCAAACAGGAGCTGCTTTCAAGAAAAAAGAGGATACCCACCGGATGGCAGAGGCAAACAAGGCGTTTGCCCACTACCGTTGGTAGTTTAACTGGCTTCGATGCTCTTAAAACGAGCATCCCGGGACACGAGCGTATGTCCGTTCCGTTCCCGCTCCAGAGGATCCGCAACATCGGGATCACGGCGCATATAGACGCCGGGAAGACCACGACGACCGAGCGTATCCTCTTCTACGCGGGCAGAACCCATAAGATGGGGGAAGTCCATGCGGGGGAAGCGGAGATGGATTGGATGGAGCTGGAAAAGGAGCGGGGCATAACCATAACCGCCGCCGCGACCTTTTGTTCCTGGCGGGATTGCCAGATCAACATAATAGATACGCCCGGCCATGTGGATTTCACGGCCGAGGTGGAACGATCTTTGAGAGTATTAGATGGAGTGATAGGCGTTTTTTGCGCCGTCAAGGGAGTAGAGCCGCAGAGTGAAACGGTCTGGAAACAGGCGGGCCGTTACAAGATCCCGCGGATTGTCTTCATCAACAAAATGGATCGTACCGGGGCGCGTTTCGAAGGGGTCATCGAAGAGCTTCATCGGCGCCTCGGCGCGAACGCTACGGCGATCCAGCTGCCCATCGGGGCGGAGTCGGATTTCCTCGGGGTGATCGACCTAATCGAGATGAAGGCCTATCTTTGGGATGAAGACGTTCTGGGTGCGCGGTACCGCGTAGCCGAGCCGCCCCAGGCCCTGGCCGAAAGAGCGGCTGAGATGCGAGCCTCCTTGCTGGAACGTTTGTCCGAAACCGACGATAGCTTTCTGGAAGAGTACCTGGAGGGCGGACAAATCGGACCGGAGCGTATCAAGGGGGTGCTGCGTAGGGCAACAATCGAGGGGAAGATATTTCCCGTACTCTGCGGAGCGGCTTTCAAGAACAAGGGCATCCAAACCCTGCTCGATGCGGTTTTGGACTATCTGCCCTCTCCGCTGGAGACCGAAGCCGTCGTGGCGATCCGGCCGAACACTGGGGATTATGTAACCGTGATCCCGGGAGCGGATCAGCCTTTTACCGCTCTGGTGTTCAAGATCATGAGCGATCCTTACGTGGGCAAACTGGCTTACTTCCGGGTGTACAGCGGAGCCCTGAAAACGGGAGGCACGGTGTACAACGCTACGGCGGCGCGAAGAGAACGGGTACACAGGCTGCTGCGAATGCATGCCAACGATCGGGAGCAGATCGCAGAGGTTTACGCGGGGGATATAGCAGCGGCGGTGGGCTTGAAAAAAGTCCACACCGGAGATTCCCTCTGCCAGGAAAACAGTCCCGTGCTTCTCGAGTCGATGGTGTTCCCGGAGCCTGTCGTCTCCATCGCGATAGAGCCCAAGACCAAGGCCGATTCTGAAGACTTGAGCACCGCCATCCGGAAGCTCTTGGATGAAGACCCTACCTTCCGGATCCGTTATGACAGAGACACCGGTCAGACGATCCTTTCCGGAATGGGGGAGCTGCACCTGGAAATTCTGTTGGCGCGGTTGTTTCGCGAATACAAGGTCGAGGCGACAATCGGCAAGCCGGAGGTGGCCTACAGGGAAACCATAACGGCCAGCGCCGAGGCTGAAGGAAAGTTCATTCGGCAAAGCGGAGGCCGAGGCCAATATGGCCACGTGGTGATGCGATTCGAGCCGCTTCCCACGGGGACGGGGTTTCTATTTGAAAATAAAAGCGTAGGCGGCGGTATACCGCAAGGCTACATTCCTGCTGTCCAGAAGGGGATAGAGGAGGCCCGGACCAACGGAGTCCTGATTGGCTATCCGATGGTGGATTTCCGGGCGATTCTGCTCGGTGGATCGTACCACGAGGTGGATTCCAACGAGATGGCCTTTCGGATTGCTGCCTCGATGGCCTACAAGATCGGGCTTGAAAGAGCCAAACCGACCATCCTGGAACCGATCATGGGAGTGGAGGTTTTCACCCCGGAGGAGTATCTGGGAGATCTGATCTCGGATCTCATGGGGCGAATGGGAAGAGTGGAAGGGATTGAAGATCGGCATGGGGGTAAGGTGGTGAGAGCCCTCGTTCCGCTGCGACTTCTGTTCGGGTACACGACCCGACTGCGGAGTCTCTCTCAGGGGCGAGCCAACCACACCATGCAGTTTTCCCTCTACCAGCCGACCCCCCAGTCCGTCCAGGATGAAATAGTACGGAAGGTTCGGGGCACAACATAAATCAGGAATTGATTTGCCGATAAGTGCAAGGAGGTTAGCATGGCAAAGGCAAAGTTTGAAAGGACCAAACCCCACATCAACGTTGGGACGATTGGTCACGTGGATCATGGTAAAACGACCCTGACTGCGGCGATTACCATGTATTGCAATGCCAAATACGGCGACAAGTTGATGAAGTTCGAGGATATCGACAACGCCCCGGAAGAGAAGGCGCGGGGTATCACCATCAACACCCGTCACGTAGAGTACCAGACCGAAAACAGGCACTACGCCCACGTCGACTGCCCGGGCCACGCCGACTACATCAAGAACATGATCACCGGTGCAGCCCAGATGGACGGCTCGGTCCTGGTCGTTTCGGCCCCTGATTCGGTCATGCCGCAGACCCGGGAGCACATCCTTCTGGCCCGCCAGGTCGGTGTACCCGCCATCGTGGTGTTCCTCAACAAGACCGACCAGGTGGACGATCCCGACCTGATCGAGCTGGTCGAAGAAGAGATCCGGGATGTGCTCAAGGAATACGAGTTTCCGGGAGATGAGATCCCCATCGTCAAAGGATCTGCTCTGAAAGCTATGGAAAACCCGACGGATGAGGAAGCGATCAAGCCGGTGGTGGAGCTGCTCAAGACCATGGATGAGTACTTCCCTCTGCCCGAACGGCCCATGGACAGGCCCTTCCAGATGCCGATCGAGGATGTGTTCTCCATCTCCGGCCGCGGGACCGTGGTCACCGGCAGGATCGAGCGCGGGGTGATCAAGGTCGGCGAAGAGGTGGAAATCGTCGGCATCAAGGACACCCGCAAGACCGTGGTGACCGGCGTGGAGATGTTCAACAAAATCCTGGATGAGGGACAGGCCGGAGACAATGTCGGCTGTCTGCTACGGGGTGTGGAGAAAAACGACGTCCAGAGGGGCCAGGTTCTGGCCAAACCGGGGACCATCACCCCTCATCACAAGTTCAAGGCTCAGATCGTCGCTCTGACCAAGGAAGAGGGCGGTCGTCACTCGCCGTTCTTCTCGGGTTATCGTCCGCAGTTCTACTTCCGAACCACTGACATCACCGGTTCGGTGACCCTGCCCGAGGACAGGCAGATGGTCATGCCCGGAGACAACTGCGAGGTTCAGGTGGAGCTGATCCACACGATCGCTATTGAGAAGGGCCTGAGATTCGCCATCCGTGAAGGCGGGCGTACCGTGGCCGCCGGCGCGGTTACGGATATCATCGAGTAGCGTACCCGGGCTTGTGGGACTGCTCTTTTGCGATATACGGGAACAAATTTGCGGTTCTCGATGTGCGCGCTTTGAGCTGCGTGAAATGAGATGTGAGAGTGTCTGGAGGAAGAATGGCTAAAGAGAGGATTCGAGTTCGCCTGCGGGGATTTGATATCGAGCTGATTGATCAGAGTGCGAAATCTATCGTGCAAACGGTGCTGAAAGCCGGAAGCAAGGTTTCCGGTCCGATCCCTCTGCCAACCCGGATCAACAAATTCACCGTTCTTCGCTCGCCCCACGTGCACAAGAAGTCACGGGAGCAGTTCGAGATGCGAACGCACAAGCGGCTGATAGACATCATAGAACCGACTTCGGCGGTGATGGATGCGCTTATGAAGCTGGAACTGCCCGCCGGCGTGGACGTTGAAATCAAACAGTGAGGAAGATCATGCTGGGTCTGATTGGGAAGAAAGTAGGAATGACGCAGGTTTTCGACGAACAGGGAACGCAGACCCCGGTTACCGTTATAGAAATCGAACCCAATGTCGTGGTAGAGGAGCGCACGTTCGAAAAACACGGCTACTCGGCTGTTGTTTTGGGATACGGCGTAAGGAGAAAATCACGGGTCCGTAAACCCTACGCCGGGCAGTTCCCCGAAGGTATCGATCCGACCCAGGTTCTGACCGAGGTGAAAGACTTCGAGGGGCAGGTCCAAATCGGCGAAAAGATCGGTGTAGAATCCTTCGAGGGGGTACGCTTCGTGGACGTGCGGGGCGTTTCCAAGGGCAAAGGCTACCAGGGCGTCATGAAAAGGCACGGTTTCGGCGGAGGTCCTCGGACCCACGGCTCCCTCGTACACCGGGAACTCGGATCCACGGGTTTGGCCAGTGGAAAGATGTTCAAGGGCTCGAAGATGCCGGGGCGAATGGGATCGGACCGCAAGACCGTGCAAAACCTGCGGGTTGTCAAAGTTGATCCTCAAGCTGGAGTGCTGCTTGTAAAGGGAGCGGTGCCCGGACCAAGAGGGGCAACACTGCTCGTGGCTAAAGCGAAGAAGAAGTAGAGGATACCATGGTTGTGAAGGTTTATGGCATCGATGGATCAGAGCAAAGGGACATCGATCTTGCCGACGAAGTATTCAACAGATCCGTCAGCACGGGATCGATCTATCATGCCATCCGCAACGAGCTGGCCAATCTGAGGGTCGGTACGGCATCTACCAAGAGCCGAAGCGAGGTTCGCGGCAGTGGCACCAAACCGTGGCGCCAAAAAGGAACGGGCCGGGCCAGGGCAGGAACCAGGCAATCCCCCGTGTGGGTAGGCGGCGGAGTGGCCTTTGGCCCCAAACCCCGGGACTACAGCTACAAGATCCCGAAAAAGCTCAAGCGCCTGGCCTTTAAATCGATCTTCAGCCAAAAGACCCGGGAAGAGCGTCTGATGGTTGTGGAGGATTTCACGGTCGAATCGGGAAAAACCCGTGAGCTCGTCAAGATCCTCAAGGGACTGACTCCGGAAAACCGCACGGCCATCGTGATTTCCGGGGAGGATTCCATGCTCAAACGCGCGGGTCGCAATGTGCCGGGTTTGAGCATACTATCCTACAACAGGCTTCGGGCGCACGACTTGTTCTATGCCGGCAGAGTGATCGTCTTCGAGAAAGCCGCGGAGGAGTTGGGTCGCATGTACGGTGAGCCCTCGTCCAAGCGAAGAGCGGGCAAAGCGCCTGCCGTAACAAAAGCCCTGGTTGGTGCCAAGCCGGTGGTTTTGGAAAAGCCCGAGCCGGAAGGCCGTACCTCGGCTGCCAAAGCGGCAACTAAGCCCAAGACAGCAACGAAGTTAAAACCTGCAGCCAAGCCCAAGGCAGCTGCCAAAGCGCCGGCCAAGCCGGCAGCCAAGCCCAAGACAGAGGCCAAGAGCAAGGTGACGGGAGCCAAGCCGGAAGCCAAGCCCAAGGAAGGGACGGCTAAATCCAAAGCGGGGACGAGCAAATCCAAAGCGGCGCCCAAGCCCGCCACTGCCAGGCCGAAGGCGGCAGCCAAGGCGGAGGCCAAGCCTAAACCGGCCACCCCCAAGACGGCAGCTAAGGCGCCGGCAGCAAAAGCGAAAACTCCGGCTAAACAAAAGGCGGCAGCCAAGCCCAAGGCGGCAGCCAAGCCCAAGGCGGCGCCCAAGCCAAAGCAGACGCCTGAGAAGAAGCCCGGCACCGGTAAAAAGAGCAAAGAGGACGCATAATGGACCCGGCGAAGATCATCATCGAACCTATTGTGACGGAAAAATCGAATCAGATGCGGGACAGCGGCAAGTACACCTTCAAAGTGGACAGCCGGGCCAACAAGATCCAGATCATGCAGGCCGTTCGCGAGCTGTTTAACGTACACCCGGTCTCCTGCCACATCATGCGTGTCAAGAGAAAGCCGAAACGTGTCCGCTATCAGCTCGGATACACCGCGGAGTGGAAGAAGGCCATCGTGACCTTGCGCGCTGGTGAAGCCATCCAGGTGTTTGAAGGGGTATAACAGATGTCAATCAAGAGTTACAAGCCGATCACCGCGGGAATGCGCTATAAAACCGGGCTGACCTTCGAAGAGCTGACCACGGATCGACCGCACAAGAAGCTTGCCGAGGGCAAGTCATCCCGGGCGGGCCGCGGGGGAGGCGGGCGTATCAGCGTACGGCGGAAGGGCGGAGGCCACAAGCGCAAGTACCGGACAATCGACTTCAAACGCGACAAGATAGGGGTTCCCGGCACCGTGGCAACGATCGAGTATGATCCCAACCGCAGCGCCTTTATTGCACTTATCAACTACAAGGATGGGGACAAACGCTACATCCTGGCTCCGGCGGGATTACGGGTGGGCGCCCAGATCCTGAGCGGTCCGGATGCACCTCTGGAACCGGGGAACGCGCTGCCCCTGGAGAATATCCCCCTGGGTATGGTGGTTCACAATATAGAGCTCACCCCCGGAAGGGGCGGACAGATCGTACGTGCCGCCGGCGTGGGAGCCACGCTGATGGCTAAAGAGGGGGACTATGCCACCATCAAGCTGCCCTCGGCAGAGATGCGTATGGTGTTGGCTCGCTGCTACGCCACCCTCGGTGAGGTGGGAAACCAGGATCACATGAACGTATCCCTGGGCAAAGCGGGACGTAATCGCTGGCTCGGCAAACGCCCCAAGGTCAGGGGAGTGGCCATGAATCCCCATGACCATCCCCACGGCGGCGGCGAAGGCAAGAGCTCCGGCGGACGACACCCGGTTACACCCTGGGGTGTTCCGACCAAGGGGTACAAAACCCGCAAGAAGAAAAAATCTTCGAGCCGATTGATCGTGAAGAAAAGGAAATAGGAGTCATTCGTGTCGAGGTCAGTAAAGAAAGGTCCGTTTATCGCTAAAAGCCTGTACAAAAAGGTTCTGGAGATGAACAAGGGTGGCGAGAAGAAGATGATCAAGACCTATTCTCGCTGTTCAACAATTTTCCCGGAGATGGTGGGATACACGATTTCGGTGTACAACGGGAAAACCTGGATCCCGGTGTACATCACCGAGAACCTGGTCGGGCACAAGCTCGGGGAGTTCGCCCCGACCCGCCTGTTCCGGGGGCACAGCGGATCCGACAAGAAGGCAGTAAAGAGGTAGGACAAGATGGAGTTCAAGAAAGGCTACACGGCCCATGCCCGCTACGTGAGAATGTCCCCCTACAAGGTCAGGCGCATCGCCGACAAAGTGCGGAAAAAACCCTATGGGGATGCCATAGCCCTCCTTGAAAACTTACCGCATAAAGGGGCGCGCTTGCTTCGGAAGGTCATTCAGTCCGCGGCCGCAAACGCTCTGTTCACGAACAAGAACCTCGACGAGGAACTTCTGTACATCCGTGACCTCCAGGTCAACGAAGGGGTGCGGATGAAGAGAATCTGGCCCCGGGCGAGGGGAAGAGCGGACAGACTGATAAAGAGAACCTGTCACATTTCGGTGGCACTGGATGAAATCGTGGGGCGAGGAGAGTAACGTGGGACAGAAGGTAAATCCGTACGGTCTGCGGCTGGGAATCAACAAGACCTGGAAGTCCAAGTGGTACGTGGATCCCAGGGACTACGCCAGTACGCTGCATGAAGATCTGCGTCTCAGACGCACGATCGACAAATCTCCGGAAACGCAAGGGGCGGATATAGCTGATGTGGAGATCATCCGACACCCCCAGCGCATAACCATCATCATTCATACCGGCCGGCCCGGAGTGATCATCGGCGCCAAGGGTGCGAATATCGAAAAGCTGGGCAAGAGACTCCAGAAACTGGTAGGAAAGAAGATCCAGATCAAAATCAAAGAGATCTCCCGACCCGAGACCGACGCCCAGCTGATCGCCGAGAATGTGTCCCGGCAGCTGCGTTCCCGGGCTTCCTTCCGCCGGGCCATGAAGATGGCCGTGGTCAACGCCTTGAAGGCGGGGGTGCAGGGAGCTAAGATCAAGGTGGCGGGACGATTGGGGGGCTCGGAGATGGCACGCAGGGAAGAGTACAAGGAAGGCCGGATTCCGCTGCACACCTTTCGCGCCGACATCGACTACGGTTTTGCCCAAGCGATCACGACCTTCGGTTCCATCGGTGTGAAGGTTTGGATCTACAAGGGTGAGATCTTCGGCGGTGAGACCCAGGAAGACGCCGGACTGCTGCTGAAGAAGCAGCGCGGGGGTAGGAGTAGGTCAGGTTATGCTCAGTCCTAAAAGAACCAAGTATCGCAAGAAACAGAGAGGCCGGATGCAGGGCTTCGCCACCAGGGGCAATACCATCGCCTTCGGTGAATACGGTCTGGTTGCCCTGGAGAAGCATTGGATCACCAACCGGCAGATAGAGGCGGCGCGTATAGCCATGACCCGTCATATAAAGAGGGGCGGAAAAGTCTGGATTCGGATATTCCCCGACATTCCTTTCACCAAGAAACCGGCGGAAACACGCATGGGCAAGGGCAAAGGTACTCCTGAATACTGGGTCGCGGCGGTGAAGCCCGGGACCGTCATGTTCGAGCTCGGCGGGGTGGATCGAGAATTGGCGGAATCCGCCATTCGTTTGGCCGGCAGCAAGCTTCCGATCCGGATCAGGTTCAGAATCAGGCGGGACTTGGAGAAGGGGTAGGCATATGAAGGATTCATTCAACGATCTGACCTTTCAAGAGCTGATGACCAAACGGGAAGAGTTGAATAAGCAGTACCGGGATCTCCGTTTCGACCTGGTTCTCAGGCACGTGGACAATCCCCTTCAGAAACGAACCCTGCGGAGAAAGATCGCCCGCATCAATACGATCATTCACGAATACGAGACAGGGATCAGGCAAACCTAGTGCCAGGAGCTAAAGAAGTGGAAACGCAAACCAAGACGAGCAAGAGAAACAGAAAAACACTGGTCGGGACGGTGGTGAGCAACAAGATGGAGAAAACGATCGTGATTCGGATCGAACGCAGGACACTTCATCCTCTGTACAAGAAGTATATCACCCGCACCAAAAAGATAAAGGCCCACGACGAGGGCAACCTCTGCCAAATCGGTGATCTCGTGAAGGTTATCGAATCCAGACCGCTGAGCAAAGACAAACGATGGAGTCTTTTGGAGGTCCTGGAAAAGGCAAAATAGGGTCATATGAACGGAGCAGACTATGATTCAGATGAGAAGCTACTTGAACGTTGCCGACAACAGTGGAGCCAAGCGCGTGCAGTGCATAAAGGTGCTGGGTGGAACACGCAGAAAAAACGCCGGTATAGGTGATATTGTCGTGGTTGCCGTGAAAGACGCATTACCGAACGCCGCGATCAAGAAGGGGAACGTGGAACGGGCGGTTATCGTGAGAACCAAGAAAGAGTACAGGAGACCGGACGGCACGTACATTCGTTTTGACGATAATGCCTGTGTGATTATTGACCCCAGCAGCAACCCGAAAGGAAAACGAATTTTTGGACCGGTTGCCAGGGAGCTGCGGGACAAGGATTTCATGAAGATCGTTTCCTTAGCGCCGGAAGTGATCTAGCCTCAAAAGGGATCTAGGAGTAGAAGGAAAAGTGGTCAGCACGAAAACGATAAAATACAAGATCAAAAAAAACGATCAGGTGCAGATCATGGCCGGTAAGGACCGCGGGAAGTCCGGCCGGGTGCTGCGTGTGGATCGCGATCGAGGCAGGGTGGTGATAGAGGGGTTGAACATGGTCAAGAAAGCGATCCGGCCGCGGGGGCAGAATCAGAAGGGGGGAATTACCTCCGTAGAGGCCGCTCTGGCCATCTCCAATGTTCAGATCCTCTGCAAGAAATGCGGACCCACCCGGATCGGGTTGCGCATGGACAAAGGCGAGAAGGTTCGATTCTGTAAGAAATGCGGAGAACAGCTGTAATGGCTACTGCGGTGAAACAAAAACAACCCAGACTGAAGACCATGTATCAGGAGAAGGTCGTCAAGGCACTGAAGGACGAGTTCGGGTACAAGTCCGTGATGCAGGTGCCCAGGATAGAGAAGATCGTGGTGAGCATGGGCATCGGAGAGGCATCGGTGAACAAGAAACTGCTGGATTCCGCTCTCCAGGAACTCAGCCAGATTACCGGGCGTAGAGCCGTAAAGACGGTCGCTCGAAAGTCGATCGCGGGATTCAAGATACGCAAGGGCATGGAGATCGGTGCCATGGTGACTCTGCGGGGGGATTACATGTACGAGTTTTATGACAGGCTCGTGAGCATCGCGATCCCGAGGATCAAGGATTTCCGCGGTACGAATCCCAATGCCTTCGATGGGCACGGCAACTATTCCCTTGGGGTAACCGAACAGATCATTTTCCCCGAGATCGACTACGACAAGATCGAGAGGGTTGCCGGACTCAATATAGCTGTAGTAACAACGGCGCACACGGACCGGGAGGGCAGAAGTCTGCTGGCCCACCTGGGAATGCCGTTCAGGAAGTAGAGGAGATTATTTTCATGGCCCGAAAATCACTCATCAATAAAAGCTTGCGAAAGCCGAAATACAGCACGCGGAAGGTGAATCGTTGCCGGATTTGCGGTCGTCCTCGAGGGTATATGCGTAAGTTCCAGATGTGCCGCATCTGTTTCCGGAATCTTGCCAGTGAGGGCAAGATTCCGGGTGTAACGAAGTCTAGTTGGTAGGGAGAGTGAGTAATGAGTGTTTCCGATCCTATTGCGGATATGTTGACGAAGATACGCAATGCTAGCCTGGCTCAGTACGAGAAGGTGGATATCTCCTCTTCGAAATTGAAGGTGGAAATCGTAAAGATCCTCAAGAACGAGGGTTTCATTAAAACCTTCAAGAAGATCAGCCAGGATGGAAAGAACCAGATCAGGATTTTTCTCAAATACGACGAGGGAAACAAACCGATACTCCACGGGTTACAGCGGATATCGACACCGGGACGAAGGATGTACAAGGGGTACAAGAACATGCCCCGGGTGTACAACGGCTACGGCACCCTCATCGTCACGACCTCTAAAGGGGTTATCACCGGCAGGAAAGCGCTGGAGCAGCAGGTCGGTGGGGAACTGATCTGCAGCGTTTGGTGAACAAGGAACCAGAGTATGTCACGAATCGGAAGAATGCCTATCGAGATTCCGGACGGAGTCACCCTGACGGTAGGGGACAACAGGATCGTAGTAAAAGGCGCAAAAGGGGAGCTGTCCCAGAATTATCACGGATCGGTGGTCACGATCAATTTGGTAGACAAGATCTGCACGGTGGAGCGCAGGAACGAGACCAAACAGGCCAAGTCCATGCACGGCCTGTACCGCAAGCTGATCCAAAACATGGTCGTAGGGGTCTCTGAAGGTTTCTCCAAAGTGCTGTTGATCAACGGCGTCGGCTACCGCGCCGAACTGCGGGAGGACGTGCTGGTGCTCAATCTGGGCTACTCAAACTCGATCGAGTATCCCGTTCCGGAGGGGATCACCATCACCGTAGAAGGAAACAACCGTATCGTGGTCGGCGGCCCAGACAGGCAACAGGTGGGACAGGTTTCCGCCGAAATTCGCGGGTTTAGACCTCCGGAGCCCTACAAGGGCAAGGGAATCCGCTACGAGAACGAATACGTCCGCAGGAAGATCGGAAAGACGGGTATCAAATAACCGAGCAGGAAGAACTATGGACAGATTAGCGCAGAAGAAGATACGCCGGGGACGACGAAAAAAACACGTACGCAAGCTCGTAACCGGTATCGGCGAGCGACCGAGGATGACGGTTTACAAGAGCGGTCGCTACCTCTACGTCCAGGTAATCGACGACCAGAAGGCCCACACCCTGGTATCCGCCTCGAACCTCGAGAAGGATTTGAGAAAGGTCAAAAGCAACGTTGCCGGGGCGGAGCAACTGGGACAGGTCGTAGCGGGACGTCTAAAGGAAAAGAAGATAGACAGAGTCGTCTTCGACAGAAACGGCTACTCATATCACGGCATTGTGAAATCTATTGCCGAGGGCGCCCGCAAGGCGGGTATTCAGTTCTAGGAGTTTGGATTTGGAACAGGAAAAGGATTACGTTGAAAAGCTTGTCCGGCTGAACCGCATAGCCAAGGTCGTCAAGGGAGGCCGAAGGTTCTCATTCTCCGCCATTTCGGTTGTCGGAGATCGAAACGGGCAGGTCGGCTACGGCTTCGGAAAGGCGAACTACGTCTCCGATGCGATCCGCAAGAGTCTGGATCGGGCCAAGAACAACATGGTCAGAATTCCGATGAAGCGCATGACCATACCTCATCAGGTCATCGGCAAGTTTAAAGGCGCCAAGGTCGTTCTGAAGCCGGCTTCCCCGGGAACGGGGATTATCGCCGGCGGTCCAGTCAGAGCGGTCATGGAAGCGGTGGGGGTAAAGGATATCCTGAGCAAATCCCTCGGGTCCGCGAATCCGATGAATATCGTCAAGGCCGTGTTCGAGGGTTTCGATCGACTGATGGATGCCAAAGTAGCGGCTGCCAATCGGGGTAAAACCCTGGGCGAGTTTTGGGGTTGAGGAGATTATGAAGCAGATACGGATACGACTGGTGAGGAGCCCGATCGGTCAGAAGCCCCAGGTGCGAAAGACGGTGAAGGCTCTGGGTCTGAAGAAGATGAGTTCTTCGGTTGTGCATAATGCGACACCGCCGATCCTGGGGATGGTTCGCGCTGTCTCCCATCTTGTGGAAGTGGAGGAGTTGCGGCCTTCAGGATCGTCCAAGTAAAGGAAGCCGATCATGAATATAGAGAAGCCAAAGGGAGCCACGACCCCCCCCAAAGTACTGGGCCGGGGAACCGGGACGGGCAAGGGGTGTACGGCAGGCAAAGGTACGAAAGGTCAAAACTCCCGAGCCGGCGGCGGAACCAGGCTGGGTTTTGAAGGTGGCCAGATGCCCCTGTTTCGCCGGGTCGCCAGAAGGGGTTTTTCCAACTACCCGTTCAAAAAGAAGTATCTGACCCTCAAGGTGCAGGCGTTGGATGTCTTTAAAGAAGGGGATACGGTAAACAGGGAAACCCTTGCCGCTGCGGGGCTGATTCCCGCCCGGGCTCGGTCGAAGGGAATACCGATAAAGATCCTGGCCAACGGTACAATAGCAAAGAAATTGACGGTTGCCGTAGATAAGGTAACCTCCGGCGCCGCGGAGAAGATCAAGGCGGCCGGCGGGACGATTACCTCGGCAGACATATAGGAACTTAAAAAGTTATGGCGAATCCAATAGTTGATATATTTAGGGTCAAGGATTTGCGGGATCGCATCCTGTTCACTGTATTTATTCTGTTTATCTTTCGTTTGGGTGCGAACATCCCCATTCCCGGGGTGAATCTTACCGTCCTGAAACTCTACATGACGGCCCAGGAAGCGGCGGGTACCTTTGGGATCACCGACTATCTCGATTTCTTCGCCGGAGGGGCATTCAAGAATTTCTCGATCTTCATGCTCGGCATCATGCCCTACATTTCGACCTCGATCATCATGCAGCTGCTGTTGCTGGTGTTTCCCAAGCTCAAGGCGATTTCCCAGGAGGAGGGGGGTAGAAAGAAGATACAGCGGTATACCCGTTACGGGACCATACTGGTCTGCCTCGTCCAGGGATTCGCCGTCACCTCCTACGTAGATAGGATTCCCGACGCCATTACCTTGAGCCGCAGCGCCTACACAATCATCGCGATACTGACGGTAACCGCAGGGACCATACTCTTGATGTGGATGGGGGAGCAGATCACCCAGAGAGGGATCGGAAATGGAATCTCCATCTTGATCTTTGCCGGAATCGTGACCCGCATTCCCTATGCGATCTATACGATCGTCGAGCAGATCCGCAGACGTGAGTTAAATCCGGTGTTCATGATCATCGTCCTGGTAATGTTCGTCGTGGTTGTCGCCCTGGTCGTCTACGAGCAGCAGGGGCAACGCAAGATACCGGTCCACTACGCCAAACGGGTGATCGGCCGCAAGATATACGGTGCCCAAAACTCATACCTGCCCTTCAAGATCAATCCTTCCGGTGTGATTCCCGTTATCTTCGCCTCCTCCATCCTGGTGTTTCCTCTGCAGATCGCCCAGAACCTGGGATCCCGAGTGGATTGGCTGTCCCGTTTCGCCTCCTGGTTGCGACCGAGTGGCGTCCCGTACGTCATCGCCTATACAGGGCTGATCATCTTTTTTGCCTACTTCTACACCCAGGTGACGTTGAATCCGATTGAGATTTCCAAAAACATCCGCGAGAACGGAGGTTCGATTCCGGGCATCCGGTCGGACAGGATGGAAGAGTACTTCACCCGAATTCTCAACAGAATCGTGCTGCCCGGGGCGCTTTTCCTGGCGCTTATCGCGGTGATTCCCACGATCGTTCAAACCTGGTTGAATATTCCCCGCTCTGTGGCCTATCTGATGGGCGGAACCTCGCTTTTGATCATGGTAGGCGTGGATCTGGATACGATGAGTCAAATCGAAGGCCAGCTGAGGATGCATCATCACGAGGGAATCGTACGCAAGGGAAAAATCAGATCCCGGTATCTGTAAGGTGCAGTTGGGAGGTTAAGTTATGAAGGTGCGAGTAAGTGTGAAACCGATTTGCGACAAGTGCAAGGTGATTCGCAGAAAAGGCGTTGTGCGCATTATCTGTCAGAATCCCAAGCACAAGCAGCGCCAGAGATAGGAGGAGTGCATGGCTCGAATTGCCGGGGTTGATCTCCCCAATAAGCACGTTGATATCGCTATGACCTATATTTTCGGTATCGGGCGGTCCTCCGCGTCGGCGATCTGCGCCAGTGCGGGTATCGATGCATCCCGCAGGATCAATGAGCTATCGCCTGAGGAGATCAACGTCCTAAGAAAGATCATTGAAAACGACTACAAGGTGGAGGGCCGTCTGCGTACGGAAGTCTCCTTGAACATCAAGCGCCTCATGGACATCGGCTCCTACCGGGGCTTGAGACACAGAAAGGGGCTGCCCGTTCGCGGACAGAGAACCCGAACCAATGCCCGAACCCGAAAAGGCAAGCGCAAAACGGTTGCCGGCAAGAGAAGAGCGAAGTAAAAGGAACTTAAGAAGTGGCAAAGAGTAAAACCAAGAGAGACAAGAAGAAGAGCGTTGCCGAAGGCAACGTGTATATCCAGGCGACCTTCAACAACACGATCATCACCATCACCGACAGGATGGGCAACGCCCTGTCCTGGGCGTCGGCGGGGAGTCTGGGTTTCAAAGGGGCGAAGAAGTCGACGCCGTATGCGGCCCAGGTCACCGCAGAGGCGGCGGTTACCCGGGCGAAAGAGTACGGTTTGAGCGAAGTGCACGTGTACGTCAAGGGTCCCGGTGTGGGGGGCGAGTCGGCTATTCGCTCCTTGGGCGCGTTGGGATTGCGGGTACGTTCGATTCAGGATGTCACTCCTATCCCCCACAACGGCTGTCGGCCCCAAAAGAAGCGGCGCGTTTAGGAGAAGGGGGAAAGCATGGGACGTTATACCGGTCCTCAGTGTCGGCTTTGTAGAGCTGAACAGACAAAACTCTTTCTCAAGGGGGAGAGGTGCAAGTCGGACAAGTGCCCGATCAACAAACGCAGAGGAAAGCCCGGTCGCAATCTCAGGGCGCGGTCCAAGAAACTCTCCGACTACGGCATCCAGCTGCGGGAGAAGCAGAAGGTGAAGAGGATGTACGGAATGATGGAGAAACAATTTCGTCTGTTCTTCACAAAAGCAGCTACCCAGAAGGGGATCACGGGGGAAACCCTGGTCACCATGCTGGAGAGACGTCTGGACAACATGGTTTACCGAATGCATTTTGCCAGTTCGAGAAAACAGGGCAGGCAGCTGGTTTCCCACGGTCACGTACGGGTAAACGGCCGTCGTGTCACTGTACCCTCATATCTGGTTAGAGAGGGAGATGAGATCGAGGTCCAGGAGAAGAGCAAAAAGCTCACCGCGATCAAGGAAAGCTTGAAGGCGTATTCCCGCTCGGGCGTCGTACCCTGGTTGGAGGTGGACCCGGACAAGGTCTGGGGGAAGGTGAACGCCATACCCAGACGCGCCGACGTCACCGATCTGGCGGAAGTACAAGAGCAGCTGATAGTTGAGCTGTACTCCAAGTAGAGGGCAACCACATCTCGATATCGGTCCACCATTAAAGGAGTAGGGATGGCAAGAAAGAATCTTTTGAAAGGATTCAAGAGACCCAAGGGAATAACCTTCGAACATTCGGAAAGCGATGCGAACTACGGAAAGTTCATAGCCTATCCATTTGAGCGGGGTTATGGGGTGACAATGGGAAACACGCTTCGGCGCATCCTCTTGTCCTCTATTCAGGGATATGCGATCAGCGCGATCCGTATCACCAGCTACGGTGATGATGGGACTCCCAAGGTGATTACCAGCGAATACGAAGCGATACCGGAAGTGGCGGAAGACACCCCGGATATTATCAATAACCTGAAAGCCGTGAAAGTTAGTCTATCCGGCGTAGAAGAGGAAAAGGTTATTGTAGTCGAGGCCAAAGGCCCGGGGACGATCACGGCCAAGGATATCCAGGTAGACGACACGCTCGAGGTTATCAACAAAGATCTGCTCATCTGTACGCTGATGGATAAAGCCAACCTGGAGTTGGAAATCCAGATCGATTTGGGCAGGGGGTACGTTCCTTCGGAGAGGAGCGAAAAGTACGTCGAGATCATCGGGACGATCCCCATCGATGCGGTGTTTTCACCGGTGAAAAAGGTGAAGTTTATGGTTGAGAATACACGGGTGGGACAGCGCACCGACTACGACAAACTCGTTCTGGAGATCTGGACAGATGGTACCATAGCCCCGGAGGATGCCCTGGCCGAGGCTGCGAAGATAGCCAAGGACCATCTCTCCATTTTTATCAATTTTGACGAGGAAGCGGCGGAAGAGGAGGGAGAAATCGACGAGGAAGAGGCGCGCATCCGAGCAGTCCTCGATACCCCGGTCGAAGAACTCGAGCTCTCGGTTCGCTCGAGCAACTGTCTGCGAAATGCAAACATCAAGACCATCGGCGATCTGACCCGCAGAACCGAAGAGGAAATCGCCAAGACCCGCAATTTCGGAAAGAAATCTCTCCAGGAGATCAAAGAGAAGCTTCGAGACAGGAATCTCTCTCTTGGTATGAAAGACTACACCGCCTTGAAGAAAGCGCTGGCCTTGAGCATGGAAGAGGAAAACGTGCAAGAGGAACAGACCGATGAAACATAGGATTGGTTATAATCGGCTCGGAAGAAATGTAAGCCACAGAAAAGCGCTGTACAGGAGCATGGCTACGGCGCTGTTCCGCTATGAGCGTATAAAGACCACCAAACCGAAAGCCCGGGAGATCCGACGCGTTGCCGAGAGATTGATTACCCGAGCTCGCCATGACAGTGTTCACAACCGCAGGGTCGTGGCCAAGACGATCCAGGACAAGGCCGTACTGGCCAAATTGTTTACGGATATCGCCCCCCGTTTCAGCGAACGGCCAGGGGGGTACACCCGGATCCTCAAACTGGGTCAGCGCTACGGGGATGCATCGGAAATGGTGTTTCTCGAACTGGTGGAGCGCAAAGAGGCCGTGAAAAAGAAGCAGAAAAAACCTGCGGAAAAGCAGGAGAGTCAAGAAACCTGACAGTGGGGCCCAGAGCTTGACAGAGAGAGATCCCTGGTTCGATAGACGGGTATCTCCCTCGTTTCTGCTCATTACGGGTTTGCTCCTGGCACCGGCAATCATTCTTCAGCAGAATCTTGCAGTAAAATCCGTCCAGACCGGCCTTTTCCTGGGCCTTGCTCTGCTGTCAGTTTCTGACGGCAAACGAAGGCTCGTTATCGGCAGCTGTATATTCATCGCAACCACGATCATCGTGAACCTCTTCTCTCCTGTCGGCAGGGTGATCCTGCAGATCGGAGTGCTGCGGATCACTCTGGGAGCTCTGCAGGTGGGGATATCCAAAGCGACCACCCTGGCGAGTCTGCTTTACCTGTCCCGTATCTGTGTACGGCCCTCGGTACGGTTGCCGGGAGTGCTGGGATGTTACGTTTCCGAAACCTTCGCTTATCTGGGCAAGCTGCTGGCCCGACGCGAACGGGTATCCCGGCATAACCTGGTGCAGAGTCTTGATGAGCAGTTTGAAAGCATCTTCAACAGCGAGGATGAACAGCCGGCAGGTTTGCCAAGGTCAGGCAACACCGTGATCGGCGTGCTCGTTCTGACAACAATCTTGATCGTAAACTGGGGTGCCTTGTTTTTCCCTTTTTCTACCCTATTGGCACTGCCTTGGGCGCCGATATTATAGTGACAGCCGTTTTTATGGTTTTTTCGGCTGGAAAGACTCATCACAACCTTCCATCAATATGGGATCGAAGGTTGTGATCTGTTATATTGGAATAGGAACGTTTACATATAAACCGTAGGAGATAAGCCTCGTTTCATGCGGCAGAGATTGAAAATATCGTTGAGCCTCCTTATCTCGCTGCTCCTGTGCGGTGGATTCGCCGTGTTCTCCTTTACACGCCTGTTCAGCGTGGTGGAAACCACCTTCTTTCAACCCCGGATCGTTGCAGCAAGGGAATCCCAGCTTGTCGAGATATCCGAACGAGTCACTCGCTACCACCGGGACAGTATCGCTCGCTTCCGGCCGGTAGTGGAGGAACCCTTCGTGTTGGCCGCCTACCAAGAGAGCAATCAGCAGGCCCAACAGGATATCTTCGACCGGCAGAACTACTTCGGCAAGCTGTTCGATGACCTGCCCAATATTCAACTGGTTCGCTTTCTCGGCTCTGAAGGCAAGAAGATCCACTTCAGCACGGCCAACTCGGATATAGAAAGCCAGGACCGGCAACGGAGAAAGTATCTGGACTACGATCGAACCGGGGAGGCCATGGATTCCGGGCTGCTGCTTACCCCCGCCGGTGAAGCGCCCCGAATGATCATCGATGGGATCGACCAGCGCTTCATCTATTCGTTTCCGGTGGTCGACGGTGAGGTGTATCGTGGCGTGGTTCTGTTCTACGTGTCTAAGAGAGACCTGCTCGAATATCTGCTGCATTTCCCCGCCTTGGACGTCGGGGAACTTGCCCTGGTGGGGCACAGCGGGATCGTCTTCAATCTCCCGCCCAGGGACCTCGATCCTGTTCAATCCTATCTGATCGGGATTTGGGAGCAAATCGAGCTCCCGGCACGGGTCTATTCGAATCCTGTTACCTTTGAAGCGCCGTCCGGGCCGGAAGACGGGAGCCGGAGGGAGAATTACAACTTGCTTAGCATCAGCACCGCAGGGTTCGGTGTCCAGAGCCTGCTGATTCCCTACTCGGTTTTTCAGTTGCAACCCATCATGAAGGGTGTGGTCATAGCGGCGATATTTCTCACCGTCTTTCTGGTGGTTTATCTTGTTATGAACCTCCGCCAGGATCCGGTTTTGGTTCTCTCCCAGCGCATCAAACGCCTCCAGCTGGATATCCTGAGGGAGTTCATAGAGGGCAAGGAACGGCTGGAATGGAGGCAGTGGCAGAAAAAACTGGAGGACAACCGGGTCGAGCTGAAATCGAGAATCAAGAAGGGAATCGGCCGCATACCCTCCCAAAAGGAAGTGGAACTCGACGGGATGATCGACAGGAGCTGGGACGAGATCATTTCGATAATCGAAGCGCGAGTGGGAGGTCCGCAACCGGAAGCTCCCGACATCCGTCACATAGAGGAGCTTCTCCAGCGGGCGCTGGAGGGTGCCCAGCTGACGGTTCAGGCTCCGGTGGCGGCGCCTGTGAAGGCACCGACCAGAAAGGCCGGATTTGTTGTCGAAGAGATCGGCGTGGATGAGGTCGTCGAGCCCGGTGAGGTCATTCCTACGGAGGAAGCGGAGGAGCTGGAGGAGGCCGAGGAGCTGGAAGAGGCCGAGGAGCTGGAGGAGGCCGAAGCCGTCGAGGAAGCCGAGGCCGAAGAGCTGGAGGAGGCCGAAGAGCTGGAGGAGGCCGAAGAGCTGGAGGAGGCCGAGGAGGTAGCCGAGGCGGAGGAGCTGGAGGAAGCCGAGGCGGAGGAGCTGGAGGAAGCCGAGGCGGAAGAGCTGGAGGAAGCCGAGGCGGAAGAGCTGGAGGAGGCGGAGGCGGAAGAGCTGGAGG